>ERZ827520.2866-NODE-2866-length-15129-cov-4.000597_pt1 | contig 15129 bp, 13 predicted proteins | sample MGYA00519581_ERZ827520 | MGnify/ENA primary metagenome ERZ827520 (study PRJEB31778, sample SAMEA3449339) | human gut metagenome | biome: human gut; feature: human-associated habitat; material: faeces | place: United Kingdom | collected 2010/2012 ...
AGGAGGAAAAGCCCTTTGCCATCCCCGACAGCTGGCAGTGGGTGAGATTGGGGGATTTGGCTGCGCGTATAAACTATGGTTTTACAGCATCAGCATCTATGCATGGAGATATTAAATTTTTACGCATTACAGATATCAACATAAAAACAAATGCAGTTAATTGGAATTCTGTTCCGTTTTGCACTATAGATAAAAACAAAATAAATTCATATTTACTTTTACCAAATGATATTTTGATTGCTAGAACAGGTGGAACTATTGGAAAATTTTATATAGTTGATAAAAAAATTCCAAAATCTGTTTTTGCATCATATCTAATTCGAATTTCTTTAATTAAAAATATAACAACAAAATATATTGGAATATTTTTATCTAGCCCAGCTTACTGGTCTCAAATTATAGATTCAAGCATGGGAACAGGACAACCAAATGTAAATAGCATTGCCCTTGCCTCTCTAAAACTCCCGTTCCCTCCCCTGGCGGAACAGCAACGTATTGTAGCCCGACTGGAAGAACTGCTCCCGGATGTGGAGGCCTACGGTACGGCGCAGGAACGATTGACCGCGATGGAGAGCTCGTTTCCGCAGCAGTTGCGCAAATCCCTGTTGCAAGAGGCCATCCAGGGCCGCCTTGTGCCCCAAAATCCCGGCGACGAGCCCGCCGACGTTCTGCTGCAACGCATCCACGCCGAAAAAGAGCAATTGATCAAGGAAGGCAAGATCAAAAAACAAAAGCCCCTCCCCCCCATCACCGAGGAGGAAAAGCCCTTTGCCATCCCCGACAGCTGGCAGTGGGTGAGATTGGGGGAGTTGGGGGTTCTTTCTGGCGGTAAAACTCCCCAAGCAACAGATATTTACTCATCAGGATCTTATCCGTATTTTAAAGTATCTGATATGAATAGTTCAGGCAATGAACAGTATTTGATTAAAACATCTTCATACATTGGAGAAAAATTTAAATCAAAAATTTTCAAAAAAAATTCTATTGTATTTCCTAAGAATGGTGGTGCTATTTTTACTAACAAAAAAAGGATTCTAAAAAAAGACTCACTTGTAGATTTAAATACAGGAATTTTTTCATGCTATATTGATCCGATACATATTTTCATATTCCATATTTTTTTGAATATAGATTTTTCACGCATATCAAAAGGGACGGCACTACCGACTATTGACTCTGATAAATTAAAAAATATCCTCGTCGCCCTCCCGCCCCTGGCGGAACAGCAACGCATCGTGGCCCGGCTGGAGGAGCTGCTCCCCTTGTGTGACGGGCTCTTATCTGCGGGGGGGCAGGCCTGATGGGCCGCCCCGCCGCCTCTCGGCCCCAAAGGGATACGGATGGCCGCTTTGTCCTGCGGCGTCTTGCAGTCTGTGCCCGCCGCCTGTGGCACAGGCTGCGCTTATCCCACCTGCTCCAGCATCCCATGCGCCTTTTTGGCCTGCTGATGGTGCTCATTACAGGGATGTTCCTGCCCTGCATAGGCATGAATGACAACGGCGTGACCTATACCGGCTTTGGCAGTCTGTTCACGGCCTATGCCTTTGCGGGCGTCATCGTGACCGTGCTCTTGCAGCGTGCAGAGTTGCAGGAACAACGCAAGGAACTGCGCGCCCAGCGCATCGAACTAGAAGGCCAGAAACGTGAACTGGAGATCCAGAACCGCACCGCCCAGCTCCAGCGTTTTGAGAACAGCTTCTTTAATCTTCTAAATATTTTTAAAGGTACATTATATACTATAAAAAATAAAAATATTTTCCCAACTGAAAAAGATTTTCCAGATTTACTTCCAGACGAATACTGCACAACATCTCAACAATACTTTAAAAAAACATCAAGATGTCTCCATATAGCTAACGCTGGATATGACGAAACAATTTCATATTTAAAGAAAGATCTATCTAACCTTTCTTATGATACTAAAGTATTTTTAAAAAACTATCATCTCATAATAAATTTTATAATTTCATGTGAGTTGTTTAAAACAAACAACGGCCAGGAATATATATACATTAATACTGTTAATAACCTACTAACAAATAACGAATTTTTATTAATTATCATTGATGCAATATGCTTCCCAGACAAGATTAAAATAATAAATAAATATCATCTATTATCAAATTTTTCACTAGAAGAGGATGATTTACCAGAATATTTTTATGTCCTGTTTTTTGCTCCACAGGCCTTTGGTGATGATTACGAGGAATATATCAGGCTGAACGGACTGCAAGGCAAAACGCTGGAAGACTTTCTTCAGCAGTAAGCAGCCGGGGCGGCCCTCCTTTCTGCCTCCGTGTCACCTTCCCATCGCCGCACAAGCGGCATTTTCTCCAGCGGACTTCTTCCAGACAAAAAGGCCGGTGCATAAACACCGGCCTTTTCATTTTCAGGCATGTCTCTGGCATCCTGCTGCATCAGGAAAGAACTTTCTCGGTCACAGCAAGAGCCGCATGTTCACCGTGCCTCGTCGCCTGTTGAGCGCGCCGTTTGACGGCGTGCGCCAAAGGTGCGGTGCCGTCCATCCCGGTGCGCCGCCACAGCACCGGGGACCCCACGCGGGGCAGGGGGTGCAGGGGGTCTGGAACTGCGCAAGCCCCGGCCCCCCTGCCGCATCGCCGTGCTTGCCCACCCGTGATACCGGGCAGCAGCAGGCATCCGGCGGCCCCAAAGGAAGACAGCCCCGTCCGCGCAGACGCGCCTAGCCCAGTGCCCGCACCAGACAGACCAGGCCCGCCACGGCGATGACGCAGAGCAGCACCTTGCGGAAGGCCTGCTGCGAGATATGCTTGACCACGGGGAAGGCGATGCAGGTGCCCAGGATGACGCCGGGCGCGCCGTACATGGCGCAGGTGAGCACCGTGGGCGTGTAGAAACCGGCCATGCCCTGCAGCACCAGGGTCACGGTGGCGCGCAGCACGAAGAAGACGCCCAGCGTGCCCAGCAGCACGCGCGGTTCCCAGCCCATGCACAGGCCGTAGGCCCCCACGGGCGGGCCGTCGAAGGCGATGGCCGTGCCCAGCAGGCCGGAGCCGAAACCGGCCACGGCGCCCAGCGCCCGGGGATGGGCGATGCTGCCGCGGGCGCGGAAGGTCTTCTGCCAGTAGACGTAATAAAGCAGGAGCAGGCCCACAGCGCCTTGCAGCACGGGGCCGGAACAGATCTGGAGGATGTAGAGCCCGGCAAAGGACCCGGGCACCGAGGCCAGCAGCATGGGCCACAGGGCGCTGACGCGGCAGAAGCGGAAATGCAGGCTGGCCAGACAGATGTCCATGACCATGTTGACGATGCAGGTCAGGGCGATGGCCTCGTGCACCGGCAGGAGCATGGCCAGGAAGGGAAAGGCCACCATGGCGCCGCCGATGCCGCTGACGCCGGAAACGAAACCGCCTGCGATCCAGGCGAGGAACACACAGATCTCAGTCATCCCGGGCATACGCCCCTCCTGCGGCCACGGGCCGCACCCATCAGTGCATGAAAAATCGAAATATCTTCCCAGTCGCTCCGCCAGCGGCAGACGACGGCGGGATGACAGCGCACGGCGAGACGATCGCCCCATGCGGCAATAGCCGTTCCGCCAGGCGTGAGCCGGACGGCGTTTCCCGTCCATCTGCAGAAAGACGGGCTGTACCGCCGCTCCCTACGCCGCATGCGGCTTCCCGCTCCACAGGGAGCGGCACGAGCCGTGCGACAGCCTTCCGCACCACACGGCATCGCTCCCCGCAAAGCCGGTCTTGCCTGCGGGCGCCTTCCGGGCCGCGTGGTCTCCCCTGCCGTCCCGCACGTATGCGGAACAGGTCGCCGCGCAGTCCATGCTTAGGGAGGTAACGGCCTTTTGGCAACAGGAAGAAGGAAAAAAGGCATAAAAAAAGGGAGCCTGTCCAAAATGGACAGGCTCCCGCGTATTCGCCCTGATGGCGGCAGTCGCCAGCGTCAGGACGGCGTCGTCGGACGGGGAAACCGGCGCTTACGGCAGCCCTTCGCGATGGCATTGCCAGGGCAGGAGGCTTTGCCGTACTCGCCCGGGACATCCCCGGGAGATTAGGCCTGGTTGGCGGTCAGGACCACTTCCTTGTTCTCGCCGTAGCTCAGCGTGAAGGCCGTCCCGTACTTTTCCAGAAAATCCTTCTCCGCGGCGAAAGGAACGCCGTCGATGTCGATCTGCTCGTCTTCGTCCTCATCAAATTCGTCCATGCCCAGACCGAGCACGATCTTGGCATGTCAGCCACCGCCGACCTTGTATTCGCGCAGGCGCACACAAGTACCTTCATCCTCGTCTTCCAGCATGCCGCGGAGCTTTTCCAGCATGCTCTCGTCAACAGTAACAGTGAACATTGTTTTCTCCATCAAGGGTTATACGATGACAGGGACAAGACCGTGGCGGGCAAAGCGCTCTTCCGCGGCCTTGAGACCTTCAGGGGTGTATTGCTGCACATCGGGGTAAGGCTTGCCCAGAGCGGCGTACTTGCTCTTGCCGAAGGCATGACAGGGCATGATCTCCACCTGCTTGCGGCCGAAGCGCCCCAAAAAGGCCGCCATGGCCGCCATCCTGGCCCGCATCATCCTGGGCGAACGCCCTGCCCGCATCTGGTACCCGGCCACGGGCCTGGCCCTGGCCGGGCTCGTGCTGCTCAATCTGGGCAGCAGCCAGGACACCAGCACAGCCGCCCTGCTCCTGCCCCTGCTGGCGGGGGCCTGCTACGGCGCCTACTTCGTCTTCAGCAAGCCTCTGGGCCGGACCCACGCGCCGGAGCACATCATGCTCCTGCTCTGCGCGGGCAGCGGGCTCCTGCTGCTGCCCGTCCATTTCTGCACGCCGCCGCTCTGGCTGCTGCACCCCCAGGGGATGGGGATGGCCCTGTATCTGGGCGTCGTGACCGCCGCCCTGGCCTTCAGCCTTACCCTGGCCGGGCTGCGCCGCACCCCCACGGCCATGGCCGCCACGCTGGCCCTGGTGGAGCCGCTGGGCGCCGCCTGCTGGGGCATCTTTTTGCTGCATGAGCCTGTCGGCGGGCAGGAGCTGGCAGGTATGGGACTGCTTTTCGGCGGTGTGGCCCTGCTGGCCCTGGGCAAGAAAACGGAGAACACGCCCCCGACGGAGGAACATGCCTCCTCCCGGCCCCTGAGCGGGGAAGGTGCCCCCCAGCACTGATAGACAGGCAAGATCCCGGAGACTGTCGGCTGCAGACGACAGCTCCCAAGGGGCCGGGAAGGATGTTCTCCGTGTCCTCCCGGGCCCTTGTTTTTTACCGGCCTCCGTACCGGCCGCCTGGCTCCGAAACACCAACGGGCCGCCCCTTTCGGGACGGCCCGTTTCGTTATCCGCGGGACACAGCGGCCCCACAGACGCAAAAAGCCCCTGACGCTCTCGCATCAGGGGCTTGCATGCAATGGTGGGTCGTGCGGGGGTCGAACCTGCGACTCTCTGCTTAAAAGGCAGATACTCTACCTACTGAGTTAACGACCCGTTGAGACGTTTCAGATATACAAATCCCCACATGAAGTCAAGGATTATTTTCCACAAATCCGTTTTTCCGGCCGTTCCATGCCGCAACGGCATGGCTTTGTCCCCCCTCATCGCGCGGGGCACCGCCACGGCCGGACACCCTAACGTCTTTCGCCGGGACTAGGCGTTCTTCTTTTCCTGCTTGGCCCAGGAATCGCGCAGGCCCACGGTGCGGTTGAAGACCGGGCGCTCGTCGGTGCTGTCCTTGTCCTTGCAGAAGTAGCCCACACGCTCGAACTGCACCTTGGCGTCCACTTCCTTGGCGGCCAGGGCCGGTTCCAGCATGGCGGTCACTTCGCGCAGGGAGTCGGGATTGATGGCATCCAGGAAGGTCTGGCCTTCGGGCATGGCATTGGGGTTCTCGGCCGAGAACAGATGCTCGTACAGGCGCACGGTGGCGGGCACGGCATGGCGCGCGGAGACCCAGTGGATGGTGCCCTTGACCTTGCGGCCGTCGGGGCTCTGGCCGCCGCGGCTCTCGGGATCGTAGGTGCAGCGCAGTTCCACCAGATTGCCGGCATCGTCGTACACGGCTTCGCGGCAGGTGATGAAATAGGCGTAGCGCAGACGCACTTCCGCGCCGGGCGCCAGGCGGTGATACTTCTTGGGCGGATCCTGACGGAAGTCGTCGCGCTCGATCCACAGTTCACGCGAGAAGGGCACGGTGCGGCTGCCGTAGGCGGCATCTTCGGGATGCCAGGGCATCTCGAATTCTTCCACCTGGTCTTCGGGATAATTCTCGATGACCACCTTCACGGGATCCAGCACGGCCATGGCGCGCGGGGTGTGGGCGTTGAGGTATTCGCGGATGCAGAATTCCAGCACGGCGTAATCCACCATGGAGTCGGAGCGGGCGATACCGATGCGGCTGCAGAACTCGCGCAGGGCCTCCGGCGGCACGCCGCGGCGGCGCAGGCCGCTCAGGGTGGGCATGCGCGGGTCGTCCCAGCCCTTGACGTAGCCTTCCTTCACCAGCTGGATGAGCTTGCGCTTGGACAGCACCGTGTGGGTGAGGTTGAGGCGCGCGAATTCGATCTGCTGGGGATGGTACACTTCCAGGGCGTCCAGCACCCAGTCATAGAGTTCGCGGTTGTTCTCGAACTCCAGCGTGCAGATGGAGTGGGTGATGCCTTCCAGCGAGTCCGACAGGCAGTGGGTGAAGTCGTACATGGGATAGATGCACCACTTGTTGCCCGTGCGGTGATGTTCGGCATGGCGGATGCGGTACAGGGTGGGGTCGCGCATGACCAGATTGGGCGAGGCCATGTCGATCTTGGCGCGCAGCACATGCTCGCCGTCGGCGAATTCCCCGGCGCGCATGCGGCGGAACAGGTCCAGGTTCTCTTCCACGCTGCGGTCGCGGCAGGGGCTCTCCTTGCCGGGACGGGTCAGGGTGCCGCGGTACTCGCGGATCTCGTCGGCGCTCAGGTCGTCCACATAGGCCTTGCCCTTGAGGATGAGCTGCTCGGCGTATTCGTAGAGCTTGTCGAAATAGTTGGACGCGTAGAATTCGCGGTCGTCCCATTCACCGCCCAGCCACTTCACGTCCTCGCGGATGGAATCCACGTATTCGGTGTCTTCCTTGACGGGGTTGGTGTCGTCGAAGCGCAGGTTGCACATGCCGCCGAACTCGCACGCCACGCCGAAGTTCAGGCAGATGGACTTGGCATGGCCCAGATGCAGGTAACCGTTGGGTTCCGGAGGAAAGCGCGTGTGCACCTGACCCCCGAAACGACCCGACGCGTTGTCGTCCATGATGCGGGCGCGGATGAAGTCCACACCGGCTTTGGGATTGTCGTTGCTTTCCGCGGCAGCGGCCACGGTCTCGGCCTTGTTTTCGCTCATGGCGTTGTTCCTCCGTAAGATATTGAACGCAGCAGGATACGCCAAGCCGGTACGGGGGTCAACGCCGCCCGCCGGGCCTTCCCGGCAAAGACGAAGATTTTTTTGTGCCTTTGCCGGATTTTCCCTTGACAAGTAGGCCCTTCCCGCCTAATGTACAGCCTCACGCGGGAATGACGATGTCTTCCCTGAGCGGAGAGGTGTCCGAGTCGGCCGAAGGAGCTCGCCTGCTAAGCGAGTATACGGGCTTAAACCTGTATCGAGGGTTCAAATCCCTCCCTCTCCGCCACTAAGGCAGCAAAGCCGGTAGGTTACAACACGTAGCTTACCGGCTTTTTTCGTGCTTGAAAAATAGCCTCCCCGGCAAAGATGTATACCAAGGAGTATACCGGTGTGCCGAAACAGCCGTTTCCAGGGGGACACGTAAACAGGCTGCCCAGCCTTGCTTATGGCGGCCTTTTTGAGCGTGGGAAACGCTTCGGCTGGTGGTACGGTGTGCGAAGCCGACAAAAAAGGCCGGAGATCGTCTCCCCGGCCTTTCGGTTGTCTGGTTGTTAGCTGGCCTTCAAGGGCTGGTTCATTTCTTCAATCACCCCCGCCAAGTGATCTACTGGGGGGCACAAGCTATGCAAGTAGGTGTCCGTGGTCGTGGCGCGCTGGTGGCCCAGCATGTGCTGAATGTCGCACAGCGTCACCTTGTTCGTGCTTACGAGCATGGAGGCGAAGTAGTGCCGCAGCGCATGAAAACCGAACTCCCTGACACCAGCTTCACGGCACAGCCGTTTCAGCATGCGGCATATGGAGGGCTGATTCCGTCTGTACGGCCCATGCGTAGCGGGATTGACGAAAACATACGGGCTGCCCTCTGATAGAGGGTGAAGCCGCGTCAACACGTCACGCAGCGTATGGCCGACAGGAACCAGACGGGACGTCTTGGAGCCATTCCGGCTTTTGTGCGTCCACAGCCTGATGGAGCCGTCTGAAACGTCTTCCCACTTCAGGTTGAGGACTTCACTGAGGCGTGCCCCCGTGTAGCTGATGAACGTTAATATATCTCTTTCCTGCTGCGTAGCAGCGGCGAAGACTTTCTCAACGTCATCCTTTGAAGGGACGTACTTGATGAACTCCTCTTCCGGGAAGGGCTTGACCGCCTGCCAAGGATTGCCGTTGAGCTCTGATTTGTGCCAGTTCCAAAGGGCCTTGAGCGTACGTATACGCCTGTTGGCCGTTTTGGCACCGCTACGGGCCATGACGCCGTTGCTAAAGGCACGCGCCATGCTCAAAGTAACGTCATCCATAGCGCAGTCCTGCAAGCGGCAGTCTTTCCTGATGTAGCTGGCGAACTCCCGCAAGTGCTTCTTCTTTTCCCTGAGGGTGTTGGAAGCTATGCGCAGCTCGCAGTCAGCTATGTACTGGCTACAGGCCAGCGAATACATCAAACAGGGCTGTCCTGCCATCGCTGGGGCTTGCCTCATCGCCAACTCCCATATCTTTGCTTCTTGGAGCGTCAGAAAGCGCTTCTTGCGTATTACACCACCTACTTTGACGCTTGCCTCGTACCGACGGCACGTCTTCAACTGTATCGTGTTGATAGCCATAGCGGCTGTACCTTCCTTGTTTTGTGTAGTTCAAGACTTCCACAGGGTCAAAACGGACGCTTCTGAGGTCTCTACCATGCGTTACAAAGTAGTGGGGGAACTCGCGCCACGTCTTTCTGAAGGTAGCTGGGGAGATTTGTAAAATTTCTGCTATCTCTCTATATCTCTTTAACTGCAGAACCATCACGCACCGCCTTGCAAGCTTCTCTAAGGGCTTCCAGTAGAATCTCATCCTCAATATAGCATATCGATGCGGTCTTTTTATTCTTAATCTCATCAAGGTATTTTGTATTGAATTTCGTACGTGATAACTTGTATTTCAATTTACGTAAGAAAATTGAGCAGGCCCTTTCACTAACCTTAGCGGTAGTCTTTGGCGCAAATTTGATATTCTTTCTCCCGATGCATCCCCACATGTGCGATTTGCCAGACCTCTTGATGAATTCTATATCGTAACGCCATTTTTCAGGCTTGGTGATATAGCCAACATGCTTGGCAAATTCACATGGCTTGATGCAACAGGCCGTTGTCGTGTCTGGAGCTGTACGTATTTTGGCTGATGCGAGTGACGCATCCCACAGCTCTTCGACGAACTGATGCTCTTCTTGAGAGAAGTTGAGGCTGCTTTTCTTGAACAGGTTCCCTAGCATATGAAAGTGGAATCCTACGTTTTTCTTCCACTCGCACTTGTAGATGAACCAGCTTTTTTTGAAGTGGTACTTCAATTTCTTCGTAAAAGAATTGAAGACCTTCCGGTAGGTGGGGTAGTCGAATGGCTGGCGGCCATTATTAGGAATGATAAGCGTGATGAATAGCTCTGGCGGGACTGCCAAGGAGCAAAGTGTACGGCGTAAACCGGCAAGACGCTGTTGCCTTGCCTTACCGAGGGTGTATTGGTTGCGATACTGGCCGTTACGCCGAATGGGGGTGCGCTTTCCTTCTTCCGTCGTGATGCTGCAATACTTTCCAGCAATGCTGAGGCATTTCATAGGTCGTCCTTCTTTTCATGGTTTTATACTCCTAAACAGTAAATATTATTAAAAACTTTCTATTATACCCAGGCATAAGGCCAACTTCATGCCCATTACGGCGGGTTAAGGCAGGAAACGTATTCCATATCAGCCTCCTTTTGGCATATTTTTTGCTTGCTAGGCACCAGCTTGTGCCAGTAGGGCTAGCGAACAAAAATCGCCTTACCATACCACAGATTCCAAGGGATAACTAACATAAATAATGTTATATTTTGCCAATAACACACCGTAAAAATGTACTTTTTATCTTTTTTTGCCTTTTTTCAAAAAAATTTTCTCCTGTATAAACAGGTAGTTAGACGAGCTGATTAAGCCATTTTTCCCTAGTCTACCCACCTCCCCACAGGAAACTTCGCTGAAAGCTGCATCCTTGCGCCTTAACTTTCCCCCTTGGTCAAACGCGACCTTCAGGAACTTGACACGGGCCTCAGCTCTCCCCTTTCTGCGACCAGCCAAGACGTATCCCGCTCGCGGCTTGAAGACCCGCTTCCTTGACACGTGCCTTTTACTCGTGGAGCTCCCCAGCTACCTTCTTTCTTATAGGGAAGAGAAGAGCTAAAAGACTCAGCCTTTTCCCCTTCTGATGCATCAAGTTCAGCGTTTAGACGGTTAACAAACGAATTGGCATATAACCCTCCTTAAAGTGGTTCTTTTTCATATAAAAGTAATATTGTCGTATAGTTATACGTATACTACTGCAGACAGCCTCCTTGGCACTTTTGCTGTTTTGCGAAGACAAGCTCCCAATCTTTCCTCTTAACCACGCCTTTTGAGTGCTCTTTGGCAGGAAAGAAGAAAAGGAGGCGTGTAAAACGACACGCCCCCCTTTTTCCTTTACTACTGCTTCGGCGGGTAAACGGCCTTCACGAGCTTGTCAAACTCCGGTTTCAGCTCGAACAGCTTCTCAAGCACGGCTTTCATGGGAGCCAACGACATTTTGAGGTCGGGGAACTCCTTTTTGACTTCACCGGGAACCAGCGTGAACGGCATGAAAATGGATCCTCGTTGGTGCAGCTTGAAGCCAGCCTCCTTGAGCCGGGCGTTTTGCTCGTAGAACTCCTTCATGGCCTTCTTTACCTTATATAAGGAAGCTCCGCCGGTCTTGCCGACCATCCTGAACTCGAAGCACATGGAACCACCGTTCACACCAAGCGCCTGGGACAGCCAATAGCCGTTGTCGCCTTCGTTCTCCCACAGCCGAAAGCACACGAGGGGATCACCGTTGGCTTTGTACGGCCAGTGGGCGCAGGCAAACCACGTTTCTTCGTGCTCCTCGTCGTCGCCGGTCACAAGCGCGTACTGGCCGCGCCACGGCGTTCTGTCGCCAACACGCATGGATATGGCCTTATTCATGGCTTGGAAGACTTGACGCTCAACGCTCTCGGTAAGCGATTCGGCTTCAATGTTGTCAGGGTTGTCGAGAAGGTACAGACACATTTCTTTCGTGTAAGACATAAATAACTCCTGTCTTATAAAAAGTGAAAAGCCCCCTGCGTGAATGCAGAGGGCTTGAGCCGGAAGGCATTTTTCGGCTACACATTATTATATCATATTTTATAAAAAAGTCAATGCATTATTAATATTATTATTTTTATTTTATGAATATCTACTATTTACTAGTTATATGATAGTATTAGAGATCATAAAACTGCTTAATATCAACTAGAATATCATTGAAGTGTGTCGCTCTCAAACTTGTCACTCCTTGATGGTTGCCGGGTCATTAACTCCTAGCCGATTTAGAGCAGTAGAAACATTTCCTCGTTAGTATTCGTGCAACGAGCTTGTAATAAATACTTATATATCAAATAGATAAATAGTTTTTTTGGAATTTACAAAAACCGGTTAATTTGCTTTCACAATATCCAAAAGTATACGTTCTATTTTCACTTGAAAAAATGTGCATTTTAGTTCAATCATAGGCATAAGAGTATTCGCTTTCTTGCTCTAAAAATGCTCAGATAAAATCCTCTCAAATAGTCAAGAGCTTAGTAAATTGTATGGCGAATAATCTCCTACGAGGTAACTCAGATTTTCAAATGCAGAACAGAATAGTAAATCAGAACTTTTAACACTATAAGGAGCAATCTAAATGAAAATCATTTTTACTCTTTTATCATCACTCATGCTTTTTGCATCATTGTCCTATGCAGGGCCGTTTGGAACAACTATGGGAGATTCCCCAGATAAGTATACAGATCTTAAAAATACAAAAACAAATCAATTCGGAATTGAGAGATACCAGACAACCAAAATGCCAAAAATGCATTCTAGCTTTGAAGCGTATATACTTGATTTTGGAAGTACTGGGCTTGTATCCGTTATGGCAGTATCAGAGATATTTGACAATGACAGGGCAGGCATAAAAGCAAGAAACACTTATGACACCTTAAAAAAACAACTGTCTGAAAAATATGGTAGTCCTCTTGTTCGCGAGATGCTCAGCCCTAGTAGTATTTGGAAAAAAGAAAATGAGTTTATTGCTTCTATCGTACATAATGAAAGAGTACATGGATGCCAATGGGAAAAAAATCTTCCTGATAATTTGAAGGGGATACAGCTAATAATTTATGGAGAATCATATGATAGGGCACGTGTAGTGATAAAGTATACGTATATCAATATTGATGAAGTCAATAAAATGCAGGAAAAAAATGAAAAAGACTCGTTATAGAGGTATATTATGAAAAAAAATATATTAAGTTTTATTTTGGGAATTATTATTGGATGCTCAACTATATTTTGCTATTTCAATTATTACATAACAAAAGAGTCAACAGAAGAAATAGATAAAGATATTGCAATTTACAATAAAAAAATAGCTGAAATAGATAAAGAGATTGAGGGGGTTACAGGCTTAATTCCTACCATAAAGCAGGCTCAGCGTGCGATATATATAGAGACAATAGCCGCTCTAGAAGCAAAGAAGACGCAATTTTTACACTGGATAGTATTTAATTATCCAATATCAGGCAAGTACGTATTTCCCTTAGGCGATACTGAAGCTTACAATGAAGAAATTTCAGAATTAAATAAAAGCATAGAAGATGATAAAAAAGAGTCTGCAAAATACAATCCGTGCCTGATAAAATCATTGATTGACACAAGAATAGAGCAGACAAGATTAACCCTTTCAGGGTTAGAAAGAGCAAAAGTTGCTGCGAAATATAATTTGCCGTATCTGTTAGCAGAAAGCGAAAAAAAAGAAAAAAAAGCGGAAAAATTGAAGCAATCACCAGAGGTAGATAAGGAGTCTTTGTAACTAAGGGATGGCGTAAGGTCTGTGCATGTGTGATAGCAAGACTTGCCTTCTCCAGCAAGAATGCTTATAAAAAAGGTGCCGGGAGAATGCGCCAACACTCCCCCGGCAGGTACGACGCTCTAGCGTCCCCTTATGGTGTTACGTGGCTGAAGCCTTTTCTTTTACGCCCTCGCCCGGTGCCCGCCGGACGGGGGCCTTTGTTTTAGCTTACAGCCGGGACGAAGCCCGGAGCATCAGACAAAGGAGCGTCAGCAGCGCCAAGAGCACAAGGCGTCTCATGCGGCTAACCTCCCTTACCCGGCAAGCGGGAGTTTGCGCCGTACCGAACGCATGGGAAGAAGCCACGTAACAGGGGACATCTTAGCTTTTTAGGCCGAGAGAATCAATATAAATGCAGCTTACTGGTATACCACTCAAAAAGGAGTACCTTTATGCTAGAGCTGCAAAATGATGATATTTACGAACTCGTTATAGATAATTCTTACTTCATTTTCATTGGCAATGATAGTTTCAACGAAGAAATAGGCTATTTTAGGGAACTCAGCGTCCAGCAGCCTTTCAGCATCATCACAGATTCCGACAACCAATACTCAAAGTTTGGCGAAGTACTACTGTCGGCTGATACGAAGTCAAACAAAGATGCCTTTATTAATGACGTTATAGAAAGAATATCAAAAGTAGACAATATTTTCATATTCTCTGATATAAGTACTGATGAAGTAGCTAAAGAGACAGCAAATATATGTGAACTATCAAAAGATAAACAGACAATACTCATAATCAAGCCAAATGCTATCTTAGACGAAAATAGCGCCACAAACATCTCAGAACATGCCAATATCACCATACTTTCACAGATTAGAGATAAATCTCTCAACATCTTCAAGGTAACTTACTTAGCTATCAGCCATATTCTGAACAGCCTTCGCGATACCGAAGAAGAACATATTTTCGGAATCCTCAGCTATGGTAGCGCAAAAGGCTATCTCAGCGGCATAAAGTCATGCGTTCAAGCTATCGAAAGACTAGAACCAAGCTACCGCGAAAAACTACAGGAGCTCAGTCTTATGCTTTCCGTTGGCGATGATGTATCATTTACAGAGGTAGAGAACGCTTTCAAGTTCCCGGCAAACATGCTTGAATGTAATGGCAGTATAATAATCGACGCTGAAAAGAACCCGCAAAGTGCTAGCCTGGATGTGTTGGCGCTTGCTTTTGTGGGCTGATTGTCTGACGTATTTTTTCAAGTTTTATGGTACGTATGGCGTAGCGCAGCGCCATAACGCGCAGAACATGTTGAAATTGAAAAATAAACACCATACATTCTAGATAGTTAAAAACAAAATCAATCGACTGCTAAGCGAGTATACGGGCTTAAACCTGTATCGAGGGTTCAAATCCCTCCCTCTCCGCCATCTAAAGCGCACAGAGCGGTTCATTCTAGGAATGGACCGCTTTTTTTATTATCTATCCCTTCAAAGAGGCTGTCGTGCAAGGTAGCGAGTTTATCGACATGATGAAAAAGGTTCTAGGGGTAACTACCAATAAAGAACTGGCTTCTTTTTTGGGAATCACCGCAGAGCATATCAGCAGGCTGTATAAACAAGAATCTCTGTCCGAGAAATATGTTGATAGGCGTCTCATCCATGCACACAAAGAAATACAGAGGAGAGCACGAAAACAGGCTTTTCAAACAGCCATCAGTCCACTCGTGGAGTTTTACCCTATCGACCTGACACTCAGCAGAAGGGCAGCCAACTGGGAACTCTTCGATGCGAACAGTAGCACATATGCCGCCGGTCTCAGAGACTCACTGGAAGAACACCACGGGATTTAGAGCGTGTTTGGAAACTCATTTATCAATAATGAAACGTTTCAACAGTATGCTTG
>ERZ827520.2867-NODE-2867-length-15128-cov-3.487030_pt1 | contig 15128 bp, 18 predicted proteins | sample MGYA00519581_ERZ827520 | MGnify/ENA primary metagenome ERZ827520 (study PRJEB31778, sample SAMEA3449339) | human gut metagenome | biome: human gut; feature: human-associated habitat; material: faeces | place: United Kingdom | collected 2010/2012 ...
TATGAGAGCGGGAGAATAGCGACAGTCAATCCTTTAGGCTGGCGCTGTCCGTAGTGCGGTTCTGGGGCTTATCCCTGGAACGGAAAAGCCCGGAAAAGATACCCATATCAAATCACCGTCCTTTCAGATAAACAAAAGGCCCCGGCTGTCATAAACCGAAGCTCCCGTATCATTCCCACATCGGATCGCACGGTCAAGTCCCATGATGGTAGCGATTGCGCCGTCAATCTTCTCCGTGGATTTTTCCTTGTCCGCCTTGATGTTCCCCGCCGGGTCGGTGCGGATGAAGATGTTATCCATCATCCACCGCAGCACTGGGTGTCCGCCGTGGGCAATTTTCTCCTCCAGCACCAGCTTCATCAGTTCCTTGGTCGGCGGGGACATATCCTTAAAGCCCTGCCCGAAGGGGACTACTGTAAATCCCATGCCCTCCAGGTTCTGTACCATCTGCACAGCACCCCAGCGGTCAAAAGCGATCTCCCGGATGTTGAACTTCTCGCCGAGCCTTTCGATGAATTTCTCAATGTAACCGTAATGCACCACGTTTCCTTCTGTAGTCATCAGTGTCCCCTGGCGTTCCCACAGGTCGTAGGGAACATGATCCCTGCGGACACGAAGGTCAAGTGTTTCCTCCGGTATCCAGAAGTATGGCAAGATGTAGTATTTATCCTCCTCATCCAGTGGCGGGAACACCAGCACGAAAGCCGTGATGTCCGTGGTGGAGGACAAGTCCAGCCCGCCGTAGCAGATGCGCCCTTCCAGATCGTCCTCGGAAACCGGGAATGCACAGGCGTCCCACTTGTCCATCGGCATCCAGCGGACAGACTGTTTCACCCACTGGTTCAGCCTAAGCTGCCGGAAAGCGTTCTCCTCACCGGGGTTCTGCTGGGCGGATTCACAGGCCGCTTTGACCTTATCAATACCCACCGTGATACCGAGGGAGGGGTTTGCCTTCTTCCAGACCTTGGGGTCTGTCCAGTCCTCATCCTCGGCAGCGCCGTAAATGACAGAGTAGAAAGTAGGATCGACCTTCCGGCCTTCCGCGATGTCGATGGCTTTCTGGTGTACCTCGTAACAGATGGAGTTGGTGTCGTTGCCTGCTGTGGTGATCAGAAAATACAGCGGCTGCATCCGGGCATCACCAGAGCCCTGGAGCATGACATCAAAGAGTTTCCGATTGGGCTGGGTGTGCAGTTCATCAAAAATCACGCCGTGGGTATTGAAGCCATGCTTATTCGCCACATCCGCTGAAAGCACCTGGTAGGAGCTGTTGGTGGGCAGATAGGTGATCTTTTTCTGGGATTCCAAGATTTTCACCCGCTTAGAAAGAGCCGGGCAGAACCGCACCATATCCACCGCCACATCAAATACGATCTTTGCCTGGTTACGGTCGGCGGCGCATCCATACACCTCGGCCCGTTCCTCGCCGTCCCCGCACAGGAGCAGGAGCGCCACAGCAGCGGCAAGTTCTGACTTTCCCTGTTTCTTGGGAATCTCGATGTACGCCGTATTGAACTGCCGGTAGCCGTTGGGCTTTAACACGCCAAACAGGTCACGGATGATCTGCTCTTGCCAGTCGATCAGTTCAAAGGGCTTTCCCGCCCAGGTACCCTTGGTATGGCAGAGAGACTCGATGAACATCACCGCATAATCGGCAGCGTCCTTATCGTAGTGCGAGGTCTTCGCCATGAACCTGGTAGGCTTGTATTTCTTCAGTTTTCGCATAGGCACCACCTCCAAAATGGCATAAAAAAGAGCCGCATGACTGCGACTTCCAAAATGTATCTGTACGAGAGAAAGAGCCGTGCGGCTCGTTCTCAGGGTATTGTTTTCGCTGTTATTTACTGCTGCATCGCCCAGGCAATAGCGTGACCGCCATCCTCGAAAAGTTCCCCGCTCATGGCGATGAGGTTCAGTCGGCACTCGATGTGGCTGTATCCGGTTTCCTCCGGGGTCTCAATGAACTCGTACACTCCGGCGATGAATCCCTTCCATGCGTGGTCGGTGACCAGTACCTTATCGCCCATCTTCAGCACTGCGCCTTCTCCGGCGGTAACCTTCATCGAAAGGTTCTCCATCGTGCTGGTGTTCGGTAGCCGGTAGTGGTTTTCGCAATTCTCGGTGTAGTCTTCGTATCTCTTAATTCCTGTGTTTTCCATCATCGTATCCTCCGATTTCTTAGTTGCTCCTGAGAACATCCACCAGCCATTCCGCTTCCTTGTGGTATTCGCCGGTGGCTTTCTCCAGAATGCTGCTGTCTTCATCGATGTAGCAAAGGGCTTTTCCGACCTTCACAAATCGTGTGTTCTCGTATCCGGGAAGGCTGGTGCGGTATACCTTTGCGCTGCGGCTCTCACCGTCGTAGCTCTTGCCATCCCAGCCGTTGAAGGTGAAGCGGACGCTCTCGCGGGTCCTGGTAAAGCTCCCTTCAAAATCCTCTCTGGTGATTGCGGTGTTATGCTCCTTAAGGCTGAAGCTGTTCCTCATCTGGTAAATGTTCATCATGTTGGTTTCCTCCGTTTTTCTTTGTTTTCCCTTTCGGTGTGTACATATTCGCTCTAAAAGCACAGAATAGCAAGTTAATTCCGAGCATAATCTGCACAAAGATCAGTGGAGGAAACTGTGTACATTACTCCTGCATATGGCGGTGGATCGTCTCGATGATCTGTTCCTGCTCGGCGGTGTCCACGCCGATTGACCGGAGCGCCTGCCTTGTCCCACAGTCTGGGCAGATGAGGGTCTTGTTGTCCTCCCTGGAAAGCGCCGGAGCGCCATGATAAGTCCTGCCGCAAAGTGGGCAGACCGCCGTCCTTATGATGTTATCCTTCATAGCCGCATACCTCCCTGCATTTTTCGTAGGCGTCGATCAGAATGTTCTTGTCGAAGTAAAAGGTGTCGTATCCCTCCAAGCAGGTCCTCATGTAAAAGTTGGTGGGGATGCCGATGGGGCGCTCCTCATGCATGATGTAGGCAAAGGCCGTCACCGTTCTGCGTTTCCCTGTACGGATTCCCTTGTATTGGAGATTGATGTCCTTCTTGTAGTAGAAATTGGGAAATCCCTCGTAGCGGTCGAGGGCGGCTTCATCCGCAGCCGTTACCTCCCAGATCACCACGGGAACCGTGCCGCTTTCGCATTCCTCAATCGTGAGGTAAGAGCCGGTCTTGCTTCCTTTGAACAGTAGCTCCCATCCCTTGAGAGCAGCTGTACCAAGGATCGTGGCGTGAGGGCAGCGCATCTGCATCTGCGGAACATTGAGGTTGCTGCCGTAGGCGATGTAGTATCTTTTTTCTTTCATGTGTATCCATCCTTTCCTGGAGGACTTAGGTTACTTGTCCTTCTACCACCCTAAGACCGCCGAAGCGGTCAGGGGCAGGGCATTTAACCTAAGTCCTTCAAGCGGCTGCTCTGCCATGCCGGAAGGCTGTATCTCCAGTAAGGTTGCGGGTCAGGAAATCTCTGGCCGTTGCGAACTCCTCGCCGATGAAGCCCATGCGGAGGAGCCAGGTTCTCATGGCGTACTTGGGGTTTTCGCTCTGCTGGGGCTTGGGGCTTGCCGTCCGCACATCCTTTGCCATCTGGCTCAGGGCCAGGCAAAGCTGAATGTAGCTTTTGAGCTGTCCTGCGTGGATGCCGCCCCGACGCTCTGTGGTCGGCTCGTCAAACTGGAAGAGCCTGAACTCGACTGTCCCTTTGGTAAAGGTGGCGTGGAGGTTCAGCATATGGTAGCGGCTGTCGTTGTAATGCTGGTTCCTGCCGTAGCTTGCGCCGTGGCTGGTGTACCAGATGTCCGCAAGCTGTGCCATCGTCTTGGGCTTTCTGCTGTTGACCTTGGCGAGAAAGTTGGGGTCTACCGTGCGGCAGTAGCGGCTCATGCGGCTGCGGTCGAGCTTTAAAGCCTCGGCGATCAGGCTTTCGTGGCTTGCCATGATGTTGGCAAGGTTCCGAAGGCTCTGCGGCGTATGCCCCTGCGCACCGATGTGGATGTGGACTCCGCATCCCCTGGAGGCGTCGCTTTTCGCTCCCGCGTGTCTGAGCTGTCTGCAAAGCTCCTGCAGGGTCTCAATGTCCCCGTAGGTCAGGATCGGGGTGACCAGTTCGCATTTCTGCTCGTCCGGCCCTGCGATGGAAACGTCCTTCTGGAATTTCCACTCGCGCCCTTGTGCGTCCCAAGCCGACCAGGTGCTGTAGCCGTTGCGGCCTGCGGTATTCTCAAATCTGCCTGTACCGAAGAAGTCGGCGGCAACCTTGGCTGCCTTCTGGCGGGTGATGCTGTTCATCTCGACCTCGACCCCGATGGTCTGGTTTTTCATCTCTGTGATCTGCCTTGCTGTTTTCTCGTTCATGGTGAATCCTCCGTTTTCGTTTGGTGTGTTTTCCCTTTCGGTGTACACATATTCGCTCTAAAAGAGGATAATAGCAAGGCCATTTCCGATAATATACTACACAAAGATGACCGCAAAATATTGTGTAGTTTACACCTGTTTATTACCATCAGATGTGTTCTTAACCTTTTGGCACAGATCCTCTCCAAACGCCACGGAAAGGCCGCTGCCGTTGTCCCAGGCGACCATGATGGAGCCGATATCATCCACGCCCATCACAGTGCCCTGTGTGCCGATTGGCGGTGCCTGGGGATCGTCCATTTGTAGCAGCTCCACACGGGTGCCGGAAGGAAACTCCTTGCGGATGCGCTCCACAACTTCCTTACTCGGAAACCGCATGGTCAGCACCTCCATTCTTAAATGCCGAAGAACCGGAGAGGTTCTTCAGCAGGATCTTGCGTTCGACTTTGTATTCACTGCCTATGAAGCCCAGGCGCAGGAGAAAGCAGCGGAAGGCGTACTTCTCATTATCCACCGCTTTCTCCGTGACCGTCACGCGCTTGGCGTTTTTGCTCATCTCGCAGAGTGCGGAAATGAAATGGGTGTAGGCTTTGACCGCATCGGCGTCAGGCATCTCTCTAAACCAGGGAAATGCTACCCGGTCTTCCTGAATCTCAATTGGAAGTTCGCTAACACCGAGCGCCTTCTTAATCAGGCTACCTTTGGCATCCAGCAGTTTAGTGAGGTTGCCAACCGCCGCTTTGTCCAGCGGAATCTCCACTGTAAGCCCCACAGTTTCGCTCTGTGGCGCAGTGTCGGCGGCTTCGGATTCTTCCTCGGAGAGCTGTTCCTCGCCGTCCTGCGCCTCGCATTCAAAGCCTGCGGCGGTGATAGCTTCAAGTACCTGCTCGACCTCCTCGCTGTCGGCGCAGTCGTCAAACAGGAGCGTCCCGTCCTTGGTGACCGTGAAGTAGTCGATCTCATAATTGCAGGTGGGCATGAATTTGTATTCCGCCCTGGCACCTGTGGCATCCGAAATGACCTTGACCAGTTCCTTGCGCTTTGCGCCTGTCACATTGTATCTGATTTCCATGTGCGAAAACCTCCTTTGTTTTTGGTAGTCACATATTCGCTCTGAACCCCTGAAATAGCAAGCGATTTCCGCACATTTTGCTTTAGAATAGCTGCCTGATCATTCGCCGGATAACTGTGCATAGTACACGATGCCGGAAAGCACAAAACAGACGTTGGGAAGCGCCACGCCGTTGCCCCACATCTTGTATTCCGCAGAATCGGAGTGAGGGTCTTTCAGCCACTTGATGATCTGATTGCGGCTCTTCGGCTTGGAGGAAGCTCCCATGACCCTCCGGTGTGTCTCAAACACCTCCGTCCAGAACTCGATCTCTTCCTCGGTCGGTTCGTCAGTCTCTAAATTGGAACACCACCAGTCCGGGAACCCTTGCAGTCTGGCACATTCGGTAGGCGTCAGTCTGCGAACAATGTAGTCAGGCTCCTTGGATACGGTAGGCGGATCTTTGAAATCTGTAGCGACCAACGTTTCCGTCACATCATCATCCGTAAAATTGGTGTGAAAGGAACTCTTGCTTGAATGATAGATAGGCTGTCCGACCGCTCCCGGTCCTTTGGACACCATCGTTGCCTCGATCTCTGTTTCCACCGTGATTCCGAACTTGGCATTCCGTCCCATGTTGTATGTGGCACGGTCGATTCCGTAGGCTACCGCATGACGGTCGGTAGCATCCAGCGTGAAGGACACATCCTCATTGACGCCGCTGCCCTGGGGACCGTTCTTGTCGGATCTTCCGATCATGGAACCCTGCACAGCCACCACAGCCATGCCGCCCTGGTTGCAGGAGGGATTGCCGCCCCCCCTGTCCAAACAGCGGGAAGTGTCCGCTTCATAAAAACCGCTGTGCGGATTGTCCGATTGCATGGCGTGGCTCTGCTTGGAGCAGATGCCGTAGACCTTCGGCACAAATACCGTCTGGTCATTGTTGCAGCCGAGGGTAGCGGATTTGTTCTCCTGAATTAATGCACCCTTGCCGCCGCCCTCACAACCGGAGCGGATCTTCAGCGTCTTTGGCGTTTCCACCACGAAGGGCTGATTGTTGCCGCCCGTTCCGTAGGTAGACATGACCGTTGGTGCCGTCTTCAATGGACCGGTGTATCTGGTGTCCTGGCTATGGTTCTCATAGACTGCTGCAGGGACTGTTCCTGCCCGGAGGGTGGGAGAGGTTTCCTCCTCGTAACCGATGGAGCGGCTGTGTGCGGAATGCTCGGTGCAAAATCCTGCCGATTCCATCACGCAGGGAGGATGATGGGCTTCTGCCCGGAGAGTGCAGGTGACGCCGTCCGTTACATCCATACGGTTTCCACCCTGGTCATTCAGGCAGACGCAGCCTGCCGCTCCAGAGCCTTTTTCAGAAGCTCCGGCAGCTCCTTGCCACGAACGGAAGCCCTGCGGAGTATACCCAGACACGCCTTCGGACTCAAATAGTATTTTTCCGGCACTCCCGCCTGCAAGATCTGCGACAAGGTAGATACGTTTTCTGCGCTGGGGAACTCCCCAGTACTGCGCATCAAATACCCGCCATGCGAGACTGAAATCATCTGCCACGATCTCTCCGGCGGTCGGCCACCCCTCAGGTCGAGGAGTATGAATTTCGTATCCCTTGACCGAGCAGACCTCTTCGAGGACGGACTGGAAGTCCGCGCCCTTGTTGGAGCTGAACGCGCCGGGGACGTTCTCCCATATGATGTATCTTGGATATCTGCCATTGGTTTTGCACCTCATTTCCTTTACGATTCGGACGGCTTCATAGAAAAGACTGGAACGGGAGCCGTCCAAGCCCTCCCGCCGACCTGCGATACTCATGTCCTGGCAGGGTGAGCCGAAGGTGATGATATCCACCGGCTCAATATCTGCGCCGTTCATTTTCGAGACATCGCCGTAATGCTTTATAAACGGCAGCCGTTTGGTGGTCACCCGGATAGGAAACGGCTCGATCTCCGAAGCCCACACAGGGGTAATGCCGGAGATCAAGCCGCCTAAAGGAAAACCGCCGGAGCCGTCAAACAGGCTGCCGAGGGTCAGTTTATTCTGTTCCATCCGCGACCTCCTCATAGCTGTATGTCTTACCGTCTCTCAGGACGCTTACGCCATCCGCAGAGCCGACCTGCTCGATGTAGCGGTTCACGATGACATCGCAGAACTTCTCGTCCAACTCAATGGTTCGGCAGATGCGGTCGGTCTGCTCACAGGCAATGAGGGTAGAACCGGAGCCGCCGAAGGGGTCCAGCACCACCGAGTTTGCCATACTGGAGTTGCCGATGGGATAAGCCAGCAGTGGGATTGGCTTCATGGTGGGATGGTCGCCGTTCTTCTTGGGTTTGTCGAACTCCCAGATGGTGGTTTCCTTCCTGCCCGTGTACCACTGGTGCCTGCCGTTTTTCTTCCAGCCGTACAGCACAGGCTCATGCTGCCACTGGTAGGGAGAGCGTCCAAGTACCAGGGACTGCTTCTTCCAGATACAGCAGCCGGATAAATAAAATCCCGCATCGGCAAACGCCCTGCGGAAATTGAGTCCTTCGGTGTCGGCGTGGAACACATAGATGGATGCGTCCGCCGCCATGACCGACTCCATATTCTGAAATGCGGCAAGCAGAAACTCATAGAATTTCTCGCCTGCCATATTGTCGTTCTTGATTTTGCCCGCCGAGCCTTCATAGTTGACGTTGTACGGCGGGTCCGTAATAACCAGGTTTGCTTTGACGCCATCCATGAGTGTGGTGTATGTCTCAGCCTTCGTGGAGTCCCCGCACACCAGACGATGCCTGCCAAGCGTCCATACATCGCCAAGCCGGGAGAACGCAGGTTTTTGCAGTTCCGCGTCCACATCGAAGTCATCCTCTTTGGCTTCCATGCCGTCATCAAACAGAGCTGCCAGTTCCTTTTCATCAAAGCCGGTGAGCAGAGGGTCAAAGTCCATGCCCTGCAAAGACTCGATCTCCACACGCAGAAGCTCCTCATCCCATCCGGCATCCATCGCCATGCGGTTGTCGGCGATGATGTAGGCTTTCTTCTGAGCTTCGGTAAGGTGGTCGGCAAAGACACACGGAACTTCCTTGATGCCTTCTTCTTTGGCAGCAAGAATACGTCCATGTCCGGCGATTACATTGAAATCCCTGTCAATGATAACGGGGTTGATAAAGCCGAACTCCCGGAGGGAGGAGCGGAGCTTCGTAATCTGCTCCGGGGAGTGGGTGCGGGCGTTGTTCACATAGGGTACCAACTTGGAGATTGGCACCAGCTGCATTTCCGTTGTCGTTTTCATCGCACCAGCCCCCATTCCGCAAATTTCTCAAAGCCGCCGAGGGACTGGATGTATCTCCGGGCAGTCTCCACGATCTCCGCATAGGGAATGCCGTCCACAGTATCGTCTCCGATGGCGCAGCACAGTTCCACCGGCTTTCCCGTTTCCTGCGCCTTCAGCCAGGCGTAAATATTGACCGACACATCTGCCTTGGAGAGATCTTTTCCATGCAGACCGCCGCCTGTGACGGAGTCTGCCATGTCGCTGCCCAGCTTGCGATTGGTGGCACCCGTGTCCACGTCCGTGCCGCCCGTCCAATCACCGAGCGGATTGATCTCGGCGTGAGGATACACTTCCTTGAGGTGCTGAGTCCTGGCGTTGCTCTGACAGAGAATTAGCCTTGCACCGTCCAGAATGCACTTCCCGTCATAGGGATAAGTGTGATACACACTTTTGGCGATCTCGCAGAGTGCTTTCTGCTCCTCCGTAACCGGCACCCCTTTGAAAATGCCGTTGTCACCGCAGCGGATTCCTTCTGCCTGGTTATTGGCAAGGTGTCCGTCCTGCGGCACTTTCACATAGTCCGTGTGCAGATTTCCTGCAATGCGGTGAACAATTGATTTTACTTCATCCAAAGAGATGTGTGCCGATGTCTCCGCAATGATATGGCAAACGCCGTGACCGATGAGAACCTCCACGGCGATCCTTGGATTTTCTTCTTTTCTGTACGCCGCATCCACCAGAGCGCCGGCGATACGGTCAGCCACCTTGTCCGGGTGGCACGGATTTACCTTTTCAAACATAGCTTTATCCTTTCCGCGCCCGCAGCAGACGCTCCATCAAATCATCCTGGGGAGATACCTCGCCGTAGTCGGTGCTGCAGTTTTCCTTTACGATCTGGAAGATCTCGTTCCAGAGCCGCACCGCCTGGTTCATGTAGTTGATGCCGATGTTGATAAAAGGCGATGGGATCGGCTTCTGGGTGGTCGGGTGCTTGGAGAGGAAGCCCATGCGGTTGGTCATCTCCTCGCACTGAATCCAGCGGGCGCTGCACATGGCGTACCGCTCCAAAAGCTGTGGGGACACCTTAGCGGCACAGCCGATCTTCTTCAGCCACTCCCAGGTTTCTTTATAGATTTCCTCTGCCTGGAGCGTACTTCCGTCACGCTGCTCGGCAGAGAGGAACTCATGGGGTTTTGGCATATCGACACCCTCGACTTCGGGAATGTCCAGCACTTCTAATCTTCGTCCGCCCGGATTGCCGTTCTCGGCTTTCTCCTTGACGGCAGACTTTTTTCTTCCCGCACCGGGTCTCGCACCTCCGCGCCCGCCTGTGTTATTGGATTTTGTCGGCATTTTCTCACCTCTTTTCCGTAAAAAATAAGCAGCCCTGACAGGCCGCCGTCAATTACCCTTTTGATTTCGCCTTTTTCGCGCACGAAGCCCCAGGCCGCTGCCCGCGTACAGGACCCGCAGAGATTTTGACCGCCCTACCGGTCGCCAAGGTCGTGGTGAATCTTGGTATGGCAGGAACGGCAAAGGCTCATCAGGTTGTCCCTGGCATGAGTGCCGCCCTGAGAGATGGGAACGATGTGGTGTACCTCATCCACAGGAGTCAGCCGTCCTTCCTTCAGACACATCTCACAGAGAGGATGCGCCGCAGCGTAGCGGTCACGGATTCGTTTCCAGGCTCTGCCGTATTTCTTATTTACGTCCGCACTGCGTTCGTATTTGTTGTACTGCCTGCGGGCGGCTGCTTCGTGTTCCTTGCAATACTGACCGTCCGTGAGGTTGGGACAGCCGGGGTAGGAGCATGGCCGCTTTGGTTTCCTTGGCATCGCTTCACCTCCTTGGGGCATAAGAAAAACCTCCACAGGACGCTCCCATGAAGGCTGTTTTTGTATTCTACTTCGCTATTGTAATGATATCACAGGACGGGTGTGCCATACTGTGCCAAACCGTGCCAACTTTCAATCCGGGACAGAAAAATTCTGGAGAGCTGACCCGTGTATGCGGTGTACCGTGCGAAGCGACACGTTCAGCATCCGGGATATCTCCTCCCAGGAGCAGTTGTCCAGGTAACGGTAACGGAGTACCAGCTGCTCCTCGCGGCTGGCAAGCCTGTCGATTGCCGCATTGATGGTTTCCTTGAGGCACACCAGATACACCACCTTTTCCGCCACATCCCTCTGGATGGCGTCGATTTTCTCAAGGCACCGGACAAAAGGGGCTTCTGTGGGCTTGTTGGGATTGTAGTGTGGTTCGAAATTACTGCCTGAGACGCTGCTCGATAAATCCCTCCAGTAGTCAATCTCACGCAGGCGGCAGTTTATAAGGGCATCCAGGTGCCGCGCCTGGTTCAGATATTCTTTTGCGGTCATGCATCCACCTCCTTCTGCAGGGAGCGGATCAGCATCTCGCCATCAACACTCGTAAGTGCCGAGTACCACTGCGAACGGAAGAACCGCTCAAATTCGGCTTTATCCGCCTGTGCCGTCCTGTTCCGGGCGTTGGCTTTCAGGCTTTTCAGCGCCATGCGGTAGTCCTTCACGGCCTGTAATATAATGGCGTTCGCAACGGCCTCGTAAATCGTGATATTGCTCATATTCGCACCTCCGAAATTTTGATCCTCGGATTGGCACGGATTTTCTTAGATTGGCTCAGATTTTCAAGTCCGCTTTCACGGCGTCGATCAGCGCCGTCTGGGTATGCTCCTTTTTGGAGAGGGCTTTCATGATGCATTCGTCAATGGTGCCCTTTGTGACGATGTGTTGTACCACCACAGTTTCAGAAGTCTGCCCCTGCCGCCAGAGCCGCGCTATGGTCTGCTGATAAAGCTCCAGGCTCCAGGTCAGTCCGAACCATACGATGGCTGAGCCGCCGCTCTGGAGATTCAGCCCATGCCCGGCGGAAGCGGGATGGATCAGCGCCACCGGTAACTCGCCATTGTTCCATCTGCGGATACTGGCGGCGTCATCCAGTCGGGAGAACGGGATATGCAGCTTTTGCAGCCTTTCCGAAATACGTGTCAGGTCATGCTTGAACCAGTAAGCCACCAGAAGCGGTTTGCCGTTTGCGGCTTCGATGATATCCTCCAAAGCGTCCAGCTTGCGGTCGTGAATGCGAATGCTCTCACCGCCGTCGTCATAGATTGCGCCGTTCGCCATCTGGGAGAGTTTCCCGGAGAGGGAGGCGGCGTTGGCGGCAGTGATCTCTGCGTCGCCCAGCGACAGCACCAGCTCCTGTTTCAAGTCCGTGTATTTTTTCTGTTCATCCTCGGAAAGCCGAACCGTGTATTCACTGCTGACCAGCTTTGGCATATGCAGGTGGTCGGCGGACTTCATAGAGATGGTGATGTCCGAAATCTGTCGGTAGATGGCGTCCTCTGCATAGGGCAGGGGTTTGTAGGAGTAGATGACCTGGCCGTTTCGCTTGTCCGGCGTGAAGTAATCGGTGCGGTACTTGGTGATGAACCGTCCAAGCCGCTGCCCCATGTCCAGGATGCGAAACTCCGCCCACAGATCCATCAGACCGTTGGACGCAGGAGTGCCGGTCAGTCCGACGATGCGGCTCACCTTTGGTCTGACCTTTAACAGTGACTTGAACCGCTTTGTCTGGTGATTCTTGAACGAGGATAGCTCATCGATCACCACCATATCGAAGTCAAAGGGAATGCCGCTCTCATCAATGAGCCACTGGACGTTTTCCCGGTTGATGATGTAGATGTCAGCGCGTCTCATCAATGCCGACCGGCGCTGGGCTTCCGTCCCGACAGCCACGGAGCAGATGAGATCCTGAAGGTGATCCCACTTATCCGCTTCAGCCGTCCATGTGTCCCGCGCCACTCTTAAGGGTGCGATGACCAGCACTTTATGGACCTCGAAGCTGTCAAACAGCAGGTCGGCTATGGCTGTCAGCGTGATGCTGGTTTTTCCCAGGCCGCAGTCTAAGAAGATAGCGGCTGCGGGGTGTGTCTCAATGTAATCCACCGCATATTTCTGATATTCATGAGGTTCGTATCTCATCCAGTATCCCTCCAATCTGCTCCGTATCGTCCAGCACATACACCGGAAATCCCAGCAGCCGCAAAAGCCTGTGGCGGGAAAGCTGCAGAGGTCGCGGCTTTTCTCCCAGAGCCTTGACTTCAACAAAGCCTATCCGTCCATTCGGCAGCAGCACCATGCGGTCCGGCATACCGTCAAAACCGGGAGATACGAGCTTGGGGCAGATGCCGCCGGCCTTTTTGACCATCTGCGTCAGTTTCTTTTCAATTTCTTTTTCTCGCATCTGACATATTCCTCCCAGCATTCCTTAAAGGTCTCAAGGCAGGCATCACAAGCGCCGCTTCTGACCAGATGATTATGGATGATGTCATGCCATCCCTTGAATTTGCAGGCACGATTCCTGGGGAAGTGTTCGGAATCCCTCGCCATATCTCTTGCGAGATCTCCTGCGGGAGAGTCACTCGTTTTGTAGTTTCTTATCATGTAATTGTAGAAGTTCATGTCATTACCTCCGTGTTCTTAAAAACCTGAAAATCCTTACGCGCGTGCATATGCGTGATTTACGGGTTCTGTACAGTCTTTTTTATACATTTTCAATTTGTATGCTTTTTTAGGAACACAGGAACGAAGCCTGTAAAGTTGCCTTGCGGCGGCACATTCGGTGTGTTCCTGGCGGCGTTCCCGGAGTCTCCCCTGGGAACACTGCCGGAAGTCGGGAACTGTTCCTTATTCGCTCCGTTCCCGAAAAATCAGTCAGGAACATCGCCGGGAACAAAAATGAACTGGGGCCCGTAGGGCTTGACGCGCTCCTTTTTCTCCTTGCGCACCCAGCCGAGCTTGGTGAGCATGGCTGTGAGGTTGTTGGATTCTGCGCGGCCAAGGCTGCCCTGGTCTTTGCCGAAAAGCTCACACCAGATCTCCATATTGCAGACCCGTGTTCTGGCGACCGTACCCACACGGCCAATATTGTTCACTCCGGCGAGGAAGGAGCGGCGGTCGAACAGATCCATGCCGTCCCAATCCTCCGGGAGCAGGGTCTCCAGATACTCGCGCACCAGCCCTTCACGCTCATCGGACTCCAGGGCTTCCCGCTGTTCGCTTTTCGCCAGCATCTCCAGGTCGGGAGCAAGATGCAGCTTTTCGCCGTCCTTTACAAGCACCAGCACCTCCGCCCAGATCTGGCAGATATCCTCGGTGGTAAGTTCCCAGGAGTGTTTTATGCCGCCGCCCGGCGTTTTGACCGGCCAGAACCGGCGGTTACCCGTGGTATCCCGCAGATAGCCGGACTCGGCATTGGTGGTGCCAAAGAAGATACACTGCCTTGGGTGCGGCGTTGCCCGTCTGCCGAATGCGGCGCGGTAAATATCGTTCTGGCGGGAAAGGAAGGAGCGCAGCGTCTCCACCTCGGCTTTGCGAAGCCCCGCCAGCTCACCGATCTCCAGAATCCAATAGCCCTGCAGCTTCTCGGCAGCGGTCTTGTCCTTGGTGTCGCTCAGGTTCAGACTGTCGGAGAACCACTCTCCGGCAAGGCGGGAGATGAGGGTAGACTTGCCGATGCCCTGGGGACCGTTTAAGACCAGCATGGTATCAAACTTCACACCCGGCTCCTGCACCCGGCGCACGGCGGCGCAGAGGGTCTTTCTGGTCACGGCACGGACGTAGGAATTATCCTCCGCGCCCAGATAGTCGATGAACAGCGTATCCAGCCGGGGTGTACCGTCCCACGTCAGACCCTCGATATAGTCCTGCACTTCGTTGAAAGCATGGGTTGCGGCGTGGATGTCCAGCGCAGCGTCGATATTCCCGCGCCCGGTTATGGCGTACTGCTTTTCCATGTACCAATACAGGCCGTTTGAATCTGTGTCCGACCACATACGGCGGCGGTGCTCACCCTTCGCCACGTCCCACGGCAGCTTCTCCAGCACCTCGCCGCGCCCGGCAAAACGGTTCAGCGCAAAGCGCCCTTTCAACAGCGGGTCGTTTTCTAAAATGATTCGCACGTTGTCGATGGAGCCTTTAATCCTGCCTGTCTGTGGTTCACGCTGGAGCTTTATCCACTGCCTGGGGACCTTGGAAGGCCTTCTATCAGGCGAATGTAGTTGGTACTCAAAATGTCCTTGACTTGTGCCGTGAATATGCGGTAAAACGCTTGGTTTATGTTTCTTCTCCTAGTATTTACGCAGCTGGAAAAGACCAATTAAACATCAAGGAAAGCGATGCTCCCAAAGAAAATCACCTCAACAATTACATCCGAAGCAAATTGGCGTCTGAAAAACTTTTTTCTGACTATTCAGATGTGCCAAGTATCATCTTGCGACCTAGAGGATTATTTGGTGTGGGGGATACCAGTATTTTGCCACGTGTCTTACGCCTCAGTCGAAAAATTGGAATTCCTTTGATTCGAGGGGGAGAGCAGCTCATGGATATGACCTGTGTGGAAAATGTTGCTTTGGCTATTCGTCTGGCT
>ERZ827520.2875-NODE-2875-length-15071-cov-3.570991_pt1 | contig 15071 bp, 16 predicted proteins | sample MGYA00519581_ERZ827520 | MGnify/ENA primary metagenome ERZ827520 (study PRJEB31778, sample SAMEA3449339) | human gut metagenome | biome: human gut; feature: human-associated habitat; material: faeces | place: United Kingdom | collected 2010/2012 ...
TCTGGGGAGGATCGTGATTTCAAAGGAGATCTGCAGAACACACGAATCCGGGAATGAAATCCGTATGCAGAAGTGTTAGATGAACGCTGCAACTAACCATAGAATCCTGGAAGCAGTGTTCTGTCTGGCGCTTATGTCATGGGGATGACCTCGAATTCCTGATTCAGTAAGTCAAAAAAATACAGTGTTCCGGTTCTGACGGGGCGGTCGGTGAGAAACTTTACGCACAGGGAAACCTGCATAGAGGCGCACAGGGCGGGAGTGAAGCTCAGAACGCTCTTATTTTTGAGTGCAGCCCCGTCGGGGTACAGTAAGTCTATCAAATGATCGCCGGGGCAGGAGATTGCGGCCTGGGCGACCCAGCCGTTGACGGCACCGTAGATCAGGGGAATTCCAGCACGTTCACAGGCATTCGCGAGGATTTGCCGTGACTGGATATTGTCCAGACCGTCCAGAACCGCATCACAGTCTGTAAGAAGGGCGGCTGCGTTTTCTTCCGTAAGAAATTCCCCCACGGCATGAACCGCAACATCGGGATTCACACGCCGGACTCTTTCCGCGGCGGTCTGTGCTTTCCCAACGCCCAGCAAGGAAACTTCGGACAACAGCTGACGGTTCAGATTGGAGGGCTCAAATGCATCACCGTCCACCACCCGCAGAGAGCCTATGCCAATGCGGGCAAGCATATCGATGAGATGCCCGCCCAGACCGCCGCAGCCAACCACCAGAACACGTTTGCGCCGAAGCAGCTCGCATTCCGCTTTGCTCAGGGCGGGGACATTGCGCGCATATCTGGGATCCATCGTTCAGCCGCCTCCCACCGGGGGAAACAGAGCCACGATGTCCCCGTCCTTCACTTCCGATTCCGGCTTGTGATGAAAACCGTTGATGAGCAGAATAGACACTTCTTCTTGGGGAATGTTCATCCGGTCAAGGATATCCCCAGCACAGGCGATACCCTCCGGCGATAGCAGCGTGACTTTATCCCTGCCTTGGCGCAAGGTTGCAAAAACGCGAACTTCAATCATGAAAATTCTCCTTTGCAAAAGAAATCGGGGAGGGGACTTGCCCCCTCCCCATTAATTATATTGTATCACTTGCCAACGCACTCGTCCAGACCCAGTTTCTTCAGGGTTTCATCGGTGGGGAATGCGTTGACCCAGCCACGAGCTTCGTAGTATTCGGGCAGAGTCAGAGGCAGCTTGGAGGTCATACCGGTGGAGGGGCCGTTTACAACGGGCTCTTCCAGCAGCCGCTTGGGCAGACGATCGTCCTCAGGCTTCATACCGGCAGCCTTGTTGAACATTCTCTCGATGTTGTAGATACGGTCGCCAATCTCCAGAACCTGTTCGATGGTCCAGTTGGTGCCGGTGGCGGCGTTCAGCAGGTCGGTGTACTCCTTGGCGCCCATGGCGAAGGAGGTAAACAGACAGTGACCCATGGAGTCGATGACAGCTGTCAGATCCTGGAAGGTCTTGACCCAAGCTGCCTTTTCGTTGGTAACGGTACGATCCAGCTGCTGGGGCAGACCCAGAACTTCGGGAGAGATCATGTAGCCACGGACATGGCAGCCGCCACGGTTAGAGGTGGCGTAGGTAATGCCGATGCCCTGAATGGCACGGGCGTCGTAAGCGGGCATTTCCTGCTTCTTAACGCTCATGGAGTATTCGGGATGGCCATAGTGCTCACACAGGCGGGCGGAGCCGGAGCTCATCAGCCAGTCAAGCTCGGTTTCAGGATTGCCCATACGCTTGGTCCACTCCACCAATGCCCTGGTGGAACCCCATTCCAGAGGTACACCGGCGCACTCTTCCTCCTTGATGTAGCCTCTCTGGTACAGCTCCATGGCAGCGGCGATGGTGCAGGGGACAGAAATAGCATCCAGACCATACTCGTTGCAGAGCATATTGCACTCATCGATGACGTTCAGATCATTGTTGCCGCAGTTGCCGCCATAGGCCCACAGGGGCTCGTATTCAGGACCGCCGACGACCTTGCCATTGACATTGACCACGCGGCCGCAGGCGATGGGGCAGAGATGGCAGGCACCGGGCTTGACCAGGTATTTCTCAGCCAGAGTTTCGCCGGAGATATCGTCAGCCTTGTCGTAATAGCTTTCCTGCCAGTTCTTGGTGGGGAAAGCACCGATGTTGTTGACAATGTTCACGAGAACAGCGGTACCCAGTTGCCGCAGGCCGGAACCGGTAACGGGGTTGGCCTTCAGAACATCCATAGCGTTTTTGGCTGCCACCTTCAGGGCATCCAGGTCTGCAATGTTGTCCAGTTTTTTGCGGGTTGCCTTGACCACGATGGCTTTCAGCTTCTTGCTGCCCATGACAGCACCGACACCGGAACGACCGGCGGCACGGTCCTTATCGTTCATAATGGCGGCAAGCAGCACCTTCTTCTCACCGGCGGGGCCGATGTTCAGAACGGAAACGTCAGCACCGTGCTTTGCCTTGAGCTGCTCGTCAATGGCTTCGCTCATGACACCTACATATTCCCGGGCATCCAGCAGCTCAATCTTATCGTCGTCAATGTTGATGTAGGTCCAGTCGGGAGCTTCACCTTCCACAATGATGGCATCCCAACCGGCGTACTTCAGCTTGGCACCCCAGATACCGCCGGAGTTGGAGCAGGCAATCATGCCGGTAAGGGGGGACTTTGTGCAGACCATGTAGCGGCCTGTGGAAGGGGCGGCAGCGCCGGTCATAGGACCGGTGATGTAGATCAGCTTGTTTTCCGGGGACAAGGGATCGACGGTGGCAATGCCCTCGTCATAGAGCATCTTGGTGCCAAGACCACGGCCGCCAATGAACTTGTGGGCAAGTTCCAGATCCAGAGGTTCCACTTTGATCTTGCCGGTGGTCAGATTGATGCGGGCAATTTTTTCATAGTATGCGCCAGCCATATGCAATACCTCCATAAAAATTTGAAATTGAGCTTACAATTTGTATATGTTTATTATAGTGGAAATAACAGGGGTATCAAGAGCGGATGTGCATTTTTGTGTGAAACCGCATGAAACTGTATCATTTTATGCGAAGAGATTTTAGCACTTCGACGAGATGACGCACAAAATGGCGTGAAATCGCATAAAATACTTGAAATATTGCGCCAAGCGCTTGTGCAATTTGGAAAGATGAAGTATAATCAATAGAAAACGATTGCAAGGAGGCGGCAGTATGGCGCAGAATCAGTCCCTGTCTACCCAGGAGGTTGCAGACATTCTCCATGTCAGCAAGTCCACCATTTACGACCTGATTCGCAAGGGAGAAATCCATTCCTATAAAATCGGGCGGAAGGTTCGTTTTACGCAGGAGGATGTGGATGCCTATATTGCCCGCTCCCGGCATGAGCATTCCACTGCCCCGGTGCAGCGCATCGATACCCACTCCACGTTGCTGACACCTGCTGAGGAAAAGGCACCGGAGATGATCATCTCCGGGCAGGATGTTGTGCTGGATATTTTGGCAAATTATCTTCATCAGGAGGGTATCAACGCCGGTCGTACATATCTGTCTAGCTTTGAAGGTCTGCTGGCACTGTATCAGGGAAAGGTGGACGCTGCGGCCTGCCATCTGTATGATGGAAAAGAGTGCAATGCCTCCTTTGTGCGAAGCCTGATGCCCGGGGTGCCCGCAGTGCTGGTGAACCTGTCCTACCGCACCCAGGGCTTTTATGTTCGCAAAAGCAATCCCAAGCACATAACTGGGTGGGAGGATCTGCGCCGGGCTGACATCTCCATCCTCAACCGCCGGGTTGGTTCCTCATCCAGGATCCTGCTGGATACCCAGCTAAAAAAACTGGAAATCCCCTCCGGACAGCTAAAGGGCTACGACAAGATTATGAGTTCTCACCTTACGATGGCATCTGCCATTGCCGCAGGGGATGCGGATCTTGCCATTGGCACGGAGCGGATAACGCATCAGCTGGAGGGGCTTGACTTCATCCCACTGCTGGAGGAACGGTTCGATCTTGTTTTGCAGAAGGAATCGCTGGAAAATCCGGCTGTAGTCAAAATGCTTGCAATCCTGTCCTCACCTGTGTTCCGCAGGGAGGTGACCCACTTCTCCGGCAATGACTACCGGGACCTGGGTAAGATCATTATGGAGGTCTAGTATGCTGTATGTAAAAACGCCGGAAGAAGTTCTTGCGCTGATAGAATCGGAGTTTTCCCCGCTTGAACAGGCAGAATTTGTAGCTCTGTCTGAGGCTGTGGGCAGAGTTCTGGCGGAGGATATTGCGGCGCGGGAATATGTGCCGGATTTTGACCGCTCCACAGTGGATGGCTTTGCGGTTCGCGCCAGTGACACCTTCGGCTGCAGCGATGCCATCCCGGCGATCCTGCCCCTGCAGGCCACGGTGCTGATGGGCGAAGGCGCCGACTATCTGCTGAATGAGGGGAAATGTGTAGCCGTTCCCACCGGCGGCGCAGTGCCCAGGGGTACTGACGGTGTGGTGATGGTGGAATACACGGAGGACTACGGCGACGGCACCATCGGTGTTGCCAAACCTGCGGCGCCGGGCATGAATCTGATTTTCCGGGGGGATGATGTGTATCCCGGAAAGGTGATTCTGCACAAAGGCCGCTCCCTGTCTTCTGCCGACATTGGTGCGCTGGCTGCCATTGGCCGGGTGCAGGTGCCGGTGGTGAAAAAAGTGACCGTGGGCGTCATTTCTACCGGTGACGAGTTGGTTCCTCCGGAGGCGCAGCCCGGCCCCGGACAGGTGCGGGACGTGAACAGTCCCATGCTGGAGGCAATGCTCTCCACATTTGGGTGCCATGTTGTCAACTATGGGATTGTGGTGGATGATGAGGCACTGCTTTCTCAAAAGGTCAATCAGACCATTGCGGAATGTGATGCCGTGCTGCTGTCCGGAGGCAGCAGTGTCGGAGTGAAGGATGCCGCCTGCCGCATCATTGAATCCGCAGGCCAGCTTCTGCTTCACGGCATTGCCATTAAGCCCGGAAAACCAACCATTCTGGGAAAAGCCGGGAAAAAGCCCATTGTGGGTCTACCCGGGCATCCGGTGGCTGCCTACTTTATCACAAAACTTTTTGTGCAGCCCCTGCTGGGACGGCTGATGGATCGGGACATGACTGCCTATACCGTTACTGCCAGGGTTACAGAGAGCATCAGTGCCAACCATGGCAGAGCCCAGTATCACTGCTGCCGGCTGACAGGAACAGGCGGCGAGCTTTATGCCCAACCCATTCGGGGAAAATCCGGCCTTATCACCACTCTGGCAGGGACCGACGGCTATTTCTGCATCAGTCGGGATTGTGAAGGCTTACCCCAGGGAGCGGAAATTCAAGTAACGATTACTTCAGGAGTGTAATTTTATGGGATTTGAATATTTGACCAATGTGCCGCTTGCGCAGGCACGGAAGGAATATCTGGAGCGGCTGGTAAGCGGCGGTTTTGGGTCAAAGACAGAAACCATTCCTGTCTTTGAAAGCTGCGGTAGGGTGACGGCAAAGGCAGTCTATGCCCACATCTGCGCCCCGCACTATGCCGCCAGTGCCATGGATGGTGTGGCGGTTTCCGCAAAAGAAACCTTCGGCGCGACGGAAACGACCCCTGTTACTCTAAAGCCGGACCAGTTTCTTGTGCTGGACACCGGCGACCCGATTCCGGAGGACAAAGATGCAGTCATCATGGTGGAGGACATTGTGAAGAATGGAGATGGTTCCATCACCATTCACGCAGCCGCAGCCCCGTGGCAGCATATCCGCCAGATCGGCGAGGATGTATGCGCCGGGGAAATGATTTTGCCCAGCCATATGACCGTTTCCCCGGCTGCCATTGGTGCGATGATTGCCGGCGGTGTGCTGGAAATTGAAGTGATTCGCAAACCTGTGGTGGGCATCATCCCCACAGGGGACGAGATTATACCGCCCTGTACAGACCCGAAGCCCGGGGATATTCTGGAATTCAATGGCTCCATTTTTTCCGCAATGGTGCGTTCCTGGGGCGCAGAGGCGGTGGTCTATCCCATTGTTCCGGATAAATTTGACCAGATCAAAGAAATGGTTGCCAAAGCGGCAGACGAGTGCGATATGGTAATTCTCAATGCCGGTTCTTCTGCCGGACGGGAGGATTTCTCGGCTCGGGTCATCCGGGAACTGGGTGAGGTGCTGTACCATGGCATCGCCATCAAGCCCGGCAAGCCTGCCATTCTGGGCTGCCGGGGAGAGAAGGTCATTCTTGGAGTGCCCGGTTATCCGGTGTCCGGCATCATCGTCATTGAGCAGCTGCTGAAGCCCCTGATTGACCACTGGCTGAAAGCACCGGCAGCCACTGACACATATGTGAACGCAACCCTTACCCGGCCTGTTGTCAGCGGTCTGAAATATCAGGAGTTTGTCCGTGTTCGCATGGGCTGCGTAGGCGGCAGGCTGATGGCCAGCCCCCTGAGCCGGGGCAGCGGCGTGGTTTCTTCTTTTATGAAGGCCGATGGCATTCTGGAAGTACCCCAGGGACTGGAGGGCTACGAGGCGGGAGAGGAAGTGAGTGTCCGCCTGCTGAGCCCCTTAGAAAAGCTGCACAATACGCTGGTGGTCATCGGCAGCCATGATCCGCTGCTGGACGAGCTGGCAGATATGCTCCATTTGGAGGACTCTGCCTTGTACATCAGCTCCTCCCATGTGGGTTCCATGGGCGGTATAATGGCAATCCGCCGTGGTGAGGCGCACATGGCTGGCTGCCACCTGCTGGATACGGCTGACGGCAGCTATAACAAGGCATTTATTCGCAAGTATTTCCCCAAAGGCGGTGTGAAGCTGGTTTCCTGTGTCGGTCGTCAGCAGGGATTGATGGTGGCAAAGGGCAATCCCCTCCAGATCCGGAAATTTGCGGATATTGCAAAGGATGGCGTGCGTTATGTAAATCGCCAGAAGGGATCCGGCACCCGGATCCTTGCGGACTATTTGTGTATGCGGGAGAATGTGGATACTGCTTCTGTCTACGGCTACGATCGGGAAGAACTGACCCACACTTCTGTCGCTGCCCAGATCTCCAGCGGCAGTGCTGATGTCGGTATGGGCATCTACTCCGCGGCAAAGCTCTATGATCTGGACTTTATCCCCATCTGTATTGAGGAGTATGACCTCATTGTCCCTGACCATGCTTGGGATACCCCTATGGTTCAGGCGCTTTTGCACATCCTGAAGAGCGATGCGTTCCGGGGAAAAATCCTGTCCCTCGGCGGCTATACCGTGGATAACCCCGGACAGATTATCCCCCTATGAAAAGCGTAGATGTTGCGGTTATTGGGGGAGGGATTCTGGGCTGCTTTGCGGCCCGGAATCTGATGCGCTGGAATTTGTCTGTCGTGCTGATTGAAAAGGAATTGGATATCTGTACAGGCATTACCCGGGCAAACTCTGCCATCGTCTATGCGGGATATGACAACAAAACCGGTTCCCGGAAGGCGGAATTGACGGTTCGTGGAAATGCCTCTTTTGATGATTTGTGCCGTGAACTGGAAGTTCCCTTTTCCCGCTGCGGCTCCTTGCTGGTGACCTATGACAAGGAGAGCCTGGCCCAGCTCCGGAGAAAATGGGAGCAGGGTATCCGCAATGGCGTGCCGGGTCTGGAGCTTCTGACCGGGGGAGAGGCAGAGGCAATGGAGCCTATGCTGGCACCGGGTGTGGCAGGCGCGCTCTATGCCCCGACCACCGGAACGGTGAACCCCTGGCAATTGGGCATTGCCGCCTTTGAAAACGCTGCTGCCAACGGGATGGAACCCATGCTGGGAACCACTGTGGTGGGAATCCGGAAAACCAAGTTTGGCTATCTGGTGGAAACAGATCGCAGCGAACTGCGCTGCAGGGCTGTCATCAACTGTGCAGGACTTTCCGCGGATCGGATACAGGAGCTGTGCTTTCCCTCCGACACACATCTTCTGATAGATGGAGCAGAATACCTGGTCCTGGACAAACAGGCGCGGAAGCCGAAGCGGGTCATCTTTCAGCAGGCACAGTCCTGCGGAAAAGGCATCACCGCTATCCCGTGTGTGGAAGGGAATCTGCTACTCAGCGGGGTACGCAATCCCGTTGGAGAACCCTTTGCCACAACAAAAGAGGGAATATCGGAGTTGAAGACAAGTGCGGTATCGCTGTTTCCGAATCTGAATATGCAGCAGGTAATCCGCTCATTCGCCGCCGCACGGCCAAATCCTCAGCGGGATGACGGCGAGAGCATTCACGATTTCTCCATTGCGTACCCGGCTCCTGGATTTTTCAGTCTGATCGGAATCAAAACCCCGGGGCTGACCTGTGCCAACGAACTGGGCAGGTACCTTGCGGAGAAAACGGCGGCGTTTCTGGATGCACACCCGAATCCACGCTTCACGCCCCACAGACAGGCCATTGCCAAAACAAATGACCCCGAAATCATTTGCCTGTGCGAAGGCATCAGCCGCGGAGAGATTCTGGAAGCAATCCGAAGGGGAGCTTCCACGGTGGATGGGGTCAAGCGGAGAGTGGGAAGCGGTATGGGTGTCTGCCAGGGCAGCCGATGCAGCTTTGCCATCGAGCAGATACTCCGGGAGGTCAGGCATGGGGCACTTTGATATCCTGATTATCGGCGGTGGTGCAGCGGGAATTGCTGCAGCCAGAGCCGCAGCGGATGCCGGATGCAAAAGCATTGCGCTGGTGGAGAGAAAACAAAAGCTGGGCGGCATTCTCCTGCAATGCAGCCATCCCGGTTTTGGCGCTGGACTTACCGGAGGGGAATACGCCGCTGCACTTGTGCAGGATTTCCCGGAAACGGTTACTCTGTTTTTTGGGACAACGGTGCTTTCGGTAGAACCCAATAAAACGGCGCATCTGTCCGGTGACCGGCAGATCTCGTTTTCTCAGCTGATTCTGGCAACGGGCAGCCGGGAGATTCCACTGGGGGCGCTGCCGATTGCGGGAACCCGTCCAAAGGGTGTCTATACAGCCGGTCAGATGCAGGAGATGATGAACCTCCATGGCTTTGTTCCCCAAGGTCCGGTGGTCATTTTGGGCAGTGGTGACATTGGCCTTATCATGGCATCCCAAATTGCGGCAATGGGGATTTCTGTTACTCTGGTGGAGCAGAAGGAAAACTGCGGCGGCTTGGCGAGAACCAGGCGTTGCCTGAAAGATAATTCCATCCGCCTTATTTGCAGCCAGACCATTGACGCCGTTGAGGGCTCTCCCGCGCTCACAGGCTGCTGCCTGTCCGGCGGAGAGAAGATAGCCTGCAGAACGCTTCTGATTGCCGCGGGACTTGTCCCGGAGCGTGGGCTGCTGGCGAAATTGGGAATGCCGTCCTGGCTTCAGATGTGCGGCAACTGCAACACGGTGTACCCCATGGCAGAGGGCGTGACAGCCGACGGAAGAAAAGCGGGCATTGCCGCATTTCAAAAGATACGAGGTAAACTATGATTGATACATTTGGACGCAGCATCACCTATTTGCGCGTTTCTGTGACGGAATTGTGCAATCTTCGCTGCCGGTACTGTATGCCGGAGGATGGTGTCTGCAAGAAAAAGCATGCCGACATGCTCACGGAAGATGAGCTTATTCAGGCCGTGGAAGCAGCCGCGGCTCTGGGCATTACCAAGTTGCGCATTACAGGTGGAGAACCACTTGTTAAAAAGAATATCGTGTCTATCTGCCGCAGAGCATCCAGAGTTTCTGGAATTCGGGAGGTCTGCCTGACAACAAATGGCATCCTGCTCCCGGAGTTGGCAAGGCCCCTCAAGGAGGCGGGGGTCAGCCGGTTAAACCTAAGCCTGGATACCCTGGATCCTCAGAAGTATGCCCACATTACCCGCAACGGCAGTATGGATGACTTCTGGAAGGGGTTTCATGCGGCCTTGGATGCTGACTTTCAGAAGATCAAACTCAATGCCGTGCTCATTGGCGGATTTAACGATGATGAGATCCTTCCGCTGGCGGAGCTTACCCGTAAGTATCCTGTGGATGTGCGTTTTATTGAAATGATGCCCATGTGCGACAGCTCCGGCTTTGGCCCGGAAGCGTATATTCCATTTACAAGGGTTTTGGAGGCTCTACCGGAAGCGGTACCGGCTGCCAAAGATGGCGGTGTTGCCAAACTCTTCCACCTGCCTGGCGCACTGGGCAATATTGGCCTTATCAGCCCAGTGAGCGCCCATTTTTGCGGGGAGTGCAACCGCATCCGACTGACTGCAGACGGAAAAGTGAAGCCCTGTCTGCATTCCAATGCGGAGTATCCCCTGAAAGGGCTGGATTTCGATGGCATGAAAGCACAGCTGGAAGCAGCGATTTTGGGAAAACCCCAATGGCATGGGGATCTGGATGCTGCGCACAAATCGGGCGCCGGTCGGAATATGAATCAAATCGGAGGTTGAGTATGGCAGACTTTACCCATTTTAATGACCAGGGACGGGCCAAAATGGTAGATGTGGGGGGAAAGCCCATTTCTCAGCGCGTGGCCGTTGCGGCAGGCCGGGTGTTGGTGAATGAACACACATTCGCGCTCATTCAAAGCGGCGGCATGAAAAAAGGAGATGTGCTGACCGTTGCCCAGATTGCGGGGGTCATGGGTGCCAAGCGCACACCGGATATCATTCCCATGTGTCACCCCATTTTGATGGATGGCATCAACCTGGAGCTTTCTCTGGGTGAGCACAGATCCAGCGTAGAAATCAAGGCCACCGTTTCCTGTGACGGAAGAACCGGCGTGGAAATGGAGGCACTTACCGCTGTCAGCACCGCCGCTCTGACAGTGTACGATATGTGCAAAGCGGTGCAAAAGGATATGACGATCACGGACATCCGCCTGCTTTCCAAAACCGGCGGAATCCACGGCGATTACAAACGGGAGGACGAATCATGGCGTATACAGCAGCAGTGATTACCATCAGCGATAAGGGATATCGGGGCGAGCGGGAGGACACCAGCGGCCCCAACCTGGTGAAGATTCTGACGGAGAAGGGGTTCGACGTGACCTATACCGCCATCGTTCCCGATGAGGCGGAGATGATCCAATCGGAGCTTTTGAAGTGTGCAGATGAAAAGAAGATTGCCCTGGTGCTCACCACCGGCGGCACCGGCTTCTCACCCCGGGATATTACCCCGGAAGCCGCTATGGAGGTAATCCAGCGTCCGACTCCCGGTATCCCGGAGGCTATGCGGGCAGAATCCATGAAGATCACACCCAAAGGCTGCCTGAGCCGCAGTGTTGCGGGCATTCGGGCACGCACCCTGATCATTACCCTGCCAGGCAGCCAAAAGGCATCGGCAGAGAATATTCTGGCGGTCATCGACCCGGTGGCCCATGGCCTGGATATGCTCTACAGCGAGGGCAGTGCGGACTGTGCAAAATGAAAGGAAATCCCATTTCCGAGCAGGAAATGGGATTTTTTATACATCGAAACGGTTACATGAAATTCCGCACATTTTCCGGATTTCTCGTATCAGTAAAGCTCTATTTCCGTGACACACTCGTTTTTGATGCGACCCACCAGATATTGCAGAGCATCCACCACATGGGGGCGGATATCGCCGCCGATGAGCACATACATGATGTCGTCACCAACGCTCAGTTCCCCTTCGTTCAGCCAGACCTTGATGTAGAAAATACCGTCCAACTTATAGGTTTCTGCGATGATGGCATCCACAGCTTCCTGATTGTAGGAAAACTGCATCCCCACAACGGGCCTGGTATCGGCGGCACCCTGGCGTACTTTTGCCTTGGCACTTTCCCGGACAATGCCGTTATGGGTCAGATACATGCCAATCTTAGGGGCGCTTTCGTGAGCCTTGGCCTCTTTCAGCCAGGAATCCATGGAAGGACTTGTTTTCTTGCTCATATTATAAACCTCCAATTCTTATCCGCCTGCGGATAGAAATCGTAATTGAAACTGCCTGTAAATCAGAAGCGCGGAATCATCTGAACCTTCAAAGATGACTCTGGCCTGAGGCAGTGCCAAACCGGCGATCCTGCGGGGTGGGAGGACGGTCACGGTAATCCGGCAATCACGGAACCGGTAACCATCCGCAGTGGCATGAACCTCCCTATGATGAAGGAAAAAGGTTTCTATACGCTCTGGTTCCAAAGCCCACACTTCTTCTTTGAACATGCGATCCCCTCCTGTTTCATCTTATCATACTATGGAGAATAGTGAAAGAACTGTTTTGAATCATTTCATATAATTTCGTATCATTTCGCACAGTCTCTGAAAAGGGTGGCTTGTATTATTTGTTCAAATGTGATATAGTATTATAAATTGATTGGTCGGTTTTCGTGAAATTGACCGATTTCCAAAGTTTGCAAAGCGGTGGACGAGCCTCTTTCCAGACGCCATGATCGGGCGCAGCTTTCGGCTGTGCTTTTGGTGTTGCGGAAACTGGCTGGTCTTCTTTATATTTAGGAGGTAAGACAATGAAAAAGATTCTGTCCATGCTGCTGGTTTTTGCCATGATGTTTGGTCTTATTGCCTGCGGCGCAAGCAAGCCTGCTGAGACGCAGGCTCCCACTGAGGCTCCCGCTTCCGCCACAACGGCTGCCCCGACGGAAGCCGCCACTGAGGTTCCCACCCAGGCCGGTCTTGTGGTGGATACCTGCATTCTGAAGGAAGCCGACGACAAGATGCTCAACACCTACACCGTTATCGCCGTAAATCCCGAGGCGCCTTTTGTGGATGCTGACGGCAACTCTGTCGCTGACGTTGCGGTGAATACCGCCGGTGCGGATGCCCTCATCCAGTGGTTCCTGACCCAGGAAACGTTGGACCTGGCCGCAAACTATGGCTTTAAAGAGTACGGTGAGTATCTGTTCTACGTCAAGGACGGTGCCCCTGTTTATACAGGTGAGATTGCGCCCGCTACCGAAGAGACAAAGGTCATCCGCCTTTCCACCACCACTTCTGTGAAAGACTCTGGTTTGCTGGGCTATCTGCTGCCCATCTTCGAGAGCACCTATGGCTACACTGTGGAAGTCCAGTCTGCCGGTACCGGCAAGGCAATCTCTGCCGCCAAGTTCGGCAATGCCGACCTGATTCTGGTCCATGCCAAGAGCCAGGAAGAAGCCTTTGTTGAAGAGGGCTTCGCCCGCACTGTAGATGGCTTCGAAGCAGAGCGCATTTCCTTCCTGTATAACTATTTTGTCCTGTGCGGACCTTCTGCGGACCCTGCCGGTGTTAAGGAGGCAGCTTCCGTTCTGAATGCGTTTGCAGCCATTGCGGAGGGCGAGTATCCCTTCATCTCCCGTGGCGACGGTTCCGGCACCCACACCAAGGAGCTGTCCCTGTGGCCTGAGACTCTGGGTATCACGAAGGAGGCAGAGTCCTTCGCTCCCTACACGCAGTGGTACACCTCTGCAAACGCCGGTATGGGCGCATGTCTGGTGATGGCAGAGCAGATGCATGCTTACATCCTGACCGATAAGGCAACCTTCCTGACTTTCGTTGCCAACGATGGCATCATAAGCTGAGGAAACTCTGGTTTCATTTTCTGCGGCTGACGCTATATGTACAGTTTCCAAAAGCTTGCTTTTTTGAAAAAACTGTGTAAACTGTATCCCGTGGGGAATTTCCCCACGGGATTTTACAAAAAGAAAGGAGGCTGCACCGTGGGAACGGCCCTTCAAAAGGCGATTTCTCTTATTCTGTCTTCCGATGCAGAACTTCTGAATATTTTGAAAGTCACAGCGCAAATGAGCCTCAAAAGCTCTTTGCTTGCACTGCTGCTGGGTGTTCCGCTGGGAATCTGTCTGGGCAATAGCAAATTCCCCGGGAGAGGGCTTCTGATTATCCTGAACCGAACGCTTATGGGGATGCCCCCTGTGGTATGCGGCCTACTGTTTTACATCCTTTTCTCCGGGGTCGGCCCTCTGCGACACATGAAGCTGCTGTTCACGGTTAAAATCATGATTCTTGCCCAGGTGGCGCTGATCACCCCCATTGTTGTGGGGGCTATGGAGACTTATGTGGCGGGAGTGTCTCCGGCGATTCGGGAAACAGCCAGGGGTTTGGGGCTGGGAAGAGGAAGGACGTTTTTGCTGCTGTGCAATGAGTGCCAGTACTGTATCATCTCTTCCTATCTGCTGGCGTTTTCCAGATCTATTGCAGAGGTCGGGGCAGTGTCCATGGTGGGCGGTGCCATTGCCTGGAAAACGAATGTGATGACCACAGCCATTATGCAGTACACCAATCAGGGAAATTTCTCTCTGGGCATTGCCCTAGGCATGATTCTGCTGGCGGTTTCCCTGCTGGTGAATGTTGTGATATCTCTGCCGCAAAGGAGGCTCAGCCAATGATAATTCCCGCCTTTTCCAAAACCTATGGGCAGAAAAAAGTGCTGGATTTTCCGGGAATGGAATTGCAGCCTGGAAACATATATGCGATTCTCGGAGCAAACGGAAGCGGAAAATCCACATTTTCAAAGATTCTGGCAGATGTCCTTCCGGCAGACCGGAAAATCCGCTTGGAACCAAGCATTGGCTATCTTCCCCAGAAGCCCTATGCCTTTCGTATGTCTGTCAGAAAAAACATCCTGCTGGGCGGCAGGGATATCCAGAAAGCGGAGTCCCTCGCGAAAGCACTGTCTCTGACAGAGCTGGAACATAAACGGGCGGATCGTCTCTCCGGCGGTGAGACGGCACGCATGGCGATGGCAAGATTGATGATGGGAACATACGATGTGGTGATTCTCGATGAACCAACGGCTGCCATGGATATGGAAACCACCGCTGCCGCGGAAACTTTGATTCAGTCCTATGTGCGCCAGACCAATTGTATTTTGATTTTGGTCACCCACTCCCTGCAGCAGGCAAGGCGAATCGCTGATGAAGCGATGTTTTTTCAAAAAGGGGAAGTACTGGAGTATGGTCCTGCAGAAAGTCTGCTGTATTCCCCCACACGTGTGGAATTGAAGAGATTCCTGGAGTTCTACGGAAACTGATGACACTCCGAAAACAGCTGTCTTCGTTGAATCACTATAAAGGTAAGCTGCCGCCCATCTTGAGCGGCAGCTTGCTTTTTATAGAATCTACTATCCCTGATACCTTATTCTTTCAACCAGCGTTTCCTTTTTCAGATTACTGCTT
>ERZ827520.2876-NODE-2876-length-15061-cov-9.290684_pt1 | contig 15061 bp, 5 predicted proteins | sample MGYA00519581_ERZ827520 | MGnify/ENA primary metagenome ERZ827520 (study PRJEB31778, sample SAMEA3449339) | human gut metagenome | biome: human gut; feature: human-associated habitat; material: faeces | place: United Kingdom | collected 2010/2012 ...
TCGCGACCGCAAAAGGAGAAGGTACGGTCGCAATATAGCTTTTACGAATACTTGAGAGAGAAAATATAAACAACTCTGCCCCAATATACCTCCGGCTCAACTGTCTTTTATAGGACACAGACGTACGGCAGTTCCTCCACTACGTGCTTGCCGAATGGTGAGGGTATCACTATAAGTCACTTCGCGCTCTTCTATAAGTATAGCAGCAGGACATGTCTCATAATCGGCCTCAGGAGCATCACGATAAATAGTAGCCAGATATCTTTTATCTGTATCGAGAAAAGACAGACTGATATTAGCCGTTCGTTCCTCATCTCCCGTGATACTGCCTATATACCAGCATCCCTCTCCTTTATCACAACGGGCAATAGTAACATAACTGCCAATGCATGCTTCCGGCACCACTGTTCTGCTCCAATCTGTAGGACAAGATACTATAAAATTAAAAGGTTCCGGATTAGCCTCGTAATTCTCTATTTCATCCGAAGCCATTTGTAACGGTGAATAGAGCACCACAAACAGCGCCAATTGTTTGGCCAGTGTGGTATGTACACGTGTCTGTGGCATTACATCGTTAACAAACCGAAACGTCACCGGTGTAAAGTCCATCGGGCCTGCCAACCCACGAGTGAAAGGCAATATTACGGTATGAGAGGGAGGATTTCCACCATCTACATCCCAAGCGTCCCATTCTTGTCCACGTACTCCCTCTTGTGTCATCAGATTAGGAAAAGTACGCTGCAAACCTGTAGGAATCACCGGTTCATGATTATCAATACAGATACGGTGACGGGCAGCAGCCTCTATTACCTTGCGATAATGAAGTACACCAAACTGACTGCTATGATATTCTTTCCCATCAAGCAAATCGCCCACATAACCCGTTTTTACTTGATGCACACCATATTTCTCATAGAACTTGAAACCATCTTCCATCTGATTTTCATAATTGGAAACATTACCGCCAGTTTCATGATGTCCTATCAAAGCTACTCCTTTGCTACGCCCATAGTCAGTAATACGTTGTATATCAAAATCGGTATAAGGTTTTGTGAAACTAAACTTCCAAGTAGCCCAGTCTTCATTCCACCCTTCCACCAGTACACCTCCCAGGTTATTGGCAGCAGCAAAATCGATGTGACGCATTGTATTCTCTGTTGTGGCCCCATGATGGGGACCGGCATGCCAGGTGTTATGCTTCATGTGATAAGTCCACCAAATTCCAATATAGCGCATAGGTTGTATCCAGGAAGTATCGGTTATACGACAAGGTTCATTAAGATTTAACATGAGACGGGAAAGAAGCAAATCACCGGCAGATTCAGCCACTATCATTGTACGCCAAGGAGATACACGGGTATCGGTAACACGTACTTTCTCACCTGTACTCCAAGGTGTAAGAGCCGCACGTAATGTAACCGTTTTATTATCTTCAACTTGTTCAACCGGCTTCAAGTTCATGGCAGCATAATCTGTAAGATTTGCTTCATGAATAGCCAAATAAAGGCTATCTGTTGTCTCAATCGTCACCGGAGTGCTTACCCATCCCATCTTACTAAGAGTTTTTTTCTCAAATAAGGCCTCGTAAAAACGAACTCCTTTCACTGGAATACTCCAAGCATCATAATCTGCAGGAAAAACGAATTCAGTCACTTCGTCATCAATAAGAAACTCTTGTAGCTGTTGCTGGCGCGGGAACTCATACCGGAATCCCATCCCATCATCAAAAAGACGAAAAATAATATTCAGTTCCCGCTCCAACGATGTTTCTTCCTTGAGGCATACCCTCAATTCATTATAATGATTTACAATTTCAGCCTCTTCCCCCCATACTGGTTGCCACACATCATTATGCGAATCATGCTTAACCTCTTTTAGAACGAAACCAGTCAAAAGATCTGGCGCATCCTTCAAAACCAATCCCAGACGTGAAGGAAGTAAAATATTCTTCCCCGCATGTCTTAAACAATATCGGGGAGCACCTTCTTCATCAAGTGTAAACTCTAAAGAAAGTTTTCCATTTGGAGAGGTCAACTTGATATGTTCCTGCTGGCATGAAATCATCCATAGGCCTAAACATAAAGCAAGTATAATCTGTAGCGTTTTTTTTAGTTTCATAGTCATTACCGAATTTAATTTTATATATCCAATTCTTATTTTATAAGTCTACTGACAAACAGTCCCTTTCCTTCCTCAGCCGGAATAACACAGAAGTTTACGAAACCACAGACAGACTCCGGTTCAAGCAACGTGGCAACCAAATTTCCTAAAGGTTGTGCCAAAGGTACCAACCAACTACCTATTGGAAGTTCTACATTATCTTCATAGACATCCGTTTCTACATTTACCGGATGAATCCCCTCCCATTCCTTCTCTGCACGATACAGACGGGTTACTTTGTAACGCTCAACTTTTGCTTTTTGTACACGGGTAACTTGCTCAATGTGTACACCCAACGCTCGAAGCTTACATACTGCTTCTGTACAGAGAGCATCGAGCAGATAAGCCTTAGGGCGAGTACGCACCAATTGAGGTGTTACTTGCATGGCATCAAGGGTTGGCAGTTCAGTCTTAAACAGTTCATTGGCCTTATAATCGATAAAAGAGACTACATGACGTACAGTATCCGAAGTGAAAGTAACATATATCGGTTCAGTAGCTTTCAAGGTGCGCTTCCTGGCTTGTTCTATCTTACGTTTAATTGAAGCACGATGTTGCGCAGCAGTAACCAACGTTTGCCGTGCCACCAAGAAACCGCACTCACTACGACGTGCAAAACACTCCGGTCCCAATCCAATACCTCTTATTTCGACAAAAAGCGATACAGCCCCCGTCAATGCTTGAAAAGTAGAACTGGACTGCGGACTTTTGGCACCTTTTACAAGAACAAGGGAACCATCTGCCACACGGGGAGTGAAGTAGAAACCGGAAGTATAACCGGCACTATTTAAAACGACCTCTGCCTCACGACGAAAAAGTTCTTCAGACAGCACACGTAAAGCTAAAGGCGCATTAAGATGTCCGGTAGGTAAAAAAAGTACATCAGCAGCATTTGCTGTCGGCACTCCACGTAATAAGTTAAACTCACGACGTAAAGGTGTATATTCATGAATATCAAGAGCTACGTCCGGATTCCATTGCTGATAGGACTGCTTCAACAGCAAAGTGACAGCATCCTCTAATTTGCTCTGATCGCGATTCAAATCGTAGCCATCGGCTGAACGACGTTGCTGAATGGCATAACCATCAACATTGGCTATAGGAACCAAAGCCACAGCTATATGATTCAGCAATTCACGTCCTTCTTTTTCACAAAGTAAGTAACGGACAAGCATGCATACAGCCTCAGCACCTGCCGGCTCGTTACCATGCAGTGCCGCTTGAATCCATACCCTTACCTTCTTCTTGTCGGGAGTACCCAAATAAAGTACCGGAATGGTACGTCCTTGTTTGGTTACACCAATATTCTCCATATATGCCAAACCCGGAGAACGTACAACCAATTGTTGTAAATAGTCCTTTATCTCATCAACCGATGCCAATCCGCTACCGTAAGGTTTACTTAGAGTAGGTGTCTCACGGTCAAATTTGGGGTTAGGATAGAAACTTGCAGTTACTCCGGCAGGTTGCTTCGACTGATTTCTATTCCATAACACAAGATTAGCTAATACCACTTCTTGTGCTATCCTCTGTAAATAAAGAGCTGTTTCAGACGGTAGACCTGCATAATAATCGCTGCTAAAAGGCTCACCAAAAAAAATTGCATAAAAGACACAAGCCGCCAGATAACTGCCTGCAGGACTAGGATGGCTGCCATCAGAATTATACAACTGCAAACTTGGACACTCTCTACGTACACGTCTCCATGCCTCACCCACAGGAGCACAATAAGCATCAAGGACATCAGCCATCTCCAAATAGCTTTCCGTAAGTTGCTGCTGCATTCCTTCATAAGTATCATTATTACGCCCCCATGTCATATAACAGACACTTTTTCCTTTTGGGGCATAAAGACGGCGTAAACTATCTAACTGCGCCGCAGGATGGAATACATTCTTCTTTACCCATTCCTTTTCACGAGTAGGTGCCTTGCTCTGTTCTTGCATCACCATATAATCCCATCCTCCTTCACGAATCGCCTCTAATGTTTGCGTATTGGCTGCATGCTGTCTCAAGTACCAACCAGGGTTAGCAACCTGGCGCACTGATATTTTTTTTCCACATGAGGATGCTAACGATTGGACTTGCCATGGCAAACGATTAAAAAAAGTATAGCTATTACCTATAAAAAGTACCCGTAAAGAATCTGTCGTCAATAATGGCACAGCTTGTTTCCCCATAGGGACAGCCTCATGCCCGATGCCGCACTCTTCTATCTTGCGCCAATGACATTCCCAACCACGGGATGCAGCCAACTGGTGAATATAAAGCCAGAAACTACGCCCACGCTCCATACGGTTTCGTCCTTGTCGTTCAGCTTCAAGAGTCTTGCGTAGAAAAGACTCACGTATCGTATCTCCCAAAGCCAGCTGTAGTATGATAGGTTTTGACAAGTATTTTTTTATCTGTTCAGATGAAATATAGGGGATACCAGCCGTACCATAAGGATATGTCTGGGCCAAATCTGGAAAAGTATACCAACCGGGAGAACTTATAATAGCTTTTTCCACATAAGGACTATCGTGAAAAAGCATGAAACGCTGTACGAATTGCCCACCAGCAGAATGACCATAAATCATATATCCTTTGCGCATGCTTCCCGTAAATTGACGCACATATTCAAATAGTTTATCAACCAACACTGGTGTAATTTTTTCGGGAGCATTAGCTACTGTATGGGCAGCATTCATCACCCCCACCTCCTGATAGTCTGCCAAAGGATAAGATTTCAAATCAAAGTGAGGTATAAAAAGCATAAAACCCTTTCTCTCCGCTTCTTCTTTCCAACCGTCCAAAAGATAACGATAACCGCGGTCTCCTCCTTCAAAGACAAATACAATAGGCATTTGTTTAATATCCCCCTGGGAAGGTATATAATAATGTACATCTACCGGGCGATCGGCAAAAGGAGGGTATTGACTATAAGTGAAGAAATGTTCACCTCTTGGCCTTTCCAAAGTCTGTTTCGCTATTGCAGATAAACAAATACAGAGGAATCCAATATAAAATATAATCAGCTTCTTCATAATTCGTACCTTCCCTTCTTTACTATTGTACCATCTTGCATTACAAATTTACCACGGGCAATGACATCTGTAAGCTGCAAATCTTCCGCCAAAAAACACAAGTCTGCATCTGCTCCTTGTGCCACAATACCTTTAGCTCGTAATTTCAGATTACGAGCCGGATTGGATGTTATCAATGTAATCGCCTGTTCCAATGGTACCCCCTCCTCATTGACTAATGCAACTACCTCCTTGAAATTTAAATTCAAAGGAGCAGGACGATAAGTTATTTCTCCAGTTTCAGGATTCACTCTGCGTACGCCACCATGGCCATCACTAGAAAAAGTAATGCGATCAAGGGGGACACCAGCTCGCAATGCACGTATCACACAACGATGGGGAGTATCAAACTTTGAGCCACCAGTCGAAAAATCAATCATTCCACCTAATTTACCAAATTCTACAGCCTGCATAAAAAGAGCTTCAGTACGTATCAGATGAGTAGGAGACAGATAAGATATCAGTGTAGGATAGTGACGAGCAATATTGAGTAAGGGCTCAATACCTTCCGGAAGTGCTCCCAAATGAATGTGGAGAATTCCTCCTTTACCAGATGTAAATCCCCCTAAACGTACCTGATGTATAATACGTAATATCTCTTGCTCTGTCGGAAACGGACTACGGTCATCACTCATCGCCAGCTTACAGCCAATAACTTTATCTATGAAGATAAGATCGTCAGCCACACTATTCATCAATGTTTTGGTAGGCAATCCGTAATAACTTGTCAGCATATAAGCCGACAATCCGTCATCGTCAATAGCTTTGGCCTTGGCATAAAGCGTAGTAAGTTCTTTGGCAAATCCATCAGTACCAAGCATACCCAATACAGTAGTAGTACCACATGCCACCAGTTCGCTCATAGTCACCTCGGGGACTAATGAGGCATAACCTTGTTGCCCTCCTCCACCAGTAATATGTACATGCTGATCTATAAATCCCGGAGTAACAATTTTACCTTGCACGTCAATAGTATGGCAAAATGATTCATTCAGTTCAATTGTCTTTGAAATATGCGCAATCTTTTCTCCGCATAGCAAAATGTCTGTTTTACCAAGATAGGCAGGAGCATATAAATTTGCATTCTTTATCAATGTAAACATAGCTGTCGATTAATTTTAGAAAGTGATAAGATGATAAAGTATCAAGAAAACAATTCCTCCTATTAAAGGAAATGTATTACGCCTTGCCAACTCCACTGATGACACACCGGCTACCCCGGCAATGGCAACAATGACTCCGGCAATAGGAGATGCGGCACGTCCCATGCTTGCCGCCAACTGCAAAGGAAGTATCAATGAAAAAACCGGCAAACCAAGCTGAGTGGCTATATCCGGCAATAAAGGACCAAATGAAAAAAAGGCTGCATTGCCACTTCCCATCAGCATGGCAGCTCCAAAAATAATGAGAGTAAAGACTGCGGCAATAGCTAATCCCGAAAGTCCGATATGAGAGGAATAACCCACCAATGAATCAATAAATCCCAAACCAATCAGTCCTTTAGAGAAAACTTCTGAAGCTACAATCAATGTTACAACTGAAGTAAACACATTTCCCATGCCTTTCCAAAAACTTGCAAAAACGTTAAAAGTAGTACGCACACTACGAGTATGAAACAACACAAATACCAATGATAAGAACAGAGAAAAAAGCATAGCAGTAGTGGTACCCAATGTTACAGTAGGCTGAAACAGTCCCACAAAAGGTGAAAAGAAAATGAGAAGAGCCAAAGGTAATACCGGGAGTAGCGCAAAAGCCAATGGAACATCCGGTTTTTCTACTAATGAGGTTGCAGTCACATTTGACACCTGCAATATGCCATCCTGCTGTTTCTTTGCATCTTTTTTATCAAAATAACGGTTATTGAAATAGAAGAGTACCATTACAACCAAGGAAGTAGGAATTACTAAAGGAAGTTGATGAGTGATGAAATATTCCACATTGGATTGTCCTATCAATTCGGCAGCCATAGCAGTATTTGCCGACCCCGGTCCCTGATCAAATAGAGTAGCAGCGGCAATGACTGACAATGCTGTAAGTTGGCTTACTCCCAAACTAATTAAAACAGGATAAACCGAAGCCACAAGCAACAATCCTAATCCGGCAGCTGAAGGAGTAGTAATAAAAAGTAATTGTCCAATAGGAATAACTATAGTAGCCGCCAAATAAGGATAACGTCGAAAAAGACCTAATGGCTTCATGGAAATATAGACCAATGCATTAGTAGCCTTTATGTTATTCATGAAAGCTACATAACCGCCAATTGTCATTATCATAAACCCTGCACGCGCCAAATTAGAAAGAAAAACTTCCTCTATCATCCTTACCAAATCAAACACCACCATTCCCGTAGCTTTACTAGGTACTACCGAATGCACTTGCATGAAAAAAGCAGCTGTAAGCATTAATAAACCGGAAAGCATCAAAAGACCTTGAGGATTGAGCTTACGATAAAGACCTACCGCTGTAATCCCTACCATAAGAAGACTAAAAATGAAAGCCAATTCGGACATGATGTATCAAGATATTAAGTTTTTGTTTTCTTTTGAATATATGAATCTAAATCAGATATAAACACCGATATATACAAAGCCGTTTATATGCGGTATTTATATCTGACTATTATCTATCAATACCCCGGATTATTTTCCAAAGGATTACCAGTATTGGCATCAATGAATGATTGCGGCAGCGGGAAAAGGACAGGAGTTTCATATTCATCCATACCACGTCCTGCAATACCAGCTATCTCATTGAGTTCACGCATGCGACGTTTGAAATAGTTATTGGTATCACGTTCGTCACCACCATTTTCTTGGCAAACACGTACCAATGTATGACGACGTTCTTCCTCCGTAAGCAGTTCACGGCTGCGTTCATCAAGAATGAAATCCATACCACCGATTCTAAGATCATCTTCAGTAATACTTACAGCATTGGAACGATTACGTACTTTATTTATCCATTTAATGGCCTCGCCTACTTGATTACTCTTGTAAAGAGCCTCTGCATAAAGTAAATATGTATCTGCCAAACGTAAATAAACAATGTCCGCATAGTGTCCATCATTAGCTGCATTAGCCAAAATAGGTGGAGTATAATCCCATTTACGAGTAGTAGGCCAATCATATTTTTTAATGGAAGTAGAAGTTAGCATGGCTGCATTAACCGTAGTATCAATAAGTGCAGTACCACCTAAATCAAATACCTTGGTTACATTGCCGGCAGCATCTACATCATTAATACTCCATACGATAGCATTGGCAGATACACGGTCATCTTGTTCTCCCATTCCTTTATAATTGTACAAACGAAGTGCTCCTCTGGAAGGAACTACACGTCCGGCTCCCTTACCACCATTAGCTTGCCAAAAGACTTGTGCAAATGAACCTTCACCACCGTTATTGATATAGTCCGGATTATGCTGGTTTGTCTTTTTACAATCGCCATCATTAGCATAATAGTTCTTATAAGTTGTAGTCATATAGACATTTGCAGTACCATAGGCACTATTCTCCTCTTCTGTGTTAATGAAAGCCAGTAACACCTCCGTATTTCCATCAGCATACATAGGAGTATAAAATACGTCAATAAAAGGACATCCATCATTGGAAGCATTACTACCAAAGCGTTGATTTATAAGGGAATATTCTCCACTTTCCACTAATGGTTTCAGTACTGAAACTGCTTTTTCAGCATTACCTTCTGCCAAATAAAGTTCACCCAAATAGTGACGTGCCACAGCACCAGAGACTTTACTATTATTAGAAGTACGCAAAGGAAGGTTATCGACTGCAAACTGGAAATCTTCTGCCATCACTTCGCGAATACTACTCAAGGAAGCACGGTCCCAATCATCACGATAATTCAATCCTGTAATTTCTTGTGTTGAAAGGGGCACTGCACCAAATGAATAGGTAAGGTGACGGTAAGCCCAAGCACGGAAAAAGCGAGCTTCGGCCAACACCTCATTTTTACGATTTTCAGCATCAGCACCACTTCCCCAGTTAATGCCATCATTGTCAGCTCTTGAGATAACCATATTGGCAGTGTTGATGATACGATATCCCCACTGGAAAATATTATTCCAAATAGCAAGATCAGTGTAAGTTATCTCTTTGGGATTGTAGAGGAACTTCATTTCCGCATGACTATTATTGGCCCATGAATTATCTACCCCTCCACCCCAGGCAGAATGCAGACAGAGCGCAATACTTCCTCCCATTGCATCAGCACGGCGATACTCTGCACGCATAAGACCATAAAGAGGCGTTATCATCGATTTAAATCCATTGTAATCTACAAGTAAATTTTCAGGATAAAGTGCATCACGAGGATCTTCCTTAAGAAACTTATCCTCATTACAGCCGCCCATAGTGAGCAATAATACTGTAAACACTAAGACATTGAAATATGTTATTTTTTTCATATGTGCAATTTCATTTTAGCTTTTTATGATATATTACTCTCATCAAATATCTAACTTTAGTCCAAAAGTGAACGAACGTACTGGAGGAGCAGCCAATTGATCATTGAGAAATTCCGGATCCATACCTGTCCAGCCAGTTATTGTAGCCAAATTCTTAATGTTCATGTAAAGATTGAGCCGTTTGATGAAAGTACGACGCAACCATTGTTGTGGGAAATTATAACCCAATGTAACGTCGGAAATACGTAAGAAATCTGTCTTTTCATAGAAACTGGCTCCCTCTGGATTCACATCACTATTCAAACTATTTTTCGGATAGCTATTCGTAGGATTCTCTGGAGTCCAAAAATCCACCAAAAAGCGGTTCTGGCGATATGAATTATGGCTTGTATCATACAAGGCATTCAGATGGGTTTGTCCTAACTGAGCCGTTAAGAACACACTCAGAGTGAAGTTTTTGTACTCAAAAGTGTTCATCAAACTCATATTTACTTTAGGAATAGCCGACCCTATAATAGTCTTATCAGCCGTTGTAATATCGTTACCATCTACATCAAGGTATTTCACATATCCAGGATACGAATTACGATAGTTAGGATCTTGCTGCCCTGTCGGGTTAGACGGATCAGCAATCTGCCATACACCGATAATTTTATAATCATAGTTCACATTGATAGGTTCACCAATAAACCACTTGGAAGCCACATCATCAACCGGCTTTCCATTAGCATCATACAAACCAACATCTACAATCTCCGAACGATAGTGTGAGAGGTTGAAAGAGGTGCTCCAGCTAAAACTCTTATGTGTAATGTTATTAGAAGTTATCTGGAATTCAAAACCACGATTACGGGTCTGTCCACGATTCTCAGTAATAGAGCCAGTACCATTAATGGTAGGAATAGAACGGGAAAGCAGCAAATCTTTGGTTTTAGACCAATAAATATCAAATGAACTCTGAATACGTCCATTCCAAAGTGCAATATCAAAGCCAGTATTAATAGATGTAGTAGTTTCCCAACCTAAACCGGGCGAAGCTAACTTCGACGGATAGAAACCAAACTGTGCAGTATGATCATCATTCAGATAATTGTAAGTTGAAAGATTAGGTAGTGTACTATAAGCACTGATAGCCTCATTGCCATTTTTACCCCATGACAAGCGATATTTCAGATTGCTAATGGTTTCACTTATAGGCTTGTCTTTAAAAAAAGATTCATTGGAAATATTCCATCCAATAGCGGCTGAAGGAAAAACGCCGAATTTAGAACTTTCACCAAAAGCGGAGTAACCATCACGACGAGCAGTAAGAGTCAACAAGTAACGATCATCATAAGTATAATTCAAACGCCCCATTTGTGAAATATGATTTTCTTTATAATAATTGGAATTACCAGACATTGTGGCAGCTTTAGAAATCTGGTAATAATACATCACATCATTGGGAAAATTCTTACCTTCCATTGTATTCTGTTCATATTCCTTGCTTTGAGCAGAATATAATCCTGTGAAAAATATACGATGTTTGCCAAATTCACGTTGATAAGAAATAATATTCTCCAAAATCCATTCTTCTGAATGCCAGTCATCAGTATTCAATACGCCATTAGCACTAGCTCCTTCGTAGGTATCCAAACCTTGATAATTCTTATAGGAGCTGTTTTGGTAAGTGGAGCCTGTATTCAATTTATAGCTCAGCCCTTTAATAAAGGGAAACTTTACCTCAAGCACATTATTAGTGATAACCTTTGCACGAATATCTTTTGTCTTATTATTAAGAGATCCCAACGGATTAATGCTGAAAGCTGAAGAGGAGTCCTCAGTAGCAGAAAGTGTAAGTGAACCATCCTCGTTATAAGCACGTCCCAACGGAACTTGTTTTATAGCCCGCCAAAAAGAAGCACTGCTACCACTACGATCGTAGCGACCTAACTGTGTAGTAGTAGAAAATTTCAACCAACTATTAAACTCCTGATCAAGATTGAAACGTACATTATAACGCTTGAACTCATTGCCTACCGCAGTTCCTTTCACATCCGTATAGTTCAATGAAATGAAATAGCTGGTTTTGTTAGCTCCACCACGGAAAGAAAGGTTATGCTGTTGTTTTATACCGGTCTGTGTTGCCAACTTCATCCAATCAGTACTCTGACCGGCAGCATACATAGCTAATTCAGTAGGAGTAAAGTTATCTAACCAAGGTTCAGGATTCTCTTCTGTAGGAGGAGTAGTATTGGTAGCCTTGAAAGCTTCAGATTTATACTTATAGAATTCTTTGCCATTCATCATACGAGGTAAATTGATAGGCTGGTCAATAGTAACATAAGTATCGTATGATACCGTCAATCTGTCTTTCTTACCGCGCTTAGAAGTAATAAGGATTACACCGTTAGAACCGCGAGCACCATAAATGGCTGCTGAAGAGGCATCCTTCAATACTTCTATACTCTCTACATCATTGGGATTGATTTCCGACCATGGACCATCAAAAGGTATTCCATCAAGAATAACAAGAGGTTTATTATCGGCCGTAATGGAGTTGTTACCACGAATACGTGTAGTAGTAGACGAACCTTCAGCATTACTACCCGTCACACTAATATTCAATCCTGGAACTGCTCCTTGCAAAGATTGAATCAAATTAGCTTGTGGGCGACTTTCAAGTACATCCGAGTTAACTGAAGCAACCGAACCTGTAAGATCACTTTTGCGCTGTACACCATAACCTACTACTACCACCTCATCCAGTGCCTGGTTATCTTCTTTCAGTACAATCTTTAACGATGATGCGTCTTTCACCTGCAATGTCTTGGATATATACCCAATGAAACTTATCTCCATTACCGCCCCCTTAGTCACTGAAGCGAGTTTAAAGTTTCCTTCTACATCGGTAATGGTGCCCGTACCCGTACCTTGTATCACTACATTGGCACCGATTATCGGTTCTCCTTGTTCATCTGTCACATTTCCGTTAATATTCCATGTCTGTGCATGAAGTGAGCTTGAAAGTGACAGCATCCACATAAGACAGACAAGCAAAATACCACTTGCGTCTCTCGATTTTTGTCTGGTTTTCATAAATTACATTTTTAAGTTAATAGGAACTTGTGTGTAAAAAATCTCGAGAGCAAAATTAGACAATGTAACAACCGATTATATTCACAGGTAGAGGATTTGGTAAATTCACAAAGTTATATATTACTGATTATCTTTCAATTACAGACAGACTCAATAGATTTTCAGTAGTGATTTAAATTAAATCGGTAATCAAAAACATGTATATAGATAATTGCCATTCGATAGTATTAAGCTATTGAATGGCAATTATCTATATACATGTGGGTAAAAAATGAGAGAAACGCTCAGTCTTCAAATTACTTTTTACAAACCTCTTTCACAGCTCGAAGAAATTCCTCCTTACTGAGCGAAGATTTATTTAAAGTTATAGAACGATTATTATATACGGTTTGCAGTGAACAGTGCAAAAATTCTGCAATCTTCTCACTATCCGTTACCCCCATTCGTATCAAAGCATGAATACGAAGTTCTGTATTAAGCCGCCCAGACTTCACTTCAATATGTTCTTCGGGACGTAGCAAACTATTGAAGTGCTCTACAAAATCAGGGTATAAATGTAGAATAATGGAATCAAATTTCTCATAAAAATCCTTCATTTCATCGCTCATGGTAGAAGTAGAACTAATCATCTTCTTTAAATCTTCAAGTTGCCCAGCCTTTAATTTACGGTTTAACTTTTTACGATACTCCTCCATACGGCAAATATAGGATGAACAAAGTTTGAATACCTGACCAATATACTCCTCCTTAATATAATTTGTGTCACGTAGAACCAAATTGAGCTTTTGCAGTTCACTATTAAGACTCTTCAATCTACCATTGGCCACATGTAGCTCAACCAAAGCTTTCCTACGTCTTCTTGTTTGCCTTCTCAAAAAGAAAAGAGCTATCAGCAATACAATAGTGAGAAAACTAATAAATAAAAGGAATAGCTTTAGCTGCTTCTGTTGCATATGATCACGTTCAATGTAGCTTTGATGTATCCTTCTCTGCAACTTCTGCTGATGAAGCAGTCGTACACGGCTCTTAAAAGTTATACCGATATCAGAACAATAAGTACTATAACGATAGGCTCGGTCCAACTGACCTTGTTCATATAAATAGGAAGCCAATGCATACAACGAACCAATATCACGATTCACAGCATATACATCAGCAATACCTGAGAGAATCATATTTTCCAGCCACTTGGTATGGTTGTGTTCTTTTTCATAAAGTAGAGCCAAGTTATAAGCTAAAATAGAATAATTACGACTATTAGGTAGAAGACGTTGTTTTTCCTTTTCCAACTCATCCCTAATGGCAATACGTTGTGCACCGGGAACATCTTGATATTTCCACACACGGCTATAAAGGTAGCGTGGCTCGTCAGGAGTGGCCGTCTGCAATACTGAATCTGAATATAACGCATAAAGTTGACCATAATGCTCATGTAATGCATCATCACCTAATGAATAGAGTTGCAACCGCGAGCAGAGAGTACGCATCTGACCATAATAACGCGAACGTAAGTAGCGAGGCATACTGGAAGAACAGAGTGAATGCATTACTTCAGAGGCTTGACTAAGCAAGCCATTAGCCGTATAAACAAAACCAATACCTAATAAAGATTCAATCTCACGATTCTTATCATGATATTGTCGTGCTAAATCAAGGCTTTGTGTAGTATACTTCATAGCCGAATCTGCATCATACACGCGATATTCTTGATAAATAGCCTGATTAAGTTCATACTGTTTCTCAAATGCCTTAGATTGTCTTAGTGAATGCTTCAACGCCTCTATTCGCTCCTCTTTCTGCAAAATAAGTTTATCAGAATTATCTATCAGACTATCTAATTGAGTAAACAATGCCTCATTTGCCTTAGCAGCACTATCTGAGATATGCTGCTTGCATCCAGCACAAAAAACAAATATAGTAAGAAGAATAGGTTTAAACAAAAATGGTTTTTCATATTTCTATACTCGTTGGTAGAATTCATTTATTTAATAAATGAATTAAAAAAGTTACATACATCTTTGATTTTTAATATCAAAGTTCTAATTACAATCAATTCTACACACAACTTGTATGCAATATTCGCAAGAATTCTCGACATCTGCAAACAATTAACTAGTAATTTGGCTGCTTAACATAGAAATAACCAAATACGAAACACAAAAGCATCCACTCTTCTATTATACTTATATTGTTACTCTTAAATGCTTAACATTAATGATTATTGGGAGAATAAGAGCAATCGCTCTTAGCACAATACCATTCTATTCCAAAACATTTGTAACATTTCTGTAACATGTATGACATTTCCCTGCAACACCAAACTCTTTCC
>ERZ827520.2884-NODE-2884-length-15023-cov-2.384621_pt1 | contig 15023 bp, 9 predicted proteins | sample MGYA00519581_ERZ827520 | MGnify/ENA primary metagenome ERZ827520 (study PRJEB31778, sample SAMEA3449339) | human gut metagenome | biome: human gut; feature: human-associated habitat; material: faeces | place: United Kingdom | collected 2010/2012 ...
GCTGCATATTATCACGACCGTCTCCTGGGGCCTGGGCTATTTTGGCATGCCCCACATCCTGCTGCGGTTTATGGCCATCGACGACGAGAAGAATTTGAAGCTCTCCCGCCGCGTCGCCTCCATCTGGGTCACCATCGCCATGGGCATCGCCGTCTGCATCGGCATCGTCGGCAAGGAGCTCAGCAACACCGGTGCGATCGCACAGCTCTCCGGCAACAACACGGAGACCATCATCGTCAAAGTCGCCGATCTTCTCTCCAAGCACGGCATCCTGCCCGCGCTGATGGCCGGTCTCGTTCTCTCCGGCATTCTGGCCAGCACCATGTCCACGGCGGACTCCCAGCTGCTTGCCGCGTCCTCCAGCGTATCAGAAAACCTGCTGCGGGAGACGCTGCATCTGAACATCTCAGAGAAAAAGAGCATGCTGGCCGCCCGGATCACCGTGGTCATCATCGCCATTCTGGGCGTCATCATCGCCCGGAATCCGGACAGCTCCGTGTTCGGCATCGTCTCCTTTGCCTGGGCCGGCTTCGGCGCTGGCTTTGGTCCGCTGGTCATCTGCTCCCTGTTCTGGAAGCGCACGACGCTCCCCGGCGCGATTGCTGGCATGGTCGCAGGCGGCGCAATGGTCTTTATCTGGAAATACCTGGTCAAGCCCCTGGGCGGTGTGTTCGGTGTCTACGAGCTTCTGCCCGCGTTCCTGGTCGGATTGCTGGTCATCGTCATCGTCAGCCTCTGCACCAAGGCGCCGGCGCAGGACGTGATGGACGAGTTCGAAAGAGCCCGTTCCAACGAGGTCCTCTAAGCACCGCACCAGCCTATCCCACCCATATCACACCCCCCTTCACCGCTGCGCCACCCGGCGCAGTGGGGATTTTCCTGCACTTTGGATTGACGATCCGCCCCATTTTTCTTACACTTCTACCAAGCTGCTGCACCGGCCTCAGAGGCGCCAATGTCATTTCAAAACCGCCGCATTCCGATCCTAGACCCGGAGCAGCTTCTTTCTTACAACGAAGCTTTCGCATTTTCTGTATCAAAGAAGGGATACTACAACTGAATCATCGGAATCGCCCTTTGCACCTGCTGTGGGTTTTGCCCCGGCGGGAGCGCATCGCGTGGGGCGCGTCACTTTTCCTGGTGACCGGCGCAAATCTTGCAGCAGGCCGCCCAGATCCACGCACGCTGGCAGCCGCCTGGGTCGGTATCACAGCCCTGCACTTTGCCGCGAAGGTGCAGGGCTGGCGCAGCTGCTGAGGATCGTGTTCAGCCCTCTTTATGGCGGAATCTCTCAGCGGTTTCACGATTGGGGCGAGATGATCCTCTATCTTGGTATATCGCTGCCCATGGCGGTGTGGTCCGCCGTGACCTGGTGCCGGCACGCTGAAGCAAACATAGCCGCCATCCGGCATCTGCGTAGCTTGCAGATGCTGGGGTATCTGGTGCCAGCCTGCCAGTAACAGGCGCATTCTATTTCGTCCTGCGAGCGCTGGATACACCAAATCTCCTGTTCAGCACCGTCTCCGTCACCACTAGCTTTCTGGCCGCGGCATTCACGATGCTGCGCTCTTCCTGCTACGCCCTGGGGTACGTGATCTTGTGCGCATCGTCCTATAGAGCCTGGGAGCCCTGCAGGACCCGCGCTATCTCCCCATGGTCCTGTATTTTGCGTTCTTCTTTCTGAACGATCTCTACAGTTTTTTCTGCTGAAAAAAGCACGAGCGCCTGCAGCCAGCTGCATGATAGGAACAACACACTCGTCCAACCGATAAGCAACAAAAAAAATCGTGCTGGTTTGATCCCCGGCACGATTTTTTGCGTTTCCCCCCTCCGGACGCTGGGAGCACACCCGCAATCACCAGAAAAAACCGGGCTGACACGTCAGCCCGGTTCGTTTCTGCCTCAGCGCCTGCGGAGGCAGGCTTTGAAGCGGCCCGGCGAGAACGCCGGGCGCTTTTCCGTTTTTGATTGGCTTATTGGTAGATCAGCTTGTCGCAAAGGTTCTTGATAACCTGGGCAACTTCCGCTCTCGTTGCCAGCTCCAGCGGGTTGATCGTGCTGTCGGACTTGCCGCACATCAGGCCGCAGCCCACTGCCCAGCAGACATCCTCGTAAGCCCAATCGCTGATGGCGTATACATCGGCATAGCGGGCCATCCAGTTGGCATTGCTGACCGAGACGTTCATGCCGCTGTAGCGGCAGAAGCGGCGCATCATCGCAGCCATCTGTTCCCGGGTGATATTCTCATCCGGCTTGAACACGCCCTCCGGATAACCGGCGACGATATCATTTTCCGCTGCCCACTTGACATACGGTGCATAGTACTGGTTCTCAGCCACATCCGTAAATTCGCTCTTGCCCGTGTACTTGCCGGCATTGATCCCGGCCACGCGGCCCAGAACCGTGACGAACATGGCACGCGTCATCTGAATCTCCGGCCCAAACAGCGTATCGGAGACACCGACGAAGTAGCTGCGATCCGTCACGAAGTTGATAGCTTCGAAGTACCAAGCATCCGTTCTGACGTCGGTAAACTGAGACGGGGAATGCATCGTGTAGGTCACCGTGACGATAACATCGTCATCAGGCATCACGAAGGTGTACGCCTGCTCATAGTCCGCCTCGTTGGAGAGCCGGGTGACACTGACCGACTGACCGGCCTTCGTCACAACAGCGACGTGCTCCACACGCCAGCCGTCGTCCGGGTCGACCTTCACCAGGACATTATCGCCATAGTCCGCCGTATCACCGTTGGCGATGGTGACGGTGCCGTGGTCCACGCCGGTGAAGGAGATGCCGTGGGTCTGGAAGCCGTGGGAATTGATCACGTAGATCGCCGTGACCGTCAGGTCCTGGGTGACGCAATCAAATGCGGTGTCCCAACGCAGGAACGTGTAGCCTTCGCGGGCCGGGGTCGCCGGAGCGGTGGCAGCGCCTTCGTAGGGGACTTCCTCGACCTTCAGCGTCTTGCCGTCGTAATCGCGGAAGGTCACGGTGAAGAGGTGTCTTGCAAATTCTGCCGTGACCGTGACATTTTCGGCCGGCATGGTGAAGAAGTAGAAGTTGCCGGAGACGCGGTCCACATTGTAGACCTTGCCGCTCTCGCCGCGGACGACGACATTCACGAGATCATACCCGTAGGCTGCCGTGACTTCCGCGGAGACGACATCGCCGACATTGGCCAGCGAAACGCTGGGCTTGACCGTGCCGCCCGCTGCCTCACCGGTGACGACACCGGTCACGGTGTAGCCGGTCTTGATGACCGTGATGTCGATGGTGACATCATGGGCCGGCATCGTGAAGGTGTAGTTGCCGTCGGCATTGGCCGTCAGCGTCTTGCCGGTTCCGGTTTCGCCGAGGATGAGGGTGATGGCTTCGGTGCGGGCGGCCTTGGAGGCTTCCTTGCGCAGGCGGCGCATGGGGGCGCTGTGTCCGACGAACCCGGCGTCCATTTCGGTTTCGAGGTTCTCAAGGCGCGCTTTGTAGGCGAGGGTTTCCATCTCCAGATCGGTGAGCTTGCGCTGGAGCGTCTCCAGTTCGGTCATGTCGCGGATGGAGGCGATGACCCGCCATACATTGCCCTTTTCGTCAAAAATGGGCGTGCTGGTGTTCAGGCAGCGCTTGCCGTTGGAATAGTCGTCGAACATGGTGACCGAGCGTTTTTCGATGAGCGCGCGCAGGGTGACGCAGGTTTCGAAGCGCCCCTTGTGCATGGGTTCGGTCACGTGCTTGCCGATGACTTCCTCGGCGCGCAGCCCGGCGATGCGTTCCATCGCCTTGTTGACGCGCAGGGTGATGCCGTCGGAGTCGATGACCCAGATCCCGTCGTGGATGGAGTCGAGCAGGACCGTCAGCTCCTGCCAGGGCAGTTCGGCCACCCGGTTGATCTGATCGACCGGGATTTTCGACATTGTGATAAGACGAACTTGTTCCCCGCCCGCGGAATCGTCAATGGAAACGCTTTTCCAGCGGATAATGTACATGGAACCCTCTTTGTGGTGGGCGATCAGCTCGCCTCCGTGGGGTTCGCTCAGGCTTTCTTCCACTTCATCAAATCCGCATCGTGTCAGGCGGGGCAAGAAAGGCTCGTCGTCCATCCGTCCGGGAGAAAGTTTGAGTATTTCTCCTAACATATTGTTTATAAAAATTAAATTCCATGTATCCCCGTGGCATATTCCGGCGGCGACGAGCTCATTTTGATGAAGAATGTGATCGCAAAAGGCGGGGTATGACGTCATGAAAGGACCTCTCTAATGCAACTATGCATCGTAATGCAAAATTGACTCGGACATTCCTGTGATTCGGCGGCAAATGATTCGAGACTGCATTGAACCCGAAAAGACCTGAAAAGGACATTCTAAAAAACTATAACAAAAATCTCATGTTATGAACTTTGGGAAAAATGGAACGCTAATTGCTATAAAGAAGGCATGGAGTACAACCCCACCCTGAATTTCAAAACGTACTTCAACATACTGCTCTCGGAGGCACTCAAATGCGTGTAGGTATCCCCACCGAAATCAAAGTTCAGGAATTCCGTGTCGGCATCACTCCCGCTGGCGTTCATGCTCTTAAAGAAGCCGGTCACACCGTCCTCGTGCAGAAGGGCGCTGGCCTCGGCAGCATGATCACCGACGAAGAGTATGTCGCCGCCGGCGCTCAGATGGTTGCTACCGCCAAGGAATGCTGGGACTGCGACATGGTCGTGAAAGTGAAGGAACCCCTGGCTCCTGAATACGACCTCTTCCATGAAGGCCTGATCCTCTACACCTACCTGCACCTCGCTCCGGAACCGGCCCTGACCAAGGCTCTTCTCGAAAAGAAGGTCATCGGCATCGCTTACGAAACCGTGCAGTTCGACAACGGCTTCCTGCCCCTGCTCGCTCCCATGTCTGAAGTCGCCGGTCGCATGGCCACCCAGGTGGGCGCTCAGATGCTGACCAAGATCGAAGGCGGCATGGGCCTCCTGATGGGCGGCACCGCTGGCGTGCAGGCCGCTCACGTCGTTATCCTCGGCGCCGGTACCGTGGGTCTCTCCGCCGCCAAGGTTGCCATGGGCATGGGCGCTCGCGTGACCATCCTTGACAGCAACCTCTTCCGCCTGCGCCAGATCGACGACCTCTTCGGCGGCCGCATCCAGACCCTGGCCTCCAACGCCTTCAACATCGCCGCCGCCACCAAGGACGCCGACCTCCTCGTGGGTTCCGTCCTCATCCCCGGCGCTCTGACCCCGAAACTGGTCACCGAAGCCATGGTGAAGACCATGAAGCCCGGTTCCGCCATCGTTGACGTCGCCATCGACCAGGGCGGCTGCATCGAACCCACCGCCAAGCACGGCGCTACCTATCACGACAAGCCGACCTTCAAGTATCCCGTCAACGGCGGCGAAGTGGTCTGCTACTCCGTGGGCAACATGCCCGGCGCCGTGGCCCGTACCTCTACCTTCACCCTGACCAACGCCACCATGCCTTACATGGTCGACCTGGCCAACAAGGGCTGGAAGAAGGCTTGCCAGGACGACAAGGCTCTGGCCCGCGGCATCAACACCTACGACGGCAAAGTGTACTTCAAGGGCGTTTCCGATGCTCTCGGTTACGAACTGCACTGCACCTGCGACATCCTGAAGTAAGACGTGATTCATGACTGGACCAGTCTCATGTCCGCATGAGACTGGCCAGTTTTCCGGTCAAAGTCAAGGGTAAGGGTAGGAAGCGGCCCATGTGCGCCAATTGGTTTTCGCCTTTAACCTTCCTGTGACAATAACATCATTATTTCATGAGGAATGCACCATGACTTACGATAAAGCTGAATTGGTCGCTCTGGACAAAAAGTACGTTTGGCACCACCTGACCCAGCACAAGAATTTCGAGCCCGCCATTTATGTGAAGGGCGAAGGGATGCGCATCACCGACATCGACGGCAAGACCTATCTTGACGCCGTGTCCGGCGGCGTGTGGACCGTCAACGTCGGCTACGGCCGCAAGGAAATCGTCGACGCCGTCGCCAAGCAGATGATGGAAATGTGCTACTTCGCCAACGGCATCGGCAACGTCCCCACCATCAAGTTCTCTGAAAAGCTGATCTCCAAGATGCCCGGCATGAGCCGCGTGTATCTCTCCAACTCCGGTTCCGAAGCCAACGAAAAGGCTTTCAAGATCGTCCGTCAGATCGGCCAGCTGAAGCACGGCGGCAAGAAGACCGGCATCCTGTATCGCGCTCGTGACTACCACGGCACCACCATCGGCACCCTGAGCGCTTGCGGCCAGTTCGAACGTAAAGTTCAGTACGGTCCCTTCGCTCCCGGTTTCTATGAATTCCCCGACTGCGACGTTTACCGCTCCAAGTTCGGCGATTGCGCCGACCTCGGTGTGAAGATGGCCAAGCAGCTTGAAGAAGTCATCCTGACCGTGGGTCCGGACGAACTCGGCGCCGTGATCGTGGAACCGATGACCGCTGGCGGCGGCATCCTCGTTCCCCCGGCTGGCTACTATGAAACCATCCGCGAGATCTGCGACAAGTACGAACTGCTCCTGATCATCGACGAAGTCGTTTGCGGCCTTGGCCGTACCGGCAAGTGGTTCGGCTACCAGCACTTCAACGTCCAGCCCGACATCGTCACGATGGCTAAGGGCGTCGCTTCCGGCTACGCTCCCATCTCCTGCACCGTGACGACCGAAAAGGTCTTCCAGGACTTCGTCAACGACCCGGCCGATACCGACGCCTACTTCCGCGACATCTCCACCTTCGGCGGCTGCACCTCCGGTCCCGCCGCGGCTCTGGCCAACATCGAAATCATCGAACGTGAAAACCTGCTCGAAAACTGCACGAAGATGGGCGACCGCCTCCTCGAAGGCCTCAAGGGCCTGATGGCGAAGCATCCCATCATCGGCGACGTTCGCGGCAAGGGCCTGTTCGCCGGTATCGAAATCGTGAAGGATCGCGCCACGAAGGAACCCATTGCTGAAGCCGTCGCCAACGCGATGGTCGGCGCCGCCAAGCAGGCTGGCGTGCTCATCGGCAAGACCTCTCGCTCCTTCCGCGAATTCAACAACACCCTGACCCTCTGCCCGGCCCTGATCGCCACTGAAGCCGACATCGACGAAATCGTCGCCGGTATCGACAAGGCGTTCACCACCGTCGAACAGAAGTTCGGTCTGTAAGAATTGAAAAGCCCGATGCCTTCATCCGGAGGCATCGGGACTTTGATTCCGAAAATCGTCGGCAGGGCAAGGCAGCGCTTTGTCCTGCTTCGGCATATGAAGACTTCAACAACGCGAGGATACGACAATGGCTTTTGTGCATTACACCGTCAAGAAGATCGTGCATGGCCTCGGCGCTATTAAAGAAGCCGCTAACGAAGTGAAGAACCTCAAAGGTTCCAAAGCGTTCATCGTGACCGACCCCGGTCTGGCCAAGATCGGCGTCCAGAAGCCCCTCGAAGAAGCCCTGACCGCCGGCGGCATCGAATGGAAGCTGTACGCTGAAGCCCAGCTGGAACCCAGCATGGATTCCATCCAGCACTGCACCGACGAAGCCAAGGCTTTCGGCGCTGACGTGATCATCGGTTTCGGCGGCGGTTCCGCCCTCGACACCACGAAGGCCGCTTCCGTGCTGCTTTCCAACGAAGGCCCCATCGACAAGTACTTCGGCATCAACCTGGTTCCGAATCCTTCCCTGCCCTGCATCCTGATCCCCACCACGTCCGGCACCGGCTCTGAAATGACCAACATTTCCGTGCTCGCCGACACCAAGAACGGCGGCAAGAAGGGCGTTGTTTCCGAATACATGTATGCCGACACCGTCATCCTCGACGCTGAGCTGACCTTCGGTCTGCCTCCCCGCGTGACCGCCATGACCGGCGTTGACGCTTTCGTTCATGCCATGGAATCCTTCTGCGGCATCGCTGCGACCCCGATCACCGATGCCCTGAACCTTCAGGCCATGAAGCTGGTCGGCGCCAACATCCGCCAGGCCTATGCCAACGGCAAGAACGCCGCCGCCCGCGACGCCATGATGTACGCCTCCGCTCTCGCCGGCATGGGCTTCGGCAACACCCAGAACGGCATCATCCATGCCATCGGCACGACCCTGCCCGTGGAATGCCACATTCCTCACGGCCTGGCCATGTCCTTCTGCGCTCCCTTCAGCGTGGGCTTCAACTACATCGCCAATCCCGAGAAGTACGCCATCGTGGCCGACATCCTGCGTGGCGATGACCGTTCCGGCTGCATGAGCGTGATGGACCGCGCCGCCGACGTGGAAGACGCCTTCCGCGATCTGCTGAACGACCTCGACATCGCCACCGGCCTCTCCAACTACGGCGTGAAGCGTGAAGACCTGCCCGCCTGTGCGGACCGCGCCTTCGCCGCCAAGCGCCTCCTGAACAACAACCCCCGCGCCGCTAGCCGCGACCAGATCCTTGCTCTGCTCGAAGCCAACTTCGAAGCCTAGTCCTCGGATTTGAGGTAAGCCATTGACCGGGGGAGGAAAGGCGCACTGCGCAATTCCTCCCCCGGTTTCTTCGTTTCAATGCTCCATATAGGAGGATCTCCTTCAGGCGTTGAAAAAACAAAAGAAAAGCCCTGAACAAGCATTCAGGGCTTTTCTTTTGTTTCTTCAATTGGGTACGTACCAGTGGTTTACTCTATGACCGTCAAACGCACGGGCTTGCGCGGGGGAACACGGGCATACTGGACGGCAGGGTACCCGATCATGAGCCCTCCGCAGATTTTGCGGCCTTCGGGAAGAGGGATGCCGAGGTCTACACCGTTGCTGGCTGCGGCGATGACGAAACCGCTCCAGCAAGTCCCGATGCCGTAGCTGTGCAGGGCGAGCTCCAGATAGCTGACGGCGGCGGCACAGTCGAGAGCGTTCCACGGCATGTTGGCGTCGCCGTGCGCGAGGATGAGGGAGGGGGCCCCCCGCAGGATCGGATCCTGCCCGGCGCGGAAAGCCGATGCCACATGGCTGTATTTTCCGGTAAGCGTCGACATCCAGTCCGCCACGCGGGAGGCCAGATCGTGCAGCCTGTCGCGGCCTTCCACCAGCAGCCATGCCACTTCCTCACAGTTGGACGCCGTCGGCGCGTAGCGGGCCTCTTCCAGCGCCTTGAGGAGCACGTTGCGATCAACGGGTTCGTCTTTATACGCGCGGGTGGAGCGCCGCGTCTTAAACAGCATGTCGCGTTGCAAGTCGGAAAGCGGGGCATCCTCGACAAGCGGCAGGGAAGAGGGCGCGATATGTTCCAAGGTCAGGGCCGCCTTGGGACAGACGGCGACGCAGTGGCCGCACCGGATGCAGCGGGCCAGAGCCCCGTGCAGGACATCCACAGACCCGTTGGTGTGGCGTCCGAGGATGCGCTGCGGGCATACGCTGATGCAGCGCCCGCACCGGATGCAATGATCTTGGTTGAGTTCAAGAGAAACCATAGGCAGTCCTTTGGAAGCGTTTCGGAAAGAACACCGTTTCCCGGCGGCTTCCCGCCTTTTGTGTCCTGAGCGGACGTTGTTGCGCCCATTGTTCCGGTTTCCGCCGGAGGGCTTCGCTCCGATCAAAAAACGAACCGGGGAGGAAGGAGGAAAAGGAAGGGGGGGCGGCCCCAAAACAATATCCCTCCTTGTAGCTGGGGCGAGCTGATGCCGATTTTGCCGCTTTAGAGCAAGGGCCTTGTACCCCTCGAAGGCAATCTGCGTTCTGGTGGGGACGCTGCGGACAAGCCGATAAACACAGATGCCTTTGGAAAGCGAGGGATGGGACCCGCGTCGGCAGGCTTGGGGAAGGGAGCCGCTTTCCCTCGGAAAGGCTTCCCTTCCCCAATACTTCCATAGAGTTCAAAGGGGATCGGCGTTAGCCGTCTCCGAGCTTGCGCCGTGTCCGCCGTTCTTCGGTGAGGAACTTGCCGGTAACGGAATTCGGATCGGCCATGATGGCTTCAGGCGTTCCGGCGGCGACGATGCGCCCGCCGTTTTCCCCTCCGCCGGGGCCGAGGTCGATGACGTAGTCCGAGGCGAGGATGACGTCCGTGTTGTGCTCGATGACCACGACCGTCGCGCCGAGCTCCACCAGATGGTGCAGCACGGTGACGAGCTTGCCGACCTCGTGCATGTGCAGTCCGGTGGTCGGCTCGTCGAGGATATACATGGTGCCGGGCAAAGAACGCTTGCCGAGCTCGCGCGATATCTTGATGCGCTGGGCCTCGCCGCCGGAGAGGGTGGTGGCGGGCTGTCCCAGACGGATGTAGTCGAGCCCCACATCTTCCAGTACGGCAAGGCGGCGTTCGAGTACAGGATAATTGGAGAAGAACTGGCGGGCCTCACGTACGGGCATGTCCAGCACTTCCGAGATGTTCAGCCCCCGATAGCGGACTTCGAGGGTTTCGTGATTGTAGCGCTTGCCCCCGCACACGTCGCAGGTGACGTACACGTCGGGCAGGAAGTGCATTTCCACGCGGATCTGACCGTCGCCGCTGCACGCCTCGCAGCGTCCGCCCTTGACGTTGAAGCTGAACCGCCCCGGCTGGTAGCCGCGCTTGCGGGCGTCCGGGGTCATGGCGAAGATGTTGCGGATCTCGTCGAAGATCTTGGTATAGGTAGCCGGGTTGGAGCGCGGCGTGCGTCCGATGGGCGTCTGATCGATGGCTACGATGCGCTCGATGGCCTCCACGCCGTCGATGCCCCGGATGCTGCCTGGCTGATCCACGCGGATGCCCTGCGCCAGCGCGAGGTGCTTGTACAGCGTGTCCACCACGAGTGAGCTTTTGCCCGAGCCGGAAACCCCGGTCACGCAGGTCAGCGTGCCGAGCGGAATGGGGCAGTCGATATCCTTGAGGTTGTTGGTCGTGACCCCGCGCAGGGTGAGCCAGCCCTTGGGTTCGCGGCGTTCGTCGGGGATGGGTACGGACAGATCCCCCCGCATGTACTTGGCGGTCAGCGTCTCCGAGTGCTTGATCAGGTTCTCGAAAGAGCCGTGGTACACCATGTCGCCGCCGTGCGCGCCGGAACCGGGCCCAAGCTCGATGATGTGGTCTGCCTCGCGGATGGTGGCTTCGTCGTGCTCGACCACCAGCACCGTGTTGCCGCGCCCCTGAAGGCTGCGGAGCGTGGCAATGAGGCGTTCGTTGTCCCGGGGATGCAAGCCGATGGACGGCTCATCGAGCACGTAGGTTACGCCCACCAGCCCGGAACCGAGCTGCGAGGCGAGGCGGATGCGCTGCGATTCCCCGCCCGAGAGCGTGGTCATGGTGCGGCCCAACGAGATGTAGTCGAGGCCCACATTGGTCATGAACGACAGCCGGTGATTCAGTTCTTTGAGGAGCGGCTCGGCGACGAGGGCGTGGCGCCCGTCGAACTCCCGCCCGTTCAGCCAGCGGAGAGCGCGTTCCACGGGCAGGGAGCAGAACTGGTGGATGTTGAGATCGTCCACGCGCACGGCCAGCGATTCGGGCCGCAGGCGCGCGCCGTGGCATGTGGGGCAATCCATGCTCTGGAGGTAACGGGACAGCAGATCACGCCACATGTCGCCGTACTGCATACCTCGTTCAAGCAGGGGGATGACGCCCGGCCAGTTGTCCGTGGCCAGCTTGTACGGGCCATCGTAGGCTTTGACCGGAGCGGGTGCGTTGTCGTCGTACTCCGGCGACTCAAGGGCCACGGAACCGCCGAGGCGGTTCCTGTGCAGGCCGCTCTTGGACTTCTGTGATGGATCGTACTCACCGTAGAACAGGGCTTGCAGGGCCTCGGGAGAATACGCGGACAGCGGCGTGGACAGGGTGAAGCCGAAGCGCTTGCCGAGGGCGGTCAACGCCTCTTCATAGCGGGCGAAGGTCTTGGGGTTGGCCCACGGCAGGATGGCCTTGGTGTTCAGGGACAGGCCGCGGTTGGGCGCGATGAGCATGGGCTCGAAGTATTCCACGGTGCCGAGCCCGGCGCAGCGCGGGCAGGCCCCCTGCGGGCTGTTGAAGGAAAAGAGCTGCGGGCTGGGTGCGGGCAGGCTGATTTTGCAGACCGGGCAGACGGATTCCGTGGCGTGCAGCGTGTCGCCGTCGGCTCCCTTGTCGGGCTCGTTCACGATGATCCGGCCCTCGCCGTAGCGCAGGGCCAGCTCCACCGAGTCGGCCAGACGCCCCCGGATGCCGTCCTTGATGACCAGACGGTCGATCACGAGATCGATGGTATGCTTTTTGTTCTTGTCCAGCGCGGGGATGTCTTCCATGCCGTACAGCTGGCCGTCCACGCGCACGCGCACGAAGCCCTCGGCCCTCAGTTTCTTGAAGCGGTCGAGGTGCGTTCCCTTTTGGAGTTCCACCAGCGGGGCCATGATGATGACTTTCGTACCTTCGGGCAGGGCGAGGATGTCGGCGATGATTTCATCGGCGGCGCGCGCCTCGATGGGGCGTCCGCATTGTGGGCAATACATCTTGCCGAGGCGGGCGAAGAAGACGCGCAGGAAGTCGTAGACTTCAGTGACGGTGCCGACCGTGGAGCGCGGGTTGCGGCCCGTGGTCTGCTGTTCCAGCGAGATGGCGGGGGAAAGTCCTTCGATCTTGTCGACGTCCGGCTTGTCCATCTGCGGGAGGAACTGGCGGGCGTAGGCGGAAAGGGATTCCACATACCGGCGCTGGCCTTCCGCATAGACGATGTCGAACGCGAGTGTGGATTTGCCCGATCCCGAAGGGCCGCAGACGACCACAAGTTCGTCGCGGGGGATGTCGAGCGAGAGGTTCTTGAGGTTGTGCTGGCGCGCGCCCTCGATATGGATGGAGGAATGACTCATGAGGTTCCTTAGAAAGTCTGTCCAGACTGGGGTGTCTTGCGGGTGAATCGCCACTTCCGCCGAGCCTGCCGGAGGCGTGGCCGTTGAACTGTCTTATCCCATATGATTGTTGTCTTTCAGCGTCGTTTTCGCATGTGGGGCGAAGTCTTCCCGGCGCTCCTCCATGCCCTGCCGGTCAGATTGTTCCGGCAAAGGAGGCCGTCAGTGCGCACAGGCCCACGACGGCAAGCAGCGCCGGGAGCATGTTCGACAGGGAAATGCGGGTGATTTCGAGCATGTTGAGGCCGATGCCGATGATAAGCGTGCCGCCGACGGCTGTGAGTTCCGTCATGGTTGCGGGGGCAAGCCAGCTTTGGAGGCTGCCCGCGAGCAGTGTGAGCGCTCCCTGATAGATAAGCACGGGGATGGCCGAGAACAAGACCCCGAGCCCGTAGGCCGAGGCCATCGCCAGCGCCGCGAAGCTGTCGATGATGGTCTTGGAAAGGACCACGGCCCGATCGCCCCTGAGCCCCTCGTCGAATGAGCCGATGATGGCCATCGCGCCGATACAGAACAGGACCGAAGCGTTGACCATGCCTTCGGTAAACAGCGGGTTGGACGACTTGAGCCGCCCTTTCAGCCAGTCCCCCACGCGGATGAGCCGGGCTTCGAGCCCGATCATTTCGCCGGCGACCGAGCCGATGACGATACTGAAAATGACGATGAGGGGATTTTGCGTGAGCAGGGCCATTTTGAACCCGATGACCAGCACGCAGAGGCCGAGCCCCTGAAAGACGATGGCACGGACACGTTCCGGCAGGCGGGCTCCGAAGGCAAGCCCCACAAGGCTGCCGATGGTGATGCCCAAAGCGTTGATGATGGCCCCGAGAGGGATCATGCCCGTGTCTCCTCGTTGCCGTACCGTTTCAGCCATTCCCCGATTTCCTTCCTCGCCAGCGCGAGGAATTCGGGGAACACGGCCTGCACATCATCCGAGAGGCCGATATTCCACGTTACATAGTCTTTGGGCTCCACGCCGAGCACGAGGAGTTCGGATTTGGTTCCGAACAGCTTTTCGGCCATGCGCAAAGAGTCGATGAGGTCGATGTCGTGGATGGAGAGGCGTTGTTTGTCGTCCTTGATCAGCGCGTCCTCGGTGAGCCGGTAGAGGGTCCCCGGCTTGCCGCCGCAGTGCACCACGTCGAGCACCAACAGATGGGAGTAGCCCTTGAAGCTGTAGAAGATGCAAGAGCAGTTGCAGATAAGTTAGGGATACCATTTTATGTTTTAAACTTCAAAGAAGTATTTAAAGAGAAAGTAATCGATTATTTTATAGATGAATATATAAATGGGAGAACGCCAAACCCATGTATAGCATGTAATAAGCATTTAAAGTTCGATGAGCTATTAAGAAAAGCTCAAGGTATAGGTGCGGATTATGTTGCAACAGGTCACTATGCTAAAATCGAGCAAGATGAAAATGGAAGATATCTTTTAATTCGTTCAGATGATGATAGAAAAGACCAAACATATGCATTATATAACTTTACTCAAGAACAATTAGCACATACTCTTATGCCTTGTGGTGAATATACTAAGGATAGAATAAGAGAAATTGCTAAAGAAATTGGATTATCAGTATATAATAAGAAAGATAGTGAAGAAATTTGCTTTATACCAGATAATAATCATGGTAGATACATAAGTGAAGCTAGACCGCTAGAAGTTGTACCAGGAAACTTTGTTGATAAAAGCGGAAATATATTAGGGCAACATAAAGGGATAGTTTACTATACTATAGGTCAAAGAAAAGGACTTGGAATAGCTCTTGGAAGACCTGTATTTGTAACAGATATTAATCCTAGAACTAATGAAGTAGTATTAGGTCCAGAAGAGGATATATTTAAGACTGACTTAGTTGCTAAGGATGTTAACTTTATTCCATTTGATAAGCTTGAAGAACCAATAACAGTTGAAGCAAAGGTTAGATATTCAGGAAAACCAGCTGAAGCAGTTATTTCACCTTTAAAGGATGGAAAAGTTAAAGTAAGTTTTAAAGAAAAACAAAGAGCAATAACAAAAGGCCAATCAGTTGTTTTCTATCAAGGAAACAAAGTTGTTGGTGGAGGAATTATAGACAAAAGTTTATAATTAGTCTTGATTAAAAATTAAAAATTTAGTAGAATTACTATATACAAATGAAATTTTACAAATAATTTAAATACAGTGAAAAGAAGTAGTAGATGATTAAAACATAAGTAGAGAGCTTTTGG
>ERZ827520.2890-NODE-2890-length-14992-cov-4.216175_pt1 | contig 14992 bp, 14 predicted proteins | sample MGYA00519581_ERZ827520 | MGnify/ENA primary metagenome ERZ827520 (study PRJEB31778, sample SAMEA3449339) | human gut metagenome | biome: human gut; feature: human-associated habitat; material: faeces | place: United Kingdom | collected 2010/2012 ...
TTTCTTTTTTTCGCAACCCTTTTTTCCCGCCGTTTTCAGTTCATCGGCATTTTCCGACCTTTCGGCGGCGTCGGTTTCTCGGTTTTCGATTTTTTCAAACTCGTCTTGCAAATCTTCGCCCTCTTTCACGCTTTGTATTATACCCCAAATGCAGGTTGATTTCAAGTGGTTATTGATATTTAAAGCCTTTTATGATAATATATGTATGACCCTTAATTTTTCAAAGTGAAAGGATGTTTTTATGAATACTTCCGAACTTTATTCTTTGTGGCTTGAAAAAGCCGTTGACGACCCCGATCTTATTGCCGAGCTTAAAGGCATTGAAGGAAACGATGACGAAATTTACGACCGTTTTTACCGCGAGCTTGAATTCGGCACCGCAGGACTTCGAGGAGTTATCGGCGCGGGAACCAACCGAATGAACATCTATACGGTCAGAAAGGCCACCCAGGGACTTGCCGAATATGTGCTTGACAAGGGCGGAGAAAGCGTTGCGATTGCCTATGACAGCCGCATAAAGTCCACCCTTTTCGCCGAGGAGGCCGCAAAGGTCCTTGCCGCAAACGGAATCAAGGTTTATATTTATAAAGAGCTTATGCCCACCCCAATGCTCTCCTATGCCGTCCGCGAGCTTCATTGCACCTCGGGCATTGTCATAACCGCCAGCCACAATCCCGCAAAATACAACGGATATAAGGCCTACGGGGCCGACGGAGCGCAGCTGAGCGTGGAAAACAGCGCCAAGGTTCTTTCCTTTGTCGACAAGGTGGAAATGTTCGGCGGAGCAAAAACCATGAGCTTTGACGAATTCCTGGAATTCAAAAGGGAACGCGGTCTGCTGTAACGAGTTTTTGGGCGGAAGATCAGGCGTTATGGAAATAGAAAGCTATTGAAAATCCTTGTTGTATATGGTATTCTGACAATAAAGGTTAGCGTCCTGACCGTGCTAGGCTGTCACTGACAGCGGCGGTAGTTGACAGTGCGATTTCTGCTTGTTGCGGTACGGATGCTTCCACAGCAGCTATCAGGGACAATAAACCGGAATATCCGGTGATTGTGATTATTTTTCAGGAGGGGTAATCGTTATGTATTGCAGAAATTGCGACAATGAAATGGATCCGCAGGCTGTCGTATGCGTAAAATGCGGCGTGCCGGCTGGTCAGGGGCAGAATTTCTGTCCCAATTGCGGCGCCCAGAGCGCTCCCGGCGCGGCGGTGTGTACCCAGTGCGGCGTTGCCTTTGCACAGCCGATTCCGGCCGGTGTGCAGAAGTCCAAAATGGCCGCCGGCCTGCTGGGAATTTTCCTCGGCTCCCTCGGTATCCACAACTTCTATCTGGGCTATACCGGCAAGGCTGTTGCACAGCTGCTGATTTCGGTGCTCAGCTGCGGCATTCTGGCGCTGGCCAGTGAAATCTGGGGGTTGGTTGAGGGAATCCAGATACTTACAGGCTCCATCGCAACCGACGCCAAGGGGATTCCGTTGAAGGATTGATTCGTCTTCGCCGGTCTTTCCAGGCTCCATACAGAAACCGCTTGACAAGCGGCGGCGCGGCTTCTATAATGAACGTATAGCAAAAGACGATGACGGGAACGAACCGCGTCGGTCCGTGCAGAGAGGACGCCCTTGGGCTGCGAGGCGTTTACGGAAACCGGGGCGGAGGCCCTCCCCGAGTCCCGCTGCGGCGAGCGGCGGCGTTTCCCGCGTTAAGGGATTCAAGCGGCGCCGGTTTGTTTTCCGGTGCAATTTGGGTGGTACCACGGAGCTTCCGTCCCATGATTGGGCGGGAGCTCCTTATTTTTTGAAAGGACGATACACCATGGAATGGACCGGTCTGAACGATCTAAGGGAAAAATACCTCTCCTTTTTTGAGACCAAGGGTCATCTGCGCCTGCCAAGCTTTTCGCTTGTGCCGCAGAACGATAAATCCCTGCTGCTCATCAATTCCGGCATGGCGCCGATGAAAAAATACTTCACCGGGGAGATTACGCCTCCCCGTAAACGGGTGACAACCTGTCAGAAGTGTATCCGCACCCCGGATATCGAGCGGGTGGGGAAAACCGCCCGCCACGGCACCTATTTCGAAATGCTGGGCAATTTCAGCTTCGGCGACTACTTCAAGCACGAGGCGACCGCCTGGGCCTGGGAGTTCTGCACAAAGGTGCTGGAGCTGCCGGTAGACCGTATCTGGGTCAGTATTTATGAAAACGACGACGAGGCCTTCGACATCTGGACGAAGGAGGTCGGCGTCAGCCCCGACCGCATCGTGCGGCTGGGGAAGGAGGACAATTTCTGGGAGCACGGCAGCGGTCCCTGCGGCCCCTGCTCCGAGCTGTATTTCGACCGTGGAGAGGAATACGGCTGCGGCTCGCCCACCTGCGGGGTCGGCTGCGACTGCGACCGGTATGTGGAGTTCTGGAACAACGTTTTCACCCAGTTCGACAGCGACGGGAAGGGAAACTACACCCCCCTCGACCATCCGAACATCGACACCGGCATGGGGCTGGAGCGCCTTGCCTGCATCATGCAGGGGGTAGCGAACCTGTTCGAGGTGGATACCGTTCAAAACATTATGAAGCATGTCGGCCGGATCGCCGGGGTCACCTATGGCGAAAACGAGAAAACCGACGTGTCCCTGCGGGTCATTACCGACCACATCCGCTCCACCACCTTTATGATCGGGGACGGCGTGATGCCCTCCAACGAAGGGCGGGGCTATGTGGTCCGCCGCCTGCTCCGCCGCGCCGCGCGGCACGGCCGGCTGCTTGGCCTCCACGAGCCGTTTCTGTATCAGGTATGCGATACCGTGATTGCGGAGAACGAAAAGGCCTATCCCGAGCTGCGGGAAAAGAAGGATTTTATCAAAAAGCTGATTCATGTGGAGGAGGAAGCCTTCGGAAAGACCATCGACAGCGGCCTGTCCCTGCTGGACGAGATGCGGACGGGGCTGGAGGGAACGGTTCTCCCCGGAGCGGACGCTTTCAAGCTGTATGACACCTACGGCTTCCCGGTCGATCTGACGAAGGACATCCTCGAGGAAAAGGGCATCACGGTGGATGAGGAAGAATTCACCCGCCTGATGACGGAACAGCGCGCACGCGCACGCGCCGCCCGTAAGAATGCGGGCACCGACGCCTGGAAAAATAACGCCGGCGTGACGGCGGAGCTTGCGCCGGCCCGCTTTGTTGGATACGACGCCTTTCGCTGCGAGGCGAAGGTGGTCGCGATTCTGAGGGACGATGAGCTGGTGGACGGCGTGTCCGAGGGGGAAGAGGCGGTCGTGGCGCTGGATGTGACCCCTTTCTACGCGGAAAGCGGCGGACAGGTCGGAGATGTCGGCGCAATTACCAGCGACGGCGCGTCTTTTGACGTGATCAACACCGTGAAGGCGCCGAACGGAGTCGTCCTGCATCTCGGCGCCCAGACGCGGGGCGAAATCCGGGTGGGGGACGTGGTCGTTGCCGCGGTGAACGAGGAAGAGCGGCGCGCCACCATGCGGAACCATACGGCGGCCCATCTCCTGCAGGCTGCCCTGCGGCAGGTGCTCGGCACGCATGTCGAACAGGCGGGCCAGCTGGTCAACGCGAAGCGGATGCGGTTTGACTTTACCCATTTCTCCGCCCTGACGACAGAGGAGATTGCCGCGGTGGAAGCTCTGGTCAACCGGTGGATTCTCGCCGGACTGGCGGCGGATATCCGGGAAATGCCGATCGACGAGGCAAAGAAGCTGGGGGCGATGGCGCTTTTTGGCGAGAAGTACGGCGATGTGGTGCGGGTGGTCCGGATGGGGAGCACGGAAGAAGGAACCTGCGTGTCCACCGAGCTCTGCGGCGGCACCCATGTGGACAATACCGCGAAGCTTGGATTGTTCCGCATCCTTTCGGAAAGCTCGGTGGCGGCGGGTGTCCGCCGCATTGAGGCGGTGACCGGCGGCAACGTACTCGCCCTGATCGACGAATATCGCGCCCTGCTGACCCAGGCGGCCGACGCGCTGAAGGTGGGAAATTACGACGAGGTGCCTCGCCGCGCCGTCCAGCTGGGGAATGAGCTGAAGGATTCCCAGCGTGAGCTGCAAACCATAAAATCCAAAATGGCGGCCGGTAAAGTGGAAGGCCTTTTCAGAGGAGCAAAGGAAGTAGACGGCATTAAGGTGGTTTCGGCGGCCTTTACCGGCACCGGCAGCGATGCGGTGCGGGCGATGTGCGACCGGTGTCGCGATGCGAATATCCCGAACGTAGTGGCGGTTCTTGCCGGCATCATGGAGGACAAGGGCAGCGTCTCCTTCGCCTGCTACTGCGGGCCGGAGGCGGTGGCCAAGGGCGCGCACGCCGGGAATATCGTGCGGGAGGTCGCCAAAATCTGCGGCGGCAAGGGCGGCGGCCGCCCTGATTCCGCCATGGCGGGCGGCAAGGACCTCACCAGGGTGGACGACGCGATCAATGCCGTGGACGATATCCTGGAGAAGCTGCTGGCGGAAAAGAATAGGTGAAAAGCCGTTGAGCTTTACGGCGGCGATTATACAATGAAACCGATTGATAGAAGAAAAGGCGGGAGAAAAGCATGAGCGATTGTGTTTTCTGTAAAATTATTGCCGGGGAAATACCCTCGACCAAGCTGTATGAGGACGACCGGGTGCTGGCGTTTTACGACATCGAGCCGAAAGCGCCGGTGCATTATCTGGTGATCCCGAAGCAGCATATCCCGGGCGCGGCGGCAGTCACGGCTGAAAACAGCGCGCTTATCGCCCATATTTACGAGGTGATCGCGCAGCTGGCCCGGGAGCAGGAACTGTCCGATTTCCGCGTGGTGACCAACAACGGCGCTGAGGCAGGGCAGACCGTCCACCACCTGCATTTTCATGTACTGGCAGGCGGCAGACTGGGCGATATGGCGTAACGCGGCTTCTCCGATACTTATCCGAAACGAAAAGAAAAACAGGCACGGCCGGCCGGAGAAGAGTCTTCGGCCGGCCGGCCTGGGAAATGGAGCGTCGGGGCAGCCTATGCATTATATCATTATGGACCTGGAATGGAACGGCGCCTACACCCGCAAAACCCACGGCTTTTTTAATGAGATCATCGAGATCGGCGCGGTCAAGATCAACAGCGCACTGGAACCGGTGGACCATTTTCACGCGGTTATCCGTCCGGTGATCAGCCGGAAGCTGACCACTCTGGTGCAGGACCTCACCGGGATTGAAGAAGAGGAGCTGGAGGATGGGCAGCCCTTTTCCCAGGCGGTTTCCCGCCTGCGGAAATGGATTGCCGACCCCGAAGCGGTGATTATGACCTGGAGCACGACCGATCTGATGGTGCTGCTGGAAAATTGCCGGTATTTTCTGAAAACCGAACGGATTCCCTTTATGCATTATTATGCCGACCTGCAGGCCTACTGCCAGGAGCGGCTGGAATACGGTACCGCTCAGCAGATGGGGCTCAGCAAGGCCTGTGAGCTGCTGAATATCGCGGAGGACGGGATGGACCTGCACCGCGCGCTGGACGACAGCCTGCTGACCGGCCGGGTGTTCGTCCGAGTGTTTGAGCCGGAAACCTTTCTAAAGGCGGTACGGCCGGCGGATCAGGAATTTTATGACCGCCTGAATTTTAAGACGGTGATTATCAGCGACATCGACGATGAGAACGTGAAGCAGAGCGACCTCCTTTTCCGCTGCGAGGAGCGCGACCGTCCGCTGCGGCGGATCGGGGATTGGCGTTTCCGCTCCCGTGCCTTCTGCGCGGACTTTCATTGCCGGGGCTGCGACAAAAAGTACACGGCCCGGGTGCAGGTGAAGCTGAAATACGACGGTCCGGTGACCAGGCGGCGGCTGACGCTGAAGCCGGAGGAGCCGCCGGAAGAACCGCTGGCGGGCGAGGAAACGGAAGCGGGCGGCGGAGGCTGCTGACTATAGCCGCAGACTAAAGTCTGCAGACTATAAAAGAACTACGGAAAAATCCAACGTTTATGCGAAAGGATGGAAAGTGATGGCAAAGACGGACAAGACAGGAAAAGTGGTAAAGGTGGAAGAAATAGGGAAAAAAGGGAAGGGCCTGATCGGGGAATTCAAGAAATTCGCCTTGCGAGGCAATGTGATTGACCTGGCCGTCGGCGTGATCATCGGCGGCGCGTTTCAGAAGATCGTCACCTCGGTGGTGAACGACCTGATTATGCCGCTGGTCGGTATGGTCACCGGCGGGGTGAATTTTAACGACCAGTTCCTGATTATGAAGCTGCCGGAGGGTGTAACCGAAGAGATGGTGACCTCCCTGACCGTGGCGAAGGATCTTGGAGTTACCACCTTCAACTACGGCGCGTTTATCACGGCGGTGATTGATTTCCTGATTATGGCCTTTGTGATCTTTCTTCTGGTGAAGGGGATCAATAAGCTGACCGATTTCCATAAGAAGGAAGAGCCGGTCGTCGTAACGCCTACCACCAAGCAATGTCCGTACTGCCGCAGCGAGATCGCTATTGAGGCGACCCGTTGCCCGCACTGTACCTCGGTGCTGGAGGAAGCGGCGGAGGAAACTGCAGAACGGTAAAAAATCAACAAGCCGAAGGAAGCCGCCGAAAAGCGGCCCTCCGGCTTATCCGCCGCCGACGGAGCCGGGTGCCGCAAAAGTTTCAAGCTCTCGTCGCGTTCCTCAGGATGCGAAATTTTTAAGGAAACGAGGCGCAGAGGCCGTTCTCTTATGCGGCCGTACAGATACGAAACGATATTTTGAATTTATGCGTTTTTGCATAAATTCGACCGGGGTTTGCGAATGATGGTGGAATAAAAGACAGCCGAGAAAAGCAATTCCGCCCTTTCTCGTGCTGTCTTTACTGTGCGTCGCCGGTATGGTCTTGGAAGATAATCCACACCGATATGGTGGAAATCTGCGAGCTTAATCAGGATTTCTGTGGGAGTATCTGCTTCGCCGCGTTCATCATTGCTGTAACTTCGCTGACTACAGGAGAGCATTCCGCCCATTGCCCGCCGGGGTAAACCTGTATCTTCATGTATCTACGTATCTTCACGCAATTCGCGGATACGCCCGTACAAGGCAGCCGCCTCATCATAGTATACAATACTCAAAACTACGCATTGACTTTTCGCGGTAATATCGCTAAACGACAGGGAGATGATGATTGTGTCCGTAGAAGAGGAGAATAGGCATCGGGTCTTTATCCTCAGGCTGAATCTGAGAATATATCGTCTGATCCGTTCCCATTCTCTGGAAGAAGCGGCCGCGTCGGTGGATATGTCTCCCTCCCTTCTGGAAAAAGTGGAGAAGCCGGAGCAGTATCCTCTCCCGCCGGAATTCACTATTGAGCAGCTATACGCTCTGTGCGGGTATTACGATATTCCGGTGGGATACCTGGACTATGATTGGAAGGACATGGATAGGATTTTTCCCCTTTCGGAAGATTAACAAGCCGGCGGCCATGCGTTTTGCACGGCCGCCGGTTCGTTTATTTCATCAGGAGCTTTGCCAGTCCCAGCTTGCCGCGGTAAGGGGGATACCGTAGCGGAATATCCAGACAGCCCGCTTTGCGGACGACGCTCTTTTCATGGGAGAAGGCGTCGAACCCGTATTTCCCGTGATACCGGCCCATGCCGCTGGCGCCTACGCCGCCGAAGGGAAGCCTGGTGGAGACAAGATGCATCAGCGTGTCGTTCACGCACCCGCCGCCGAAGGAAAGCTCCCGCAGTACCCGCTGCTCCACCGCCCGGTCGTTGGTGAACAGGTAAAGGGCGAGGGGCTTCGGCCGTTCCGCGACCCGGGCAATCGCTTCGTCCAGCGTATCGTAGGGGAGGACCGGCAGCAGCGGGCCGAAAATTTCCTCCTGCATCACCGGCGAGTCAAAAGTAACGCTGTCCAGAACGGTCGGTTCGATCCGCCGGGTCCCGCTGTCAAAGCCGCCGCCGAGAAAGGCGTGCTCGTCCCGCATCAGGCCGAGCAGGCGCCGGAAATGCTTCTCGTTGATAATGCAGGGATAATCCGGGTTGCTTAACGGCGATATGCCCCACAATCGCTTCAGTTCGGCCCGCATCGCCTTCAGCAGCCCGTCCAGAATCTGCCGGTCGGCCAGCACATAATCCGGCGCGACGCAGGTCTGGCCGCTGTTCACCGTCTTCCCCCAGAGGATACGGCGGGCGGCCAGCCGGAGATTCGCGGTTTTGTCCACGATGACCGGGCTCTTTCCGCCCAGCTCCAGTGTGACGGGGGTGAGACGGCGGGCGGCGGCCTCCATCACGACCTTGCCGACCTCCACGCTGCCGGTGAAGAAGATGGTGTCGAATTCCTGTTCCAGCAGGGCGGCGTTTTCCTCCCGTCCGCCCTCCACCACGGCGACGTATTTCTCCGGATACAGCCCGCGCAGCAGGTAGGCCAGCGCGGCGGAAACATGGGGCGCATAGGCGGACGGCTTCACAACCGCGCAATTCCCGGCCGCCAGGGCCGCGATCAGAGGGTTCAGGATGAGCTGGACCGGGTAGTTCCAAGGGGCCATGATCAGCGCCACGCCGTACGGCTCCGGCAGAATCCAGCCGGAGGCGGGAAAGTGCAGCAGGGAGAGGGGGGCGCGCCGGGGCGCGGCCCAGTTTTCCACGTTCCGGATGGCCGTGTTCAGCTCCTCATGCACTATGCCGAGCTCGGTGGTGAACGCCTCGAAGGGCGACTTATTCAGGTCGGCCTTCAGCGCCATGAGCAGCTCCTGCTCCCGCGAGGATAAGGCCGCCTTGAGACGGCCGAGCTGCTCCCGGCGGAAGGCGGGGGAAAGGGTTTTTCCGGTTCGAAAAAATCGGTGCTGTTCCGTAACCAGGCGGCCAATTTCCATGCTGTCCATAGGTAACGCCCCTTTATATTGTCAATAAGAAATTTCTCTTTTCCGGATTTTCGAATTTTAGTATATCACCGGAAAACGAAAAGAAACGGAACAAACTGTGAACAAATCGGGAAAACAGAAAAATCCCCGCTTACTCCGGAATTTTTCGGAGTAAGCGGGGATTATCGCCGCCCCTAATAAACGGGAGGGGGCGCCGGGGCGTCGGGCGGAGCCGGCGGCATGCCGAAATCCTCCGGCCGAAGGACGCCGCGGCGCAGCGCGTCCGCGCGGAGCGTCTCGTACACGCCGGCGTGCGCGGCGTCATAATAGGGATTGACGTAGAGAATCCCCACCAGCCCCAGCGTCAGGGCGGAAAGCAGATGCCATCCGAAATAGCTGAGTTCGAACACAAACAGCTCACCCTTATAGCCGGCCGTCATCGTCTTGCTGATCTGCAGCGCACGGGAGGGAGAAAGGTTCGGGTTTTCATAGATAACGTAGCCCGCCATACTGTAAGCGTATCCCATGACAATGCCCGGGATAATAAACAGCAGGCTCCAGAGGAACACGAACAGGCCTCTCAGAAGATTGGTCAGCATACAGGGCGTGTAGATGCGGAAGCCCGCGAACAGCTCCCCGACGGACGGGTACTCCCCCCGCCCATACCGCAGATACCAGCCCTGTTTACCGGTGTCGATCACATTGCCAACTAGCGCAATATACAGAACGCTTCCCACGGCGATGATCGGCACAAAGGGAAGCAGGGTGAGTGCGAGCTGGCAAAGCCATTCCATGTCGGAATCCTTCTGCTTGTATAGGAAATTAACGAAATCGGTTCCGATCGTATCGGAGAGCAGCAGGGCGATCAGGCTGACCAGAATAGCGCCGCCCATCCCGACTTTCAGCTGCCGCCGGGCGTCGTCCTTGATCAGAACGCGGTTGTAGTACAATTGAAACCCTCCTTTATTCCAAATTGGCGGTTTCCATCGGCAGGAAGGGCCAGGGAAAGTCCGCAGGGTTCCGTTTGCTGTTCCGTCTTTTGGAAGGAAGAGAGGAAATCCTCCATATCAAAATCGGGGGTGGGTTCGGCGTCTTGCCGATCTACGGCGGAATAAATGGACGTCGCCAGAACAAAAACGGAAAAGACGGTGAAAACAAACGATGAAACCTTGGTCATTCGATAATAAAACTTGCTTGGCTCCGCCCTGTCAAAGTAAAGCCAGGTCTGCCATCGGAACAGGGCGTCTGGGAACAGGTACTCCAATGCGGCCGGGACGATGAAAACCAGCGTGAACAGCGGCGTTCCTGATCCAAGAATGATCGCTGCGAAAAGGGCTGCAACGGCAAGAGTTCCCCAAAAGGCCAGCAGGACGTAACGCAGGAAGAGAAACCGCTTTTCCCGCCGTTCCTTTTTGTTCCAAAAGCTGGTAAGCTGAACGCTCTGGTCGACGACTGCCGTTTTGTCCAGAGGCTGGGAGCAATAGGGGCAGACCGGCTTATTTTCCGGCACGGCCTCGCCGCACCCGGGACAGAGCCGGACGCGCCTGGCCGGAGCAGAATAGCGTTTCTGCTGCTTACGGGGCGTTTGAACCTTTTCCGCGCTGTCGATCAGCAGGGAACCGCAGCGGCGGCAGGCGTCCGCGTCATCGTCATGCGAAAGGCCGCATTTCACGCAGAGCTTCATGAAAATCCCTCCTGACTTTCTCTATCCGGGCAGAAAAAGGGCGGGACGGATCGCAATCCGCCCCGCCTGTCTGTCGAAACAGGGCCCAGAGGCTTATTTCTGTTCCGGCGCTTCCGGAACTTCCTGCGCCGCAGCCGGCGCGTCGCCGATTTCGGTGCCGAGGAAGGACGGAATCTGCAGGCCCGCCATCTTAAAGGTCTCGCTTAGAGGCGGGATGGATTTCATCATGCTCGAAAGGAAATTCGAGGTGGTGGAGGAGCCGTCCTTGCCGCTCATGGAATCCCAGACGGTGACCTTGTCGATGTTGAGGTTCTTGACCGCTTCGACCTGGGTCTTGACCAACTCCTCGATCTTGTCGACCAGCATGAGCTGAACGGCGGAATCGGCGCTGCCGGCTGCCTTGACCACGTCGGCAAAGCCTTCGGCCTGCTTGGAGAGAATCTCCTGCATACCGCGGGCCTGCGCTTCCATCTTGGCGAAGATGGCGTCCGCTTCACCCTTGGCGCGGCGGCGAGTCTGTTCGGCCTCAGCCTCGGCTTCCAGCTCCATCCGTTCTTTTTCAATGCGGGCCTTGACGATAACATCGGCCTGCTGGGTGGCGAGCTCACGGTCAGCACGGGCCTTTTCCGCCAGCTGCTCGGCGGCGTAGGCCTCTTCCTTCGCCTTGGCTTCAGCCGTCTTTTCCGCGATGACGGCGCGGCGCATAGCGTCGGCCTCTAATTCGCGGCGGGTGGCGTCGGATTTCGCGATGTCGGCCTTCGAGGTGTTTTCACCGTCGACCGCAGCGGCGTTGGCGGCGGCCACCGAGATGCGCTGGTCGCGCACGGCGTTCGCTTCACCGATGGAGCCTTCACGATTCCGCTCAGCCACGCTGATGCGGGCTTCGTTGATCGCCTTCGCGGCGGCTTCCTTACCAAGGGCTTCGATGTATCCGGACTCGTCGCTGATGTCGGTGACGTTCACGTTGATCAGTCGCAGGCCGATCTTTTTCAGCTCGGTTTCCACGCAGCGGGATACCGCTTCCAGAAATTTATCGCGGTCGATGTTGATTTCCTCGATCTGCATGGTGGCGATGATCAGACGCATCTGGCCGAAGATAATGTCCTTCGCCAGCTCCTGAATTTCCTGCAGCTTCAGGCCGAGCAGACGCTCCGCCGCGTTCTGCATTACGCCGGCCTCGGTGGAGATACCCACGGTGAACCGGGCGGGAACGTCGATTCGGATATTCTGGCGGGAAAGGGCGCTTTTCAGGTCGACGCTGATGGAGATCGGGGTCAAATCGAGATATTCATACGCCTGGACGACCGGCCAGATGAAGGCCGCGCCGCCATGGATACATTTTGCGCTCCGGGCCGAACCGTCCTTGTTTTGTCCAACCTTACCGTAAATGACCATGACCTTGTCGGACGGGCAGCGGCGGTACCGCGCCAGGAATACCAGCAGTAGGCTGAAGATCAGGACGACAACGACGACGACGGCGATCAGCGCCGTGGGCGGAATGCCTGCCGCGAGGATGGGATGAAACATGGATTCATACGCTCCTTTAACTTAAGAATATGGGTGAATAGGCGGATACCCCCATTGGGGAAGGGCTCTCCCATCGGGGAGGGTCAACCCGCGGAAACGGATTCCAGCGGGGCGACGATCAGGGTGTTGCTTTCGGTGACGGCGGTCACCTTAACCTGTTCGCCGGTGGAAAGTTCCCTTTCGGCGCAGGCCGCGTCGAGTTCGAGAAAGCGGTCCTGTACCACAAGGGTGATCTTTCCCTTGCCGCCGCGGGGAATGGGAACATACACCTCCCCGGTCAGGCCCACGGCATTTTTCAGGTCGAGGTTGCCGCTCTGCTGCAGCTTCAGGGAGAAGCGCAGCGCCACAGCGACCAGCACCATGGCCGCGAATCCGGCGACAATTGCGAGGACAGAGGCAAGGGCGGGGGACGCGCCCATATCCAGTGCGGCGACACCGATCCAGCCGCAGACGGCGAGGAAGGCGACGATGCCGCGTACTGTCAGGACACGCAGGCCGGCTTCGTGCTCGGCTCCCTGGTCATGGGGCAGGTCGTGCTCGGGAACAAAGCTGCCGTCCGCGTCCACCTCCGCGTCGATATCGACGTCGGTATCGCCGGCGGAAAGCTCCGCGTCATGACCGCCGCCTATCCCGAAGAGAAGAAGGATGGTCTGCAGCACCAGAATGATGGTCGAGGGGATGGCAAGGATGTAGAAAACCTGCTGGATTGTGGACAATGCGTTCCACCACTCAAACATGGGGAATTCCCTCCTGTTCCGTTGAAATAGACTGCATTCGAATGCATGGGGAGCGACGGGAAGTCACTGCCCCGCGGGTCCGCCGCTTTCCGCTGCTACCGTCCGTTCAAAAATTTCGTCTGCCTTCTGCATGAGCGAGGCGGCGGCCACGTTCATCAGCATGATGGACAGCGCGCTTTTCAAACGGCCGGCGGCATCAGGCACGGGGCCCTCATAACCCTCAAGTCGCGATTCAGTGAGAGTTATGATGGACTCGTGCGAGCTCCGCCCGCTTTCGGACATTTCCAAAATTGCCGAGCAGAGCAGGCTGTAGAGCTGCGTTTCCGGGATGATATCGTCCGTCCGGTCATCCACACTGCCGTTGATATACCGCAGCAGGTCGGCGATTTTTTCCAGCTGCATGGCGGGACGGAGCAGGTTGATCAGCAGGATGCGGGCGACATGAAGCTCCCCGTACCGCTTGTTCACCGGCTTGGATACCCAGCCGCGCTTTACCCAGTTCTGGACCGTGCTGCCACCCAGCCCGGTCAGCTCGGTGACCTGGGAGAGGAGCAGCCCGCCGCCGGAGACGGCGAAAATCTGGGAGAGGGAAGCAAAGGCGTCGGTTTTGGCTCCCTCCGTAAAGGGGAGTCTGGTTCCCGGTAAAGTATCCATGAAGAGCAGCCTCCTTTCTTTTTAAAATGGCTTGCAATTTTAAATGGGAAGAACCTGATTGGGTTCTGATGAACTTTTTTTGAGTTCATATATATTATATCAAGAGTTCATATGAACTTCAACAATTAAAAATTAACAAGAATTCCCTCAGTGAACGTCCGAAATCCGTTTATGATGAAATATCTCTTTGTTTTAAAGGAAATCGTCGTTTATCTTCAAATATCAAGGCTTTTTGATTTTTTAGCGTTTGGCTTATTGAAGGAAAAATCGGCGGAAGTGTCCGAGAAGAAAACAGAATGCTTCCGATTTTTATCGAAAAAACGCCAAAAAGCGAAAAACAATAAATTTATCGCTTTTATCGCTTTACTTTAGTAATGAGATACGATACAATAAAAACGGTTTTGGAAAGCGGCCCCTTGTTATTCCTATGTACGCCAGTACGCCGACTTGATGGGTTTACCCGATCTTTTTAAAATCCGGGGAGAGCTTTTTCAGGCGGAAAGGGGCCCTCTCCTATTTTAACCTATAATTTCAGGAGAGGACGGGTTAGGAAAGCTATGAAAACAAAACGGATTTTGGCGGCGGCGGTCGCCGCGCTGATGACAGCCCTGCTGCTGGCGGGCTGCTCAGGCGGCAAAAAGGATGTGGAATACGTCGTGCTGGACGAGTCTCTGTCGGACGAACAGTACGCGATCGGCTTCCGCAAGGCGGATCAGGCTCTGCGGGACGAGGTGCAGAAGACCCTTTGCGAAATGAAGAAGGACGGAAAGCTGGCGGAGATCACCAAGAAGTGGTTCGGCAAGGATACCTCCATCGTGCCGGAAAGCACCCCGGATTCCACCGCGACCGACGATTCCCTGCAGAAGGTAAAGGAGAAGAAGGTCTTTGTCCTCGGTCTGGACGATTCCTTCCCGCCGATGGGATACCGCGATGTGGACAGCGGCGATATCATCGGCTATGACATCGACCTGGCGAAGGAGGTCTGCGCCCGTATGGGCGTGGAGCTGAAGCTCCAGCCGATCGACTGGGACTATAAAGAGGCCGAGCTGAACGAAGGCAACATCGACTGCATCTGGAACGGCATGAGCATCGACGACGAGCGGAAAGAAAAGATGTGCCTGAGCGAGCCGTATATGGAGAATCGCCAGGTGGTCGTCACCCTGAAGTCCAGCGGCATTGAAAAGGTAAGCGACCTGAAGGACAAGGTCGTTGTCCTTCAGAAGGGCTCCACCGCCGCCGGCGCGCTGGACGGCCGCGAGGACGTCAAGAGCGTCATCAAGGACGGCGCGGCCGTCGAGGTCCCGGACAACGTGCAGGCGATGTATGAGCTGCGGCAGGGAACCAGCGACGCGGTCGTCATGGACGAGATTGTCGCTCGGTATTATATCGCGCACCTGACCGAGCTGGAAGCCAAGTCGGAAAGCAAATAAAATCCCTATTCCAGACATTGGAAAACACAGGGGCCGGCCAATCCGGCCCCTGTGTTTCAGGCTATCCCCGGGTGATCGGAGGGAAGGGGAGGTGTGGAGGGGAAACCGTCAGGGTTTCCCTCTCCGCGCAACAATCACCCGCCCGCAGGCGAC
>ERZ827520.2900-NODE-2900-length-14963-cov-17.802723_pt1 | contig 14963 bp, 11 predicted proteins | sample MGYA00519581_ERZ827520 | MGnify/ENA primary metagenome ERZ827520 (study PRJEB31778, sample SAMEA3449339) | human gut metagenome | biome: human gut; feature: human-associated habitat; material: faeces | place: United Kingdom | collected 2010/2012 ...
AACGAAATCAAAAGTGCGCCACTTTTTGAAAAAATTTTCAAATTTCTCTGCGGCCGCGGGGCCGGGGTCGTCTGGATACGATAAATGTCATGGCAGCAGCCGCTGCCAGAATGATAAAGATAGCTTTTTTCATGGTATGTTCCTCCTTATTTTTCGGTTCGTTCACAATACACTACATAACGCTGCCGCCCACCCGAAGCGTAAGGGTGGCAGGTCAACAGCGTCAGCAGGTCGCGGTTCGGCTGAATTTTGATTTTTTCCACCGCGTGGAGTCAGATGATAGAAATATGCCAAACTATTGAAATGTTGTCGGGTTTACCCGCAAACATTTCAATAAACTTCTTGATTTTTCCCGTGCGCTGGCGTATACTATCCATTGAAAAGTAGCATGATAATACCAGCAGGTTTTCAACGGAGGTTGGGTTATGGAAATAAAACGAGATCGCTATTTGAAAAAAATCATCTCCTTTATGTGGGATGGGCAGGTGAAGGTTATCACTGGCATCCGCAGATGCGGCAAGTCCTATCTGCTTCGCAATTTATTCAAGAGCTATCTTCTCAACGAGGGTGTTGCAGAAGACCACATTCTGTCCTTTGAGTTGGACTTGACCCGCGATATCCGCTATCGTGATCCGCTGGAGCTTGCGGCTCATGTCCGGGAGATCGTGGAACACAGCACCGACCAATACTATCTCTTTGTAGACGAGATCCAGATGTCCGACGAAGTTCCGAATCCTTACAATCCGGACGGCAAGAAGATCACCTTCTACGACGCGCTCAACGATTTGAAGTCCTTGTCCAACCTGGACATTTATGTGACCGGCAGCAACTCCAAAATGCTGTCCTCTGACATACTGACTGAGTTCCGAGGGCGAAGCGATGAGATCCGTGTGCATCCGCTTTCTTTTGCTGAGTACTACTCGGCTGTTGGCGGCGATAAGCAGGACGCTTTCGATGAGTTTGCTTTCTACGGCGGTATGCCGCTGATCCTGTCCCGTCCCACAGACGCCGCGAAGATGGCTTATCTGAAATCGCTGTTTTCCGAGGTTTATCTGAAGGACATTGTAGAGCGGAAAAAGATCAAGCGTGAGGATGTACTGTCCGCGATTCTTGATCTGCTGTGTTCATCTATCGGCTCTCTGACCAATCCGACGAAGGTTGCAGCTACCATCAATACCATGCAGAAGCGCAGCGGTGAGAATATCGTTGCCTTGAACACCGTGAAAGCCTATATGGATCACTTATCGGATTCCTTTCTCTTCACCGAATGCAAACGCTGGGACGTCAAGGGCAAGAGCTATTTTGATTATCCCAACAAATACTACTGTGAGGACATTGGACTGAGAAATGCCCGTATCGGCTTCCGCCAGCAGGAAATGACACACATCATGGAAAACATCATTTTCAATGAGCTGATAATCCGTGAATGCTCCGTTGACATCGGCATTGTCTATGGCAATGAGAAAAATGCCAAAGGAAAGGTCACGCCGGTCGCACGGGAAATTGACTTCATTGCGACCTCCGGCGGCAAGAAGACATATATTCAGTCCGCCTATGCGCTTGGAACGGAGGAAAAGGCGATCACCGAAAACAAGCCTTTTGCGCTGACCGGCGATTCCTTCCCGAAGATCATCGTGCGTCATGACATCCGCAAGCGTTGGTATGACGACAACGGCATTCTCAATATCGGCGTCATCGACTTCCTGCTGGATGACACGCTCGTCTAAATCCTCTCAAAACAAAACTGCTCACCGTGATTCGCTCATGGTGGGCAGTTTTTTCGCAGTAAACCACATATCTCTGTCGCCCACCCGAAGCGTAAGGGTGGCAGGTCAGCAGCGTCAGCAGGTCGCGACCTTGCTGAATTTTGATCTTATTCGCTTCATGGGGCTGAATGATCTGAATGTCGGCCACAGTATAGGTCAGCGTTTTCCATAGATTCGTCAGCGTAACGGTATCGCCCACAGCCAGTTTATCTATGTGCCGGAAGTAGTCCGCGCCGCGCCACCCTCTATGACCGGCAATGACGCAGTTGGTGTTGGCTCCGCCGATGGGAGCTGATGTGTTGCCTAACACCGCCGCTCCCGCCGCGAGGTGGTCGTCGGATGCGCCCAAATAGACCGGCATGGTCAACTCCATGGCTGGAATCTCTAAGACGCCGATGATCTCGTCCTCGATGCCGTAGGCGGTCAGGTCGGCGGCGGGTTCTTCGCAGGCTTCGAGGTCGGTGAGGTTACACTGCTTTTCCGTGTAAAGCTGGCGGTTATATTTCTGTAAAGCTACCAGCAGTTCGGGGTACTGCTGCTCCGGCTTCCGTTCTTCGAGGAAGGTTTGTGCTGCTTCTTCTGCGTGGGATTCCAAACGGCTGCCGGTAAAGGTCGGCCACAGCATCACGCAGATGCCCGTCACCGCCAGCAACGCCGCCAGTACAAAAGGTGTCTTACGCATGGCGCTTCCTCCTAATGATGGCATACCCGCCGCCAATCACTGCCGCCGCTGCAAGACCAATGCCAAGGCCGGTGAGGTAATGCTGCGTCCAGGAGGATGCCGCTGGCTTTTCTGCGGCATCCTCCGCTTCCTGAGCTGGTGTATACGGTACCCGATGGCCTCGTACCAGCAACCGGTGCGTATTGATGCCAAAAGGTGTGCAGGTGACAAGCGTGACCAAGTCCTTGCCTTCCTCAATTTGCAGCAGGCTCATATCTGTAGGCACCACTGTGTTGATGCTATCCACTTCGTAGGCCAATGTGTCGCCCAAAACGTGAACGAAGAACTTATCCCCCAGCTCCAGTTGGTCAATGTCCGAAAACAGCTTGGCAGACGCCATTCCACTGTGCGCCGAGAGTACCGCGTGGGTACTGCTGCCGCCCACCGGCAGGGAAGTTCCTACTACATGGCCCACGGATTTTTCAAGTGTCTCAGCACCCGTACCGTGCTGCGCAGGAAGGTACACGTTGATTTTCGGAATATCCACATAGGCCATGACACCGCCCACCGTAAGCTGTTCCGCATACGGCAAGGGAGGGGCAGATGCCCCTCCCTCGGTAATGGTTGCGCCGGACAGCATAGCATTGTACTGCTCTGCGGCTTCACGCTGGGCGGTCAGCTCGGCGTCGTCGGTATCCTCGATAGCGGCTGTGTAGGTTGTCTCCACGTCGGAATGATACTTCTCATTCAAGAGTTCTCCCACCAGCGGGTAAAGCAGAAGCCCCAGCGCCACAACACCGCAAGCCGCCGCCAGTATCCAGCGTTTCACTGCTCGCTCTTATGCTTGCGGGACTTGACCACGATGAACGCCGCCGCGCCCAGCAGCGCCACGCCACCGATGGTGAACATCCAAGTACCGTAGCCACCAGTCTTGGGCAAATCAAAGCCAGGGTTGTTAACCACGGTTAGGGGGAGGATAGCATTGCCATCGGTCATAGAAACATCCTTGCCGTTGACCGTAGCGCTGGCAGTCAGCAGCTTGGCGCCGCACTTCTCACAAGCATTGTTTTCCTTGGTGGTAATGATGATCTTGACCGCTTCCTTGAGCAGTACATACCCCTTATCCGTGGCGGTTTCAGTCAGGCTGTAGCTATCATCCTCCAGCCCTTTCACGATAATGTGGCCGCTGCCGTTGGGGATAAAGGTGGTTGCATCGGCCTTCTTACTGGCAATGCCCTTGGCGTAGTACACGCCATCCTTCAGGTCTGCGATGATGTAACAGTTGTCGGTGTCATTGTGCAGGTTGAACTTGACATTCTGAATGTTGCCCTTACCGTCAGAGAATTGCTTGAGGATGTCTACGCCATAGGTATAGATGTGGCAGCAGTCCTCCAGCGTGTCATAGTAAGTAGTGTTGGTGCGCTTCCAAGTCAGGGTAACAGTATTGGGGTTATCCTTGTCGCCCATCTGCGCGTCGGCGGCCAGGGTGGCGGCGTAGGTGATCCGCATGGTGCAATCGCTGTAGCCGCGCTTTACACTATCAGTGTAAACAGTGGTTGCCTCGTTAATCTCGCTCAGACCGGTCTCGGTCATGCGGATGGTCATGGTGTTGGCGGTATCATCATAAGCCACGGTGAACTTGCCGGAATCCTCGCCCCAGGTAGTAATCTTATCGGTGCAGGCGGAATCGCGGAAGAACTCGATAACCACGTCCTGTTTGTTGTACTTGATGCCCCTGGACATGGTGTCAACGTAAGTGTACTCGCTGAGAGAGGAAGCCTTAGAGGTGATGGTGGGCAGGGTGCTCAGAATCTGGTAGTCCACAACATCGCCCACAGAGGCGGTAGCGGTGTGAGCGTAGCCATCCTTGATGTCGGTCAGACTGCCGTTGTGCTTGCCAGTGCTGTTCTTCGCTTCACGCACGGTCTTGGAGAGGTCGGGGTTGCCAGTCTGGTTTTTCGGGTAGGTCACGATATCGTAGATCCACTCGCCGCCATCGACGGTGGTCATAGGCAGGCTTACGAAGAAAGGATTGCAGGTAGAAGTCACGTTTTCGGGGACGCGGGTTTCAACCACCAGGTACAGGCCCTGCTCCATGTTGGAGGCAGAGGTATGACCGGCTGCGTCCGTCTCGGGCATAGCCACGCCGCCGTTCTTAACAGCAACTTCCAAAGCATTTTTCACGGTAGTTGCATTGGCAGCCAGTGCAGCGGCCAGCTTATTGTTCAGAGCATCGCTGGTGAAGTAGTTGATTCCATTTTCGGACTTATGAGCATCTGCGGCGGTTAGACCAATGGCAGACATTACCGCGTTGCTGCGGTCAGAAGTGTCAAAGCCGTACAGCACACCCACATGACGCTGACCATCCACAACCTCGTTGCTCATGGTAGCATCGGCTACCTTCAGATATGTGAACTCAACGCCCTGAATGGCGTATTTGCTCAGCTTGTCAATGACGGCATCGTCATGCAGGCCGGTGGAAACGTAGGATTCCGCATCCCACACGCCATCTTCGCTGGCTTTGGTAATGTCATATTTATAGATACTCAGGGATGCTTTCTTCGCCAGATCAATGGTAGGTTCTGCGGCAAATGCCGTAGTAACGAGACTCAAGGCCATAATGGCGGCCATGAGCATGGCGAATACGCGATGGATCTTTTTCATCTGGTTGTCTCCTTCGTAAATTCAGATTTTTTGCAAAAATAAACACCCATGCAAAGCATGAGTGCTGCAAACAGAATGGGTGCGATGAATCCGTTGCCGCCCGTGAAGGGCAGGACGAAGCCTGCGCTGTTGCAGGCGGTAATGGTAACGTCAGGATTGCTGCTGTCCAAAACTCCCGTGAACAGCGGTTCAGCCATTAGGGTATAGCCTGCGGGGGCCTTGGTCTCCGTTACGCGATACTGCGTGCCAATCTTGAGGTCGTCCCACTGGGCGATGCCTGTTTTGTCGGTGGTAATCTTACCTACCTCCGTCCAGTTCTTACCGTCTGTGGAAGTTTCCAGCAGCAGTTCCGCACCAGCAAGGGGCGAACCCGTCACGTCCACCTTGCGGACGGTGAGGCTGCCCTTGACAGGCTTATTCTCACGGGTAACTTTGACGTTAAGATTCTCACTGGTCAGACTGAAATCATACTTGGTTTCGTCCAGCTGGTAGCCATCCACGGTGCTGATCTCCTGATAAGAGTATTCTCCGGGGTTGAGATTATCGAAGATCCGCTTGCCGTTGGTGTCAGCGTCCACCTTCAGAATTTCGATGCTGCCGGTGATCAGCTTGTTCTCACGGGTGACTTTCAGCACCTGTCCGTTCTGATTCAGTGCAATGGGAAAAGCCGCATCATCCAGAACATACCCGTTCGGTGCCTGAAACTCCTTACAGGTGTAGTTGCCCAGCTTCAGGCCAGTGAACGTCAGCTTACCATTGGCGTCCGTGTAGCCCTCTGCGACTTGGCTTCCAGATGCGTCGTACAGGCGGAAACCGGCGCCCTGAAGCGGTGTGTCGGAATCCGCGTCCACCTTGCTGATCTCAACACTGGCTTTCCCCAACGCATTGGAGCGCGTTGCGGTGATATCCAATGCCGAAGCTGTAATAGTGATCGGGTACTTGGCGCTGTCCACCACATACCCCTCCGGCGCACTGATCTCCTGATAGGTATAGCTGCCGAGAGGCAAATCAGAAAAGACCGCCTTGCCATTTGCGCCGGTGGTCGCATCAGCGATTTTGTTGCCAGCGCTGTCATAGAGCCGGTAGGTCACACCTGCCAGGGATTTTCCGGTGTCGGCGTCGGTCTTATTGATGGTCAGACTGCCCTTATCTTCCGTCACGGTGGCCTTGATCTTGATGTAGGCCCGAACAGGATCAAGACCAGTGCCGGTATAGCTGGCCAGCGACTGATATTTGCCGGTGGAATCATACCAGCACAGCACCGCTTCGTCGGGATCAATACCATAGGCACTGCCGGTGGCGGAATAGGTTTTCTCGGTCGAGAGGCCCTTGGCGGCCTCAGCCGTTGCCGTGATGGTCAGGGTGTTGCCTTTCTGAGAGAACGTGATGCCGTTGCCGCTGTTACTGGAAAAGTTGAAGTCGCCCAGCACACCGTTGCTGTCGGTGACGCTGGCGCTGTAGTTGCCGCTGGAGTCCTTCGTCAGCTCGATGGTGTCACACCAACGGGAGCTTGTCGCCGCGAAGCTGGGAATATCCGTGGCGCTCTGCATGGCGTCTACAATTTCGCTGTACCACAGCGCAAACGTGGGATAGCGAGACGTATCGACGCAGTTATAAAACGGACTGCTGCCCCAAGAGCGGTAGTCGTAGGGACTTCTGTACTCGCAGATCAAGTCCCAGATAACGGCCTGCGTGGCGGCCCATTTCTCAGCACCGATAATGTCGCTGCTGTTGCTGTCACCATACGCAGTGCCGTACTCGGCGCTGGGGTAGCCACAGGCCAGAGCCAGCGCGATACCGCTTTGGACAGAGGCGGGCAGGTTGTACCAACAGCCGCTGGAACCCTGCACATAGTTGCTGCTGTCATCTGAGCGAACACCGGGCTGGATGCAATAGGCCAGCGCACCGTTGACATACTTGACGTGATACAGAGCGCTACCACTTCCCAAGCTGCTGTCCGCCAGAATGGTCAGATTTCTCGTGCTGGGCGTGGTCGAACTGCTGTAGTCATACTGCTTAAAGGTCAACTGACTGGTATAGACGTAGACTTTATACTTGACCACGACCGTGGCAGCGTAGGCGGACACCGCCAGCATCGCCGCCATAACCAGCGCCAGTACTAAAGCCGTATATCGTTTAACAGTTTTCAATAGCTTCCTCCTTTGTTGGAAAAGTAAAGCCCCTCTGTTGCCAGAGAGGCTTTGTGTATGGAATTGTTGCGTTTTAATTATAGAGGACGTAGATCAGTAGGCTTCCTCCATCCTCCACAATGCAGACGTTGCAGTGGAAACCGGCATCCGCCACACTGTCCCTGCCCGCCTGCATCATGAGCTGGCGGAAGGTGAAGTCCACCATGTCCCGCGCCTTGGTTTCTAACGTCTCTTGCGAGGCGTCCGTTGGTACCGCGGCGGGGAAGCGGTAGGCGCTGTTGTCCAGCGTCAGGCCGCTGTCTATGACCACACCGTATTGCGTCACCGCGTAGGCGTTGGCCGCGTCGATAGCCGCCTGCCGGTCTGCCGGTGCACTGGGTTCAGGCGCAGGCTCCGGCTCCGGTGTAGGCTCCGGCTCCACATAGCCCGTCTTGGCGTGGACTGTCTCGGAAGGAATGTCCTCTGTGACATTGGGCTGCGTGGTGGGCACAGAGGCCGCTTGCGGCACCTCGGTTTCTGCATTTGCCGGAGTGTCCGCAGGGGTGCTTTCCACGATGCGTACCGGGGTATCTTCGTGTTCGGACTGCTGTGGAGTTGGGATCGTTTCATTCCTTGCATCATTCGTAACGATGGAAGACTGCTTCTGTTCGGGAAGCAGGGCCACAGGTTCCGGTTCTGCCGGCATCTGAGCCGCCTTGGCTGCACAACCGATCAAACATGTAATACTCAGTGCCAGCGGGATGCAATAGATCAGCTTATTCCTCATGGGTATCTCTCCTTCGTGTAAATATGGGATAGTCCTTTTCTGCGAGGACTTAATCATACTTACGACTGGAGAATCCCTTTTTTCAACAGCAGATTTCAGAAATCACGAAGCGTACACGATTGGGTAATGGCAAGTATCGTCTGTACCCAGTCACAAAGCACCAAAAGAACGGATTACTGCATCGGGGCTCACCACCTTCCTACATGTGAAAGACCGCTGAGTTGTTACCCAGCGGTCTTTACAATTTTGACTGTACCAAGTATAGCATATGGGGATTTACGACGAAATCGCAAAACAGTGCCAATCTGTTGCAATCCTTTGCCGATGTAGTGACAGGTCAGATATGCTGCTTGATGATTCGGGTGATGATCCCTGCGGCGACGCCACGTTCTTCGTCCAGGTGGGTAACAACGAAGCTGACATCATCCTTTCGCCCGGGCCTGCGTCGGTCATAGCAGGAGTGGGCGATGGCGTTGGCACCGTTGCTGAGTCGGATATACACAATGCCTTTATAGACATGGGTGACCTTTCCTGCGTACTTGCCTTGGATACGGCATTTGCGGAGATTATCATTCCGGTTGTCACCTGTTACACTTTTGACGTCGGCCTTGATCCGGATCTGCTCCGGATCAGTACGGTCAACTTCCAGTACACGCACCAGCACATGATCTCCCACGGCGAAACGGTCATTGGCGTCACCGATCCAGTCCCACGAAAGGTCGCGGGACTGGATAGACGTCTCCACGCCAAATACCTCGACCCGGATGACCCGCTCTGACACGGCAACCACACGGGCCTGCACCACGCGCCCGGCACAGATGCGGTACTGACCGTCGCTGTCTGTGCCGAAATAATATATCTGCTGCTTTTTCAGCATAGCGTCTTTCCGGCTGGCGACAACGGATCTGCTGTTGCCATCGATCCCCTTGATCACGAAGTCCACCTCAGCACCCAGCATTTTATTGAGGATCTTCTGATAGTTGAGGATCATTTCATCGTAGTCTATGCCATAGAGCCCTTTGGGGAAGTCCAGCACCATCTCACGCAGGGGGATCACAATGCGAAATCCCTTGTAGTCCACGATGGCAATGGTTCTCCCGGCATCCATCTTTTCAATACCACTCAGCATACCGGTAAGGATGCGCCGGGTACGATAGCCGGTATGGATCTCATGCCAGATGATGTCCTCCCGCTGCTCCTGTGTTTCCGCTTCGTCACGGGCATCTACGGTCAGAATCTCCCACGGCTGAACAGTATCCGGCTCAGGTTCCTCAGTGGCATCTTCAGCAGGCGGCGTCTCCGGTTCCGCTGCCGGCTGCTTCTTTCTGGTAGTCGTCCGCCTGCGGACGGTGCGCTTCGGCGGTGTCTCTGGGGTGTCCTCCGGCTCTTCCACAGGGGACTCCACAATTTTAGGGGTAATGTCCTCGGTTACAGGTTCGCTCATGCATTCCGGTAAACTCTCTTCCACGGCATCATCCACGGGCAGTACCGGAGTATCCGGGACAATGGCGATTTCTTCTGTTTTCTTTCTCGGCATAGTTGCTCCTCCTTAGTACTACATTTTTGTTGACATGATGGAATCCTTATCGGTCTTGACAAACTCGCCGCGTTTGGCGGAGGGCTTATTCGGACGGGGTGCGCACTTCGGCTGCTCTGGCTTTGGAGTAGACGTGGGCGCGGGCTTCTTACGCCATTCCGGGACATGGGCGGATGCCTTGCAGTCCCGCAGCTTCTTTGCCTCATAGTGATTGGTGTAGTCGTACTTATCCACCTGCAGCACCTTATTGCCGCGGGCAATGACCAGCGCACGGTTCACCGCCAGGCGCAGCACTTCATCCATAGTCAGCAGCTTACGCTTACCCACGCCGCTGGTTTCACGGAACTCCGGCGTGTAGTTGCTGATACGCCATGTGCCCAACTGCTTGGCCTTACTGGAGACATGGACGCTGACCTCGCCGGTACGGTCACTGAGAAATTTTGCGGTCAGCTCGTCGGTGCAGCCCAAGGCAAGCTGATAATCGCAGCAGCCCAATATCTCCTGCCACTGGTTATAGGGATACCGGTTTTGTAGGCCTGCCAGATTCTGAAATACGCAGCTCATGCTGACGCCCCGTGAACGGATCACGCTGATCTTCCGGCTCAAGTCTGGAATAACGCCGCAGGCTGTCAGTTCCTCGCCCAGCACATGAACGGGGACTGGCAGCCTGCGGTCAGCACAGTTTTTATCTGCGTAACGGATCAGCTTGATAAACGCGAAGGACAGGAACAGGGACGTGAGGAAATCAAAGGTGCTGTCCTGATCGGATGTGATGCAGAAATAAGCGCAGGGCTGTTTGCCCGGCAGCTCCATGTCAATTTCATCATGGCTGGTGATTTGACAGATGGGCCGGTTCTGAAACACCTGCAAGCGGCTGCCCAGCCCGATGATAACGCCGCTTCGCACTGTATCCGAGGATTGGCTGAACAGCGCATAGGGCGCTCTGGCGGGATGGCTGGCCGGCAGCATGGAAAAGAGGTTATCCAGCTCTTTCTCCGCGTTCAGTACCAGCAGCTTATAGACCTCGCCAATATTCCGGCTCTCCGATGGATAGCCCAGTGCCACATATAGTACCAACGCTTTCAGCAGGTTCATCTCGGCAGCGTTCCAGAAATGGTCGCCCTTTTCGCTGCCGGTATTTCTGATGATAATGTCGCAGAAGATCTGCGCCATCAGCTCATCACCCTCAATCTCCGCCAGGCAGTTCCATGAATCAGAGTTCTCCGGCTGGATCAGGTTGAACACCTTTACCACGTAGCCCTTGCTGCGCAGATATTCGCTGGTCTTTTCGTAAAGCTCCGATTTCGGGTCGGTGATGATCAGGGACTCCTTATGGCCGTTATGAGCCTCGGATGCGCTTTGCAGGATGCGGTTGATGCAGTAAGCCCGCGTTTTCATGGAGCCGCTGGCGCCGAACACGGCGATGTTGCCGTTGAGCCGGGAGTTCTCCGGAATGCACACCACCTGATTGTCCAGTTTGCCCAGTATGACGCCGCTGTGTTTGCGGATATCGGACACCAGATCAAGGACGCCCTTCATCTCCGCTTTCTCCATGAAACCAGCCGTTCCGTAGGTGCCTTTGTTGGAGTAGGTCAGATTACGCTCCGCATCATACTCCCCAGCGTCGGAATAGCCCATACGCATCACCATGACGATCAGCAGGCCCAGCAGCAACAGGCAAAGTCCCACGCCGATGATCCCGCTCTTACTGAACAGCGCTTCGCAGCAGGCGGAGAAGGACAGCACCGGCGTGGCCGGGGAGCTTCCGTCGCCGGGCGTTCCACCTGCGTCCTTCCACTGTTGATAGTTCTGGACGAATTGCGCCAGATAGCCGCCGCCAAACAACAGTCCCGCCAGAAATAGCGGGAGCGAAAACAGCAGACTGCGTAGTTTCTTTTTCTCTATGGCAAAAACCTCCTCTCAAACGCATCAAAGTCAATGGCCTGCACAACGGCCCTGTCGCCGCAGTAGCGGCGCAGCACTTCGGCCTGATAATCGAAGCAGATCAGGATGCCATAGCGGTCCTGAAGCCGCAGTGCCGTATCGAACCGCCTGATCCGCGGCAGGTCACAATCATAGGCGAACAGCACCGGCGCGCCCTCCGACGTCATGGCGTCGTTCTCCACCGTTTCACCCGGCTGCTGGGGCTCCAGATCAAGGAGCAGCAGCTCGCGCAGGTCATTGTCTAGTTCTTTATCATAGAGGAGGCGCAGCAGCACCTCTCCATAATGGTCGTTGCTCAGGAAGCAGAACCGTTCATAGCTGCCATCCAGAATGAAATAGTTCTTGCAGCCCTGGTTGGTCAGCAGCTCATAGGCCAGTTCCATGCTGTCACCCAGCAGAAGACCTTGCACGGTATTCGGATGATACTGGTGCGGCATACGTTCACGACACAGCACCGTCTGCATAAGCGCCTTTGTCCGCATCTCGGCTTTGTAACTCCACTTCATCAGGGTGTTGCCAAGGTTGTAGACCACATGGATATGCTGGGGCGTCAGCAGAGCGCCCACAGACCGGGCACCACGGATCTTGACGAAGGCCGTTCCCATCTCCTTGATCTCACGGGAAGTGTAGAAGGCCGGGGCGCAGATATCGCCAATCGCCGGCTCGCCGGGGCGGAATACACCGGGCTTTTCATCACGGAAGATGCTGATACCGGCGTTACGCATGGTAATGAGTGTCTGAGAGACGCGGTGGAGCCGGAGCCGCTGCTCCGGCTCGCTCCTGATGTGGTTGGTGGCGCAGGCACCGGACAGGTAGAAGGAAAACCGCTCAGGGTCACGCGCCAACAGCAGCTTTTTCGCCGCGGCGGTGAGCCGGTATCCACGCAGGCCGTTCTTGTAGTAAGACAGCAAAAGCCGCTGACGCTTCAGCGACTTGACCACACTCTCTTTGTAGCTGATACCACCGGCGAGTCTGCTCAGTTGGCTGGCCGGCAGCTCACCGGATATGGCGACCAGCTCCAGCAGCTGATAGGCTTGTGAGAGACTGCCGGGGGCTTTTTGCGGTAGGGTACTCATACTGACCACCTCCTTTTGGTGTGCAGTACCCAGACTGCCATGACCACGGTATTTTTCGCCCGCACCGGCCATGTGAAAATGCCCGGAAATACAGGCTTTGCCATACCGTAGTCATGTGTGCCGTTTTCGACACGGCCAAAACGCTATAAATCGGATATGGAGCGAAGCCGGTTTTCGCGGTCCGAAAGCCAGCTCTGAAATCGTTCCTTATCCATCACCGATACGCGAGTGCAGTCACAGTCTCCGATCTCCGTCGTGTTATAGGCGTCGCACAAAAGGCCCGTATCATCCTCCATGACGAAGGTGGAGATCACATCCAGAAGCTGCTTGAGCTCCAGATTGTCGTAGTCACGCACCCGCCTCGGTGACAGCTCACGGCTGTAGATATGAGAAAAGCAGACAACACAGTGCCGGAACTTGGGCAGCGTGTGCGTCTGCGCGTACTTGCTGAGCGTGTAGTAGATGGGGTCGGTCAGATACTCGGAGCTGTGCTTCTTGCTCTTCTTGGGCAGCAGACAGGGGAGCGTGATCTCCAGAATACCATCTTCGTTCATGACGGAGATGCCCTGCATGACGCCGGCTGACGCCAGATACTCGGCTTTCCGGATGCTGGTCGTCTCATAGATCAGGTGCCGCAGCCGGCAGGCAATGACCTCGCCCCGAAGCGCGGCCTCCGTGGACAGCATTTCATAGTTGTCTGAGTGCCGTTCGATATTCGTGTTGTCCATAGCGTAAAGCGTATTGGACAGACGTGTGATCTCATTCAAAATGCTCTCTATCCGCTGTGAGAGGATGGCTCTCTCCACTGTGTTCCTCCTTCCTGAAGTATTGCACGCAGCCGGACTGATCCACCATGCAGTAGGCGGCGGTATGGGGGATATGCAGGCGCTGCATCTGTGCTTCTTCCTCGATGATCACGAGCCGCCGCCCGGAATCATCTTCCGTGGTCAGTACATGCTGAAGCATCGCTTCCTTATCCGGACTTATATAGACGACCTCGTATACCTCGCCATCCGCGAAGAATACCAGCTTCACCGGCGTATCATCCGGGCTGTGATACTCCACCTTTTCGATGAAGTCCAGCAGCACCCATAACGCCGCTGTCAGCTCCTTATCCTCGCGGCAGTTGGGGACGTCTCCATAGCAATCCCGGTCAGTGTTGTAGAATATCCGCTGCTGCCTGACCAGATAGCGCAGCAGGTTCTCAATGACGTCCTCCTTGCCCGGATACAGGCGCAGGAGCTGGTCATGGCGTATGCAGTGATAGACGGTAATGTTCCGCAGCAGTCCCGCGGCCTCCTGTCCATAGATCTGTTCTCGGTTTCTCATAGGCGGCATCACCTCCGTAATGCGTATTAACTCCGTATTAAATGCGTATTGATTTTATAATGCGTGTTATCTCCGTATAAACGCCGTATTAGGCTTCCGGATGCTTCATGCGGCGCAGAAGATCAAGCAGTTCACGGCGGTCTGTGGTGATAAGGTCGCGTTCCAGCGGGCTGGCCTTGAACTCCACCGTGATATTGTTGTTATTACTGCTGATCAGGCCGTTGCCGCGCTCAAAGTGGGTGATCTCCATGACCTCCGCTTCGGAGAGGTGCAATACCTGCTGAACGCGCTGGGCTTCTTCATCCTCCAGATTCAGTATGACCTTGGTACGGCAGTTGTTGATGATACCCTTGCCGTACTTGCCGTTGTCCAGAGAGAAAAAGTCGTTCAGATCCTGCGTCGCGCAAATGCCGCTGCCGGAGTAGGCACGGATGGTCTTGAAGATCTCCAGCACCATTTCAGCCGCCAAACGGTTGCCGACGCCGAAGGTGCCGGAGCCGCCGCCAATGAGCTGCCAGCATTCGTCGATGAAGATGGCCTTTTCCTCCGTGCGGTTGGCCTTGGCTTTATCCCACACGAAATCCAGCGCCACAAACATACCGATGGGCAGCAGATCACCGCTGAGTTCCGAAATGTCCAGCACCGTGAACTTATTGTCCAGATTCACATTGGTCTGCTGGTTGAAGGTGCTGGCCGAGCCGTGTACGAAGCGGTTGATGATGTTGGAAAGGCGCTTGGTGTCGCTCTCCTCCTTCAGAACATCGTAGAGGTCGCCCAGCACAGGCATCTCGCGGTAAACGTCAGGGTTATCCGGATCACCGAGAGAGGCGTTGTCGTGGTTAATGCCTTTCCGTGCATAGGTGCGGATCAGGGCATCATCCAAAAGCTGCTTTTCCTCATAGGACATATCGGGGATCAAAAGGGCGAAGAAGATATGAAGCCTTTGAATTTTGGCTGCCAGTTCAGAGCGTTCGATGCCGGGGCCATCCAGCATTTCTTCTACGGACTTGTCTATCTTGCGTATCTCCAGCACGTTGATGCAGCTTTTGGAGGCGGGGGAGATACTGATA
>ERZ827520.2901-NODE-2901-length-14953-cov-3.065982_pt1 | contig 14953 bp, 20 predicted proteins | sample MGYA00519581_ERZ827520 | MGnify/ENA primary metagenome ERZ827520 (study PRJEB31778, sample SAMEA3449339) | human gut metagenome | biome: human gut; feature: human-associated habitat; material: faeces | place: United Kingdom | collected 2010/2012 ...
GGCTGTATGCTGGTCCAGCCGATCGTGGATGCGGTCTCGCTGGCGGTCGGGTTGTATTTTTATCAAAAGCTGCCGCGGGAGGCTGTGCAAATAGAAGAAACAGCGCGGAGCAGCGCGGGAGAGTGAGCGCCGATTATACCGGCGCCTCCGGCGTCAGCGGTTTCGTGACGCCGGTGCGGCGGGACGGGTCCAGCCCGCCGCCCAAGGCTGCGCCGCCTAGGGCTGAGGCCCGCAGAATGACCTGCTCGCCGTAGCGCTGGCGCAGCGTATCCATGACCTGGTCCATGGCGCACTGCTTCGGTGCGGCAGGGGAGAAGAGATCGTATTGCAGAAAAGCCGCGTCCTCGATCGCACTGACCTGGACGCCGAGCTGCCGCAGCGGGGTGCGCCGGTCCCACATCTGGCGCAGGAGCTGGCAGGCGGCGTCGTACAGGGCGGCGGTCCGATTTGTCGCGCTGGGCAGCTGCCGCTGGTGGATGGCGTTTTCAAACTGACAGGTCCTGGTCCGTACCGCGACACAGGCTGCGGCCTTCCCATCGTGCCGCAGCCGGGTGCCGACGGTCTCGCACAGGCGGAGCAGGACACGTTCGGCCTGGGGAAAGTCCGTCACATCGGCAGGCAGGGTCGTGGAGTTGCCATAGCCCTTGTTTTCCGGCTGTTCCGGCAGCAGCGCGTCGTCGCAGCGGCCATTGGCGTAGTGCCAAAGGCGCAGGCCGGGCTGGTGCAGATAGCGCTGCAGCAGCGCCGGGTCGCTCTTGGCCAGCGCGCCAATGGTACGGATGCCGAGGTGGCACAGCTTTTCCTCCGTCGCCCGGCCGACGAGAAACAGCTCCCGTACCGGCAGGGGCCAGAGCTTTTCCGGAATCTCCTCCGGGAATAGCGTGTGGACCCGGTCCGGCTTTTCAAAATCCCCGGCGATCTTGGCCAGCAGCTTGTTGCTGGAGATGCCGATGTTGACGGTAAAGCCCAGCTGCTCCCGAATCTGCTGCTTTATCGTCCGGGCTGCCAGGACCGGGCTGCCGTAGAGCCGCTCTGTCCCGGTCATGTCCGCCCAGGCTTCATCAATGGAATACTGCTCCACCAGCGGCGTGAAGGACCGGAGCAGCGCGATAAACCGCCGGGACGCCTGGGTATAGAGGGCGTAGTCCGGCGGCGCCGTGACCAGCTGGGGGCATTTTTTGACAGCCTGGAAGATCGGCTCGCCCGTCTTGACGCCCATCCGCTTGGCGGGCAGGCTCTTGGCCAGGATGATCCCGTGCCGGTTTGCCTTCTCCCCGGCGATGGCCGCAGGGATATCCCGCAGGTCCTGCTGCTCGCCCAGCACCTGGCAGCGGTACGCCGCCGTCCAGGAGAGAAACGCGGCATTGACATCGATATGAAAAATAATACGCATTGCCAGTCTCCTCAATATAGAACCCGGGTGACGATCCACTGGAGCGATCGGACGGTATAGCGCAGCTCGATCAGATGCACCTTGCCCTCCAGCTGCACCTGGCAGCCGTAGACCAGGGCGTCGATCCCCAGGTATTGGGTGCTTTTTTCGTAGAGAATGTCGGTCACCGGCAGCACATGCAGCTGGTGCTGGGCATCTTCAAAGCGGAACCGCAGCGGCCGAATCCGGCGCGGCGGGGTGCAGACACAGAGGACTTCAATTTGCTGCTGCTCTTGCGGCATGACGGCGCTTCCTTTCTGCAACAAACTTTTGTTTTATCATACCAGAAAAAACGCCCAAATACAAGAACAAATTTTTGGAAAATAAGATACTTTACAAAAGTCCGAAAAGGAGGGATGCCCCATGCTGCGCTATCGCTGCCTGGTGCTGGATCATGATGATACCGTCGTCCGCAGTGCGGAGACGGTCAACTATCCGCAATTTTTGCAGCTGCTGACGGCCCTGCGCCCGGGGCGGCGGCTGACACTGGAGGCGTATCTAACAGGCAGCATCGACCCGGGGTTTCACGCCATGTGCCGCCAATGGTTCGGCTTTACGCCGGAAGAAATGGACTGGATGTTCCGCGCGTGGCAGCAGTATGTGCAGACCCATATCCCGCCGGCCTATGACGGCATTGCCCGGGTCCTGCGGCGGCAGCGGGCGCTGGGCGGGCTGCTGTGCGTTTCGTCCCACTCGTCGCCTGCGAATATCACCCGGGATTGGCAGCGGCATTTCGGCATGACGCCGGATGAGATCTTTGGCTGGGAGCTCGGGCCGGAGAAACGAAAGCCCAGCCCCTATGCGCTGCAGCAGATCATGCGGCATTACCGGCTGGAGCCGCAGCAGCTTGTCATGATCGACGATCTAAAGCCGGGCTATGAGATGGCCAAGCGCTGCGGCGTCGATTTTATCGCTGCGGGCTGGTCCCACCGCTTTCCGGAGATCCGGCAAATCATGCAGGAAAACTGCGACCATTACATGCAAACGGTAGAGAATTTAGAAAAATTCCTCTTTTCATAGCCGTCGGATTGTGGTATACTAAAGTATGCCGAACCCCTGGACAGTGCATCGCGGGGCAAACCACCGGCGAAGCGAGGTGCCGCATTTGGAAAATAACCGCATCAAGGTCGTGGCCAAGAACCGGGAGGCGTATCACGCCTATTTTGTGATCGAAGAATTCGAAGCGGGCATCAGCTTGGCCGGGACGGAAGTAAAATCCATCCGCCAGGGGACTTTGAGCCTCAAGGATGCCTGGTGCGGCGTCAAGGACGGCGAGCTCTGGATCCGGCAGATGCATATCAGTCCCTATGAAAAGGGCAATATCTTCAATAAGGACCCTCTGCGGCCGCGAAAGCTGCTGATGCATAAGCGGCAGATCCAGTATTTGTTCTCCAAGGTCAAGCAGGATGGCTATGCGATCATCCCGCTGCAGGTTTATTTCAGCAACGCACGGGTCAAGCTGAAAATTGCGCTGTGCAAGGGTAAAAAATTGTACGATAAGCGCGATGATATGGCGAAGAAGGACGCAAAGCGCCAGATCGAACGCGCGATGAAAGAAAGGAATCATTAACATGGCGAATCCTATCGTAAAGATCGAAATGGAAAACGGCGGCGTCATCACTGCAGAGCTCTACCCGGAGACAGCGCCCCAGTCCTGCTATAATTTTATGGACCTGGCCGCCCATGGCTTTTATGACGGCCTGATCTTCCACCGGGTCATCCCGGATTTCATGATCCAGGGCGGCTGCCCGGACGGCACCGGCATGGGCGGTCCCGGCTACTGCATCAAGGGCGAATTCCTGTTCAACGGTGTGGAGAACAGCCGCAAGCACAAGCGGGGCGTTCTGTCCATGGCGCGCAGCCAGCATCCCAACTCCGCCGGGAGCCAATTCTTCATCATGCACGCTGACGCCCCACATCTGGACGGCCAGTATGCCGCCTTCGGCAAGGTGACCGATGGCATGGACGTGGTAGACCAGATCGCATCCTGCAAGACCGACCGCAACGACCGGCCACTGGAGCCGCAGCGCATCAAGTCCATCACAGTGGATACCCAGGGCGTGACCTATCCCGAGCCCCAGAAGCTGCAGGATCCCTACGGGAGATTTTGAGTTTTTATCCAAGCATATGCGAGTTTTTTAAGCTTTTTATCCATCCCCGCCGCAAGGCGGGGCGATCCGGGGGCGTACCGGATTTCGACGGGGATAGTGAGGCTGGAATAGCGGGCAGTGGCACCTGGCCACTATAAAACGGGTACTTTTTAAAATTAACTGACAACAATCAAGTTGCCCTGGCAGCCTAATTAGGCCGCCCGTCCTGCCCGAAAGGACCACGGTTCGGGTCTGGGCGTTATTCAGTGGTGCACGTGCGTACGGTAAGCTTTGCCCGTGCCATGAATCATGAAGCTACCAACTTACAGAGCGTGTTTGTTCGCGCTGTAACGCGGGAATCCAAATAACAAACTGCGCCCGGAGAAGTTCTTGTCAAGTTATTTTCGGACAGGGGTTCAACTCCCCTCGCCTCCACCAACACAATATTACACAAAACCCTATTTCTATGTCGGCGGCTTTGCCGTCACGGTATGGGGCGTGTAGCAACAAGGCAGCGTGTTTTCTAAGCACGCTGCCTTGTTGTTTATAGTGTCGCAATCTATTTGAATGTTACAGGGGACGAATGATACTCCTCGAATCTGTATCAATGGCACTTCCGTTACCATATAGGATGAGTAATATAACGAGAAAGAGAGGGACACTCTCCTGGTGTGCTCCTCTTCTCCTCACATTTTGTCATTGTTGCACAATAAAATAGCGTTTTCACATGGCTTCAAGGCTGTATACCGTACTTTAAGGCGGTATACAGCCTTTTTCTTTTGTGCAACTTGCTGGTCGCTCCTTGGGAAAATCCTTGAAAATCACCTCAGCAAAAATTTTTTGGCCCGTTATTGGAGGTGACATTAAAAATATTGAGGTGAGTGTGCTTGTGGAGTGGTCTCAAATTTTAATCAGCGATAAGCAAGCGGAGGAAATTGCCCGTACTGTGCTTAACGGCCTTCGAGACATTGATGCGTTTATTCAAGAACACCAGACAGAGTACGAGAGGTTTTGCGCTGCTGAGTGCAAGTCTATAGAGAAAAAGAATAAAAGCGCATAGGAGAATGTGTATAGATGATGAAATCACTTGCCTGCTGGCCCATTCTGCTGCGTGGGCCTCCCCGATTGGGGTTGCCGATATCCGGGTACGCAGCTTTAGAACTTTTGAAAGGAGATAGCAAAATGAACATGAAACAATTGTGTGCTGCGACTGACCGCATCAGTTGGTGGGGAGAGATAAATTTCCGCATGGCTGAAAAGCAGGTTAAAAAGCTACAGCGGCGTATTGCGGCGGCGTACAGAAACGACGAAATGGGGAAAGTAGCATCTCTACAGGAGCGGCTTATTCATTCGTTTAGCGCAAAAGCACTGGCTGTAAAAATAGTCTCTTCGAATCGCGGAAAAAATACGGCCGGTGTTGACGGTATAGTTTGGAAAACGGACAGCCAAAAGCTCCGAGCTGTATATAGTCTGCGGCGCAGAGGGTATCGCCCTCGCCCGCTGCGGCGAATCTATATCCGCAAACCCGGTGGAGGTGCTAGGCCTCTCAGCATACCGACCATGAAGGACAGGGCCATGCTGACTCTGTACAAATTCGCATTGGAGCCAATTGCTGAATTGTCCGGCGATCCCGGTTCCTACGGATTCCGACATGATCGGTCTGCTGAAAAGGCTGCCCTGAGGCTCATGGATGAATGTGCTCATGATGATGAATTCGTGTGGGTGCTAAAGGCGGATATTCATTCATGCTTTGACTCTATAGCTCATAAGTGGCTGTTAAGTCATATCCCCATGGACAAGCAGATGTTATCAAGATTCCTCTCCTGCGGTTATATAGACAAAAACAGAAAATACCCTCTCCGCCGAGGTATACCACAAGGAGGAAGTCTTTCCAGTCTTCTTTGCAATATGACCTTAGATGGCCTTGAAGACTGTCTACATGAGGTTTGCGGAGAAAATATTTTGATGGTCAGATATGCTGATGACATTATTGTTGTTTCTCATACGCAGCAGCTTTTGGTGCAGTCTGTACTTCCCGCTATGAATCGGTTCCTACGGAAACGAGGGCTGCGGTTATCTCGAAAGAAAACACAGGTAAGACGGATAGAGGACGGCCTTGTTTTTCTTGGGTATCAAATCGAGAAAACCGGTCAAATGGTTTATGCCTTGCCGTCTGAACGAAGCATATCCACTCTGCGACAGAAGGTCGAAGTACTTTCGTCGTGCCTGCGAATCAAACCAATCGATACCCTGCCCGTTCCCGTGCTGCTATATATACGGAACTGCTATAAGTGGATTATAAGGGGGTGGCTAAATTATTTCTGGAAAGTTGTATTGCTGGACAGCTTCGAACCTATACGGCAAGAAATTGCTGTCGCTGCTGTTCAAGCGGCGGACGATGTGCGGATTGCAGATATGATAACAAAGATTTTTTATGAAAAGTATAAGGAGGAAAATTATGAAATTAAATAACCTGAGTGACCTGGATGATGAGCTGTTCAATGAAATAGCTCAGTCGTTCAATACGCCAAACTTAATCGAGCTATTAGGAATGGCGAAAAATTGCATTGTGGAGGTACTGGATTCCGGTCTGCCACTGCCAGAGGTGTATATGGGCTGTCAGCTGAATATAGCCTATACCCTACTTAACGAAGTACAGGAGGCCCTTTATGACAACTAAATAATCATCAGACAGCCCCGCCGTTGATTTTGATTCAATGGTGGGGCTGTTTTCTACTTAGATATAGGGGACCTCTGTCTCTGTGTCTGTGCGAGGTTGTGCGTCACAGATTACATATACATCGTTTCCGACGATAAAATCCAGCGTACCTGTTGCGGCTTCTTTGGCGGAAATATACTGGCCTTTGAGCTGCGTGACCTGCGCTAGGAACCTGCAAATCTGACTGGGAGAAAGGCTATACTTCGCATCTAAATCAGCGGGTATGCGGTCAGCCGAAGCGTAAATGCGCCTGCGTAACTTTTTCATGGGGATAACTCCTTATAATTTTTGATAGGTCAGAACACATCTGTTTTGCGCTTCGGTTAAGTGGCGCTGGGGCCTCTTCGATGCAAAAAGGTCTTTTGCATCGACAGCCGTTCCCGGCGGCTTGGCTGTGTTTTCTGCCTTCAAAAATATACAAGGTCCAAATCCAGCCTGCCCGTCAGTTTTGCTCTTGGCGGTTCTCTGACGATCTCAGACAGTTTTCTGCGTCCTCATCACTTTATAGGGGGTGACAAGCAGAATCCTGTCTGCACCAAAGCGCAAGGCGCACGGCGGCAGTCATTCCTCGGAAACGCCAAGCAGGATATGAACAGCCTGCCGGACATCCTCTTTTTCACGATAGGCTTTCAGGACTTTCCGTTCCTGTTCAGTCAATTCATCACCGGTGACTTGAATCCCCAACAGAAGACTGGGGGACACATCCAGTGCCACACAGATGGCAGCAAGAATATCTGCATCCGGGCGGTTCAATCCCTGTTCCCAATTCGACACCCGGCTGTTGCTGACACCAATTTTTTCGGCAAGCTGTTTTTGGCTGAGGTTATTTTCTTCCCGGTACTTCCGAATCCGGCTTCCAATTTCGTATCTCATTCGCATTGTCACCGCCTTTTTATCTATTATACGGTTTGAGACTGGAAATAGCAATCAAAAAAATCAAGAAAATCTTGAAAACTATCTTGATTTTACAGAATCACTGTGCTAATATAAATATAAATCAAGATTTTCTGTAATTTGAGGTGCTGACGGTGCGAGTTTATGAAAAAGTTCGGGCGTACATAGATGAAATGGGCTATAAGCAGGTCACGATAGCAGAAAAGGCGGGGATTCCGAAAGCAACCTTCAACGCGATTCTGAACGGAAAGCGGACGCTGTATGCGGATGACCTGAAAGCAATCTGTCTGGCTCTGAATGTCAGCCCGGAACTTTTTATAGATATGGCGGATTCCTGCGAAATGCACGAATAACGGCGCACCTGTTCTTAGTCTCTGAAAAGGGAAACCGTAACATATAGACAGAAAACATTTTTGGAGGTATCAAAATGGCATTTGATTTTAAGAAAGCGTTCAACTCACAGGTAAAGGTAGCCAATAAGCTGAACCAGGGGCTGAACAAAATCATTGGCAAGGATGTCTTTGGTGAAGTGAAGGAACTAGAAGACCCCCGTGAATTTGCTCCTTACGAGAGTTTCCCTGAATACACGGAACTTGAGCCGGTAGACTGGCCCTTGCTGGAGGGTGAACGGCAGGAATTCAATTTTGCGGGCAACGCCATTTCTTTCCCCAAGGAATTGGACACCTGTGTGCGGTACCGCAAGTATTTTAAGGAAGCTGCCGAATTCTATGCGGCTCGCTTTGCATTCAAATATCAGCACTGTGTTGAGGATTTTGACACGCTGGTACACTATTTCACCGATATGTATGGTGAGGGCTTCCGCCCAATGTGCACCCGTGCTTATAGTCTGCTTCTGCCGCTGGGCGTCTATTCTGCCAATCTAGAATCCTTCGCCCAAAAGCACGCAGCTACATACCATGCCGCAATCGATTCTTATGAAATCATGGCCGGTATTGAAATCAATAAGAACGCTGCTGCAGAAAACCTTGGTAATCAGGTTGGCAGTTCCATTCAGATGCAGGGCGGCGGCTTTGGCCTGAAAGGTGCAATGAAGGGCGTTGCCAAAGCAGAAGCTTTTAATTTCGGCATGGGCATGATCGGAAAGTTTGTTGCACAGCAGAGCAAGATGACAAAGGCCGAAAAAGAGGACGCCTATCGTAAGTTTAAGCAGGATGTCTTTTTCAAGGAAGTGCAGCGTGACTATGAGAACACGTTCTACACAGTGATTCAGACCCTGTCCGAAAATGGCATCATCGGGAATATTACGACGATGATTTCGCCTGAAATGCGGACGACCCTGACCAATTTGCAGAACCCGATGTTCCCGAAGGACAAGCTGGCCCCTGTCCTTGCTCAGCTGATTTCTACAAATCCCTTCTGCACAGAAACAATGGGGGTGCTGAAGAATCGTTTTGGCTCCGACGAGGATGCGGCAAAACTTCTGGACTATTTTGCTGAGCCGTAAGGATGGACTGTCTGCACGGAGCATATAAATGAGGGAAAGTACAATGAGAGAACAAGAACTGGAAGTCGTCAAGACAGCATACTTTTTGGAGGACCAAATCGTTCACCAGACACAAGAGCTGCAGCGTGTGAATGGGGATAAGCCTGCCCGACCTGCTCAACCGAGAGAGCCGCATTTGGAAAAGCACTCCGCACAGAAGATTCCCTACCCAGAAATCAAGCCGGTGGTTGATTTGCCGAAGCCTGTGCGGTGGAAACTGTGGATGAAAGTTTCTTTGGGGGGATTGGCTTTAACGATTATTGCATCGTGGCCGGGGTGGATTTTTCTGGTTACGTTGGGCATTATAGTTTTTCTGGTGGCTCCCGTATATGGAGCGGTCGTGTATTTTAAGGACAATGCGGCCTATAAACAGGCTGTTGCGAACCTGACAGCCCAGCGAACGGAAGAAATCCGAAATTCCCCGGAGTATATCCAGAAATGCCGGGAAATCGATGAACAGAATCAGCAGAATCAGGCACAACTCGACAAGGAACTGCACGAAAAATACCTTCGCCGTTATGAACAATACAAAGCGGACATGAAGACTTACGAGCAGGATGTCGTCGTTTACAATGAGGAAACCTATCCCCAGTGGAAGGAAGAAGAACAGGCTATCGAAACGGCACTGAGCGATACCAAAGCGGCACTGAAAGAAGTGTATGGCCGGAACGTGCTTCCTGCACAGTATAGAAACCGGGCAGCGGTGCTTTACCTGGCTGTGTTTATGGGCACATCCGATTTTGACCTCAAGTATGCGATCGAGCGGTATGATACCTCGGTCATGCTGACGGCACAGCGGGAGCAGATAGACCTTGCAAGAGCGCAGGTCGCCTTGGCCAATGAAGCAATTTAAAATCAGGAGTACGCAAACTGGTTGAATGAGCAGACCCTGAATATGGCGGAACAGGGCAATGAGATTCTGAAGAGTATCGACAACTGGCAGAAGGCTGACATTGCTATCCGGGAATACCGCAGATTCAAGGCCAGAAGGGCTGCAAAGAAGGCAAGTAAATAACCATTGCCGCCATAAAAACAAACATCTCTTTTCCTTTATAGTTTTTCCAACCGTAAGCCAGCCGTGATTTTTACCGATCACGGCTGGTTTTCTATAAACATTATTCTAATCACCATTTCTTTTATAGCTTGTGCACCCAGTTATTACGAAATTATTAACGAATTTGATTTCTCTGATTTGTTATCTTATAATATGCATATCATAAGAAATAGAGAGGTTTTTCGCATGATTTACGGCTATGCAAGATGTTCAACCAACGAGCGGGAGCAGGATATTAACAGGCAGGTGCGGGAACTGAAACAGCAGGGCGCTACCGACAAAACCATCTATCTGGAATACGAAAGCGGCATGAAAATAAACCGGGCAGAGTTGGCGAAACTGTTGGATATTGTAAAAGCCGGAGATACCATTCTTACAACGGAGGTCAGCCGCATTACCCGCAGCACCAAGCAGCTTTGCTACATCATCGAACTGGCCAAAGACAGGAAAATCAAATTGGTGCTGGGCAGCCTTGTTGTGGACTGCACGAAAGAGCTTGACCCCATGACGGAGGGAATGCTCAAAATGATGGGCGTGTTCAGCGAGTTGGAGCGGAATATGATAAGCCAGCGAGTAAAAAGCGGCATGGAAAATGCCAAGGCACAAGGAAAAACCATTGGCCGTCCTGCCGTTACCGCTGACACGATTCCGGCTATCTTCTATAAGCACTACCCGAAATATAAAAAGGGTGAGATCAATAAAGCGGAATTTGCCCGGCTATGCAATCTTTCTTACCCGACAATTTACAAATATCTTCAAATTGTAGAGGAATAAAGTATGAATGTGAAGATTTGCTCCCGCAGCGCGGCAGAAGAATTGCTGGAACAGGGATTCCCGGAACACACCGCTGTAATCAGCTTTTATGACCCGTCCTCCAAACGGAACGCTGTTCAGCCGCTTGATTATATGGACAAGGCCGAAAGAGTGTTTCCGGTTGCAATTCATGATTTGGATTTACCAGCGCTGCCGGAGGTTGGCTTGGACTATGGAACATTCTTTCCGGAAGCTGACAATCTGGCAGCGTTCATCCTGCAAGCGGAAAAAGACCACTTGAATATCATTTGCCAGTGCGAATACGGGCAGAGCCGGAGCGCTGCCTGTGCCGCAGCAATCCGAGAATACTTCTGCGGGGATGGTATACAGATTTTTGCCGATTATCGCTACTATCCCAATCAAGTGGTTTATCACAAGGTATTTGATGCACTTACGAAGAAAGGCAAGGTAAGTAAATGACAGCCGTTATTTATGCCAGATACAGTTCCAGTTCACAGCGGGAGGCCAGTATTGAGGAACAGGTAAGAATCTGCAAGCAGTTCGCAGACCGCAATGGTTATATGGTCGCCCATGTGTATAAGGACAGCGCTATAACAGGTAAGACAGACAGGCGCCCGGAATTTCAACTTCTATTAAAAGAGTGCACAAAAAAGCCATTTGATGCGGTCATTGTTTACTCGATTGACCGCTTCGGGCGAAATTTATTACAGTCATTGGGAAATGCCTCGAAAATTGAAGATTGTGGTATTTGCTTGCTCTCTGCGACAGAGGTGTTTACAAATACGCCCTCCGGGAAGCTGCACAGAAATATGATGATGTGCTACGCCCAATATTATAGCGATGATTTGGCGCAGAAAATCAAGTGTGGCATGGATTTCAATGGAGAGCATTGCTTGAGCACCGGCGGAAATATTGCGCTGGGATTCAAGGTAAATGAGCACAAGCAATTTGAGATCGACCCGGAGAAAGCACCTCTTGTCCGTATGATATTTGAAATGTACGCCGACGGCAGGAAAGTTACCGAGATTGTAGAGCGCATGAATTCTATGGGTTACAGAACTTCTCATGGCGCACAGTTCAATAAAAATTCGTTGCACACAATTCTGAAAAATAAGCGCTATATTGGCACTTATACATATAAGGGAACAGAAATTCCCAACAGTATGCCCCGGATTATTTCGGACGAGCTGTTTAACAAGGTTGCAGGCCGAATGAGTGCCAATAAGAAGGCTCCTGCCAGAGCAAGAGCGAAGGTTGAATACCTGCTGACTACAAAGCTGTTTTGTGGGCGGTGTAAGGAAATGATGACCGGCTTTTCAGCCACAGGGAAACAAGGAAAGGTCTATAATTACTATATCTGCAACGGCAGAAAAGCGAAAAAGTGCGAGAAGGGTATGGTCAAAAAGGACTATATTGAAGATATAGTGGTATCTCAGTGCCGCAAGTTTTTGACCCCAGCCAATATCGCTAAAATTGCTCAGAAGGTTTCTGCCCTCTGTGAAGAAGAGCGAGATACCAGCAATCTGCGTTTTCTGAAAAAGGATTTGGCTGACAACAAGAAGAAACAGGAAAATGCCCTTAATGCAGTCATGGAGACAGATAACCCGACCATTCGCAAAGGGCTGTATGACAGGATTGCACAGTTAGAAGCAGCGCAAAAGGAAATAGAAGCAGCGATTGCACAGGAGGTGATTCCCTTCCCGTCATTGACCGAACCCAAAATCCGTTTCTTTTTAACGGCGCTGCGAGATGGCAGTGTGAAAGACATCAAGTACCGCAAAATGCTGATTCGGCTATTTGTAAATAGGATTTATCTATATGATGACCATCTGACAACCACCTTTAACACAGGAGAGGACACCGTTGAGATAAATGACAGACTGTTAGCAGAGCTGGAAGAGAACAGTGACAAGGAAAGGCTTTTGTTTAAGGGAAAGGATGGTCCACCAAATAAGGTTGATAGTTTTGATACGAGAGTATCTGAAACTATCAACCTTATTCTTTTTGCAAAAATGCTTGCGGCACAAGGCTTTTCGGCAAAGCGACACTTTGGAATAGTTTCATTGTGGGCTTTATGCAGCTGCTTTTCCCCTCCCTAACCGCCCTTTCTGTGTCAAAGACATAGCCACGCTGAAACTTTTCTTTGAGGAATAGTTTCAGCGTGGCTATAAAAGTTTCATTGTGATAGGAATAGTTTCAGCGTGATTATCCCTCGATGCGAACAACTGGCACCGCAATTTTATCGGCATAATCAATGGTATTCTTTGTACCACTCTTTTCGCCATTGAAGACAGCAATCACTCTGGCAGCATGGTTGACCATCCACTCATTTCGAATTTGGAAACAGGAACGGCTATATCTCGGACAAACATATTTTACGAAATCGGCAGACCCTAATATATCAGTATACTGCCTTTGCCAATCATTGCTCCATCCTCGCTCAAACCCATCATAAGGGCAGGCGCATAGTAGCTTTACATTCATCCCTTCACTATGAAGCTTCAGGACAATCTGAGCCGCCCAAATATCCACCCCTCGTGCCATGCCAGTAATAAAGACGTTCAGTCCGTCAGCGATTGCCTGACGGATTTCTTTTTCCAAGTCCGTTTTTATATCTTTTTCGCATCGTGACAATTTTTCAGGCCTATGCCCGGTGAAGCAAACCCGGTGCTTTCGCTTTTCTGTTTCGGTCATGCGTACCCCTCCGCAGTATGATCTATCCAACACTACATCATACCACATACCTATTCTCGCTTCAACTCGTATGTATTTTACGGTTCACTTTGGAAGTAAAATAGTTATGAGAAAGGTGGTGATGCTATGGATACGCACGCTCGTCTCCAGCAGTTATTGCGGGAACGCGGTTGGACGGAGTACAAACTATCAAAAGAGTGCGGTTTGGCACAGTCTACCATCGGTAACATATTCAGAAGAAATACTGTTCCCTCCGTTGCGACCCTTGAGACGATATGTAAAGGATTCGGCATCACTATGTCGCAGTTCTTTGCCGATACAGACATGGTGGAACTTTCTCCTGATATGAAGGAACTGTTCGATTGTTGGATATGCTTGACGCCAAGTCAAAAAGAAGCGGCCATTCATATGCTCAAAGCTATGAGCCATGATAACGAATGATAGGAAGCCTTCGGGCTTCTTATTTTTTTGCCAAAATACATCTTAGCTGAGATGTATTTATTTCTCAAAAATAACGCATTTGTCGTATAATATAGGTGCGCCGGCTCCGTGCTGCCGTAAACTGCGGATTTCTTGCCGTGGTTACAATTATGCAGCAGGAGGAGGTGAATCCCCATGAAAATAACCAAGAAAAAACCACTTCGACCACGCGGTCGAAGCGATGAAAAAAGGCAATCCACCAAAGATGCGATTCGTGAGGTGTATGCGAATGGCCCTCAAAAAGAAGTCCAGATAATTCCCGCAAAAAAGGACATGATTGCAGATGTGGAAAAGAAAAAACTCCGCGTTTGTGCATACTGCAGAGTCAGCACCGAAGAGGATAACCAGGCCAGCAGCTATGAATTACAGGTGCAAAACTACACTAAAATGATTCATGAAAACCCCGAATGGGAATTTGCAGGCATATTTGCTGACGAGGGCATCTCCGGCACCTCTGTCCTGCACCGCGAACATTTTCTTGAAATGATAGAGAAATGCAAAGCGGGTGAAATCGATCTGATTACCAGTCTTTCCAATGCCAGTTTCGAATGTTTAGTTGCAACATGGTTATAAAGAACCTGTGCATCCCCACGCAACGACTTTTCATAATCGCTGGTCGGAGTATTGACATATTCCTGTTTCTCTTGTCCCTCACCAGATTCGAGAAAAGCCAAGTCGCTAATCGCATCCCAAATTGTAACTCTTTGTTCCGCTTTTTTAGGTAGCGCCGGCGCTTTACCATCCCTTTTACCAATAATTACTGCACGTCGTCTGTTTTGCGGTACGCCGTAATCTGCTGCATTCAAAATCCCCATGTTCAGATCATACCCCATCCCGTTAAATAGGTCGATGATTTCTTTCTGAAAGTATCCGTTTTCGGCTGTCAAGAGATTTGGAACATTTTCCATCACAAAATATCTGGGGCGAACAAGTTCAACGACTTTGACATAATACTTGAATAATCCCTTCATGGATATTACGACTATAAGCGATGACGAAGATTTCTTAAAGCGTGTCCAACTGCCATTTTGATACCAATACGAGAGTTCGAATCCATCTATCAAAAACGCAAATCCATCTTTTTCGTACCCCACAGACAACACAATATTACACAAAACCCTATTTCTATGTCGGCGGCTTTGCCATCACGGTATGGGGCGTGTAGCAGCAAAGCAGCGTGTTTTCTAAGCACGCTGCTTTGTTGTTTTTAGTCTCACTGTTTTTACATCCTTTCCAGCCGCTATGACGCCGCATATGAGTTGCTCTGCCTACACGACTTTGAGGATGCAAAAATCTTGTATATTTTTCGACA
>ERZ827520.2905-NODE-2905-length-14932-cov-2.867782_pt1 | contig 14932 bp, 13 predicted proteins | sample MGYA00519581_ERZ827520 | MGnify/ENA primary metagenome ERZ827520 (study PRJEB31778, sample SAMEA3449339) | human gut metagenome | biome: human gut; feature: human-associated habitat; material: faeces | place: United Kingdom | collected 2010/2012 ...
CCGGATGCAGCCAGATCTCAATGCGGCGGCGCATATAGTCGGTGTTCATGGAGAAAAAATACAGGCCGATGGCGCCCACCACGCCCGTTGCGCTCAGCAGGGTGAAGTTACAGCCCGCAACGATCATCATGCAGAGCCCGACGGACAAAATCAGGATCGCGCCGGAAAGGTGCGGCTCCAGCAGTACGAGCCCCGCCGCAAGCCCAATAATCATAAACGGGACCAGAACGCCCTTGACGGGCTTTTTCAGGTACTGGTAGTTGCGGGAGAAGTAATAGGCCAGCAGTATGATAACGGCGAGTTTTGCCAGCTCGGACGGCTGAATGGTCGTGAACCCGAGGTTGAGCCAGCGCTTTTCAACGCCGTCGCCCGTACCCACCAGCAGCACGAGAATCAGCAGCACGACCGAACCGCCGTAAAACAGCCAGGAAACCATTTTCAAATATTTATAGTTGATCTTGGAAGTAAAAACCATAATGGTGCAGCCGAGCAGGGCGAAAGTGAGCTGCCGCTTGATGTAGTAGTAGCTGTCCCCCTCCTCGAAGTAGGCGGTCGCAAAACTGGCGGAAAACATCATGACAAGACCGATGGCCAGAATCACCAGGACCAGGATAAAAAAGGTCATATCCATCGGCTCCTTGATGAAAAAGGAGGTCTTCGTTTCCCGCTTTGCTCTATTCGGTTGTGCGGCCACGCGCCGCGCTCTTGTTTCCATAGGCTGTCTCCCAACGGACTAAACTCTGTTATTTACAGTAGAAGCTCCCTGTCGCAAGGTAGGCGATCGCGCATGCGATCAGCGAAATCAGGGTGAACACGCACACGATCTTCACTTCGCTCCATCCGCACATTTCAAAGTGATGATGAATCGGGGCCATTTTAAATATACGCTTTTTCGTGAGTTTATATACGAGCACCTGCAAAACGACGGACAAAAGCTCTATCACATAGACAATCCCGGCAATGATCACGATCTCCGGGATATTGAGGCAGAACAGCAGTCCCATGACCGCGCCGCCCAGGAACAGCGAGCCCGTGTCCCCCATGAATATCTTTGCGGGATGGAAGTTGAAAATGAGGAAGCCCGCAAGGCCGCCGACTACGGCGCTTGCCAGCACCGATACGGACTGCGCCCCGCAGCGCAGCCCCGCCGCCAGACAGAAGAGCATGACCGGAATCGTCACCGCGGACAGCAGACCGTCCAGCCCGTCGGTAAAATTCACCGCGTTCACCATGCCCACAATCAGCAAAAGCGCCAGTATATAATACGCCAGCCCCAGTTCGAGCACGATATTTGTAAACGGAATCAGAATACTTGTGGTAATCGCGCCGCGGGAATACAGAAAAATCAGAAACGCCGCCGTGGCGAGCACCTGCAGAATCAGCTTCTGCATGGCGGTAAGGCCGAGGTTGCGCTTCTTTTTCACTTTGATGTAGTCGTCGCAGAAACCGATCGCGCCGAACACGAGGGCGAGGACGAGGGCCGCGAGCACGGTGACGTCCCCATGCATGTAATATCCGTAGCCGGCGATCAGAAACGCCGCGAGAATGCCCACGCCGAACAGAATCCCGCCCATGGTGGGAATCCCCTGCTTGCTCTTGTGCCAGGAGGGCCCCTCTTCCAGTATGCTCTGCCCGAATTTGAGCTTTTTCAGCACCGGAATCATAAGCGGGCCCAGCAGGGCCGTAATCACAAAGGCCGTCACGCCGGCCAAAATTATTTCCTGTGTCGGCATAGTTCACTCCATAACGGGCCGCCCAGCGGCCGCTTGCCCCCTTGATGGCGGGAGGCGCGCCAGATTCCCGGGGAAATTGCGCTACTGTTCCAGAAATGCGCGCAGAACGAGCTCCGTCTGCATCCCGCGGCTGCCCTTGAACAGAATGCTGTCCCCTGTTTTTGCCAGTCGTTTTAATTGTAGCACCACAGGGTCCCGCTTGTCAAACCAGAGCACGTTCTCCGGGGGCATGCCGCCTGCAAGCGCCCCCTCGCAGGTGTATTTCGACTGCGCGCCGTAGGCCAGCAGTATATCGCAGCTCTCGGCCGCCGCCGCCCCCACTTCCCGGTGAAGCTGTTCGGACATCCCGCCCAGCTCCAGCATGTCGGAAAGAACTGCAATCCGGCTGGGCCGCCGCTGCTTCAGCAGGGTGAACGCGGCGCGCATCGAGTCGGGCGCGGCGTTGTAGCAGTCCTCAATAATTCCAATACCATTGTGCTCAAATATGTTCTGCCGCATACCCGCATTCTGGAAATTCTTCAGCGCGGCCACGCAGTCGGCCATGGGCACGCCGTTGTACAGCCCGGCCGCAATCGCCGCCATGGCGTTGAGCACCTGATGCCGCCCCGGCACGCAGATCTCGGCGCGCATGCGCCCCACGGGCGTAACCGCGTCGAAAGACGCGCCCGCTTCATGCAGGCTCACCTTCTCCGCGCGGAACTTCGCCTGCGGGTTATCCACGCCGTAATAGACCGTCTTGTGCTTGCGCGTGCCCTTCAGCCGCCACAGCAGCGGGTCGTCCCCGTTGAGAATGAGCACGCCGTCGCGGGGCAGGCCGCGTTCAATTTCCAGCTTTGCCCGGAGAATGTTCTCCTGCGTTCCCAGGTGCTCGATGTGTGAAAACCCGATATTGGTAATCACCGCAACGTCGGGCCGGGCGATCCTCGTCAGCGCCGCGATCTCGCCGCGCCGGCTCATGCCCATTTCCAGCACCGCCGCCTCGTGCTCCGATCCGAGCCGGAACACCGTCAGCGGCAGGCCGGTCTCGCTGTTGAAATTGCCCTCTGTTTTCAGAGTGTTGTATCTGCACGCCAAAACGGCGTAAATCCATTCCTTTGTCGAAGTTTTTCCCACGCTTCCGGTCACGCCGACAGTGCGCAGCCGGAACATCTTCTTATAGCCGGCCGCAAGCGCGTGCAGCGCCTTGAGCGTGGACGGAACGCGGATCACGCAGCACCCCGGCAGGTCGGGCAGCACAGCGTCCTGCTGCGCCAGTATGGCGACAGCGCCCGCAGCCCGCGCCGCGCCGGCATAGAGATGCCCGTCGGTCGTCTCCCCTTTGAGCGCCACGAACAGGCAGCCCGGCGCCGCGTCGCGCGAATCTATGCAAACCTGATTTACAAATGCGTTTCTGTCGCCCCCGTCGGGCGTTCCACCCACAAGCTGCAGGATCGTTTCCACTGGAATCGGTATCATTCTCTGTGCTCCTCATTCTGACGCGGCCCCTGCCGCGCGGAATTTGTCACTCCTTCAAACCCTTTATCAGTTCCCGTACTATCTCTTTTTCGTCGTAGGGATACACAGTATCCCCAATGATCTGGTAATCCTCGTGCCCTTTCCCGGCCAGCAGCACCACGTCTCCCGGCCGCGCCTGCTCCAGCGCAAACTTTGTCGCGGCCCGCCGGTTCTCAATCACGGCGAACGGCGTGTCGAACCCGTCGAGCCCGGCCAGAATATCCTTGAGAATGGCGTAAGGGTTCTCCCCGCGCGGATTGTCCGAGGTCACGACCATAAAGTCGGCGTAGGACGCCGCCGCCCTGCACATCTGCGGCCGTTTTCCCCGGTCCCGGTTCCCCCCGCAGCCGAACAGGGCGATCAGTCTGCCCTCCTTGTAGCCGCGGATTGTTCGGAGCACGTTTTCCAGGCCGTCCGGCGTGTGCGCATAGTCAATTACCACCTGGAACCCAAGCCCCGTGTCAAGCGCTTCCATCCGCCCCGCCACGCCCGCAAACGCCGCCACGGCATCCAGAATCCCGGGAAGCGGCAGCCCCAGGCTGTGGCAACCCGCAATGGCCGCAAGCGAGTTGTACACGGAGAACAGGCCCGGCACGGGGTAGGAAACGGCATATCGGCCGCCTGCGTGGACAAGCGTGTACTCCACGCCGGCCCGGCGCTGCACGACGTCCTCCGCAAGATACTCGGCGCCCAGCCGGCGTCCGTAGGTGACGCTTCCCCCCGCACACCGTTCCAGAATCGCGTACCCCGCGCTGTCGTCTATATTGACAACGCCCCGGTCCGCCTGCACAAACAGCCGCTTTTTGGCCTCCAGATACGCCTCCATACTCCCGTGGTAATCCAGATGGTCGCGGGTGAGGTTTGTGAACACGGCGAGCTCAAACCGGATGGGCTCCACCCGTTTCTGGGCCAGCGAATGGGAGGACACCTCCATGACAAGGTACTCATAGCCGCTCTGCGCAGCCCGCGCCATTTCGGCGTAGAGGATCTGCGGAATCGGCGTGGTATAGCCAGTACTGCTCCGGTCCGCGCCCACGGCGTCGCCGTTGGTGCCGATCAGGCCGCACGTCATGCCCATGGAACACAGGATATGCCGGATGAGCGTGGTCGTTGTCGTCTTTCCGTTTGTCCCCGTCACGCCGATCACTTTCAGCTTATCCTGCGGGTTGCCGTGGAAATTGGCAAAGACGAAAGCCGTCGCCTGCCGCAGATCCGCGCAGCGGAGCTGAAGAATGTCCTGCGCCGCAAACTCCGCCACCAGCGCGCAGCGGGCGCCGTTGGCCCGCGCGGCCGCAACCTGCAAAGCAATGTCCTCCGGTTCCCGGCTTGTGCACAGGAACAGGCTGTTCTCCTCCGCCTTTTCCGGCTCGGTCGCAACCGTGCTGACCTCGCCTGCCGGGAGCGTCCCGGCAAGGTCCGCCCGCCAGTTCTCCCTGCGCCCCGCGCCGGGATACTGCACCGCCGTCATTTGCACATCCTTTAACAGCTGCGACAAAGTCAAAGGACTTCAACTCCAAAACCTGCGTCAGTCTAGTCATCCGTAGTAGTTTTAGAGCGGAACTCGACCGTAACGACGGTTCCCGCGCCGACGACGGTTCCCGCCGCCGGGCTCTGGGACACGGCGTAAACGCCCGCATCGTAGGGGTCCTTGCCCACTATTTTTATATTGAGCCCAAGGTTCACAAGCTCTGTATTCGCGGCGGACGCCGTCATATCCTCCAGGTTCGGCACAGTGATACTGTCGTCCGGTACGCTGCCGTTGGTGTACAGAATGACTGTTCCGGTATACGGAATCGTCTGCCCGTAGGCGGGAATCTGCATTTCCACCGTGCCGTCGCCGCCGATCACCTTTGTGCCGAGTCCCATGCGGCTCAGGGTTGTGCGCGCTTCCGCGCTTGTATAGCCGGTAAGCTGCGGTACGGCGACGTCCTGCTCCGCCAGCTCTTCTTCCGTGAACTGCGGCGCCACGTCGAGATAGGTCATAACCTCTTCCATGAGGTTGCTGATAATGGGACCGACGATCGTCGCGCCGTAGAACGGGACGACGCCCGGCTCGTCGAGCAGAATCAGCATCGCCACCTGCGGGTCGTCGGCGGGTGCGAAGGCGATAAAGGAGGAGATATGGTCATACGTCCCGTCCTCGTTTTTCTGGTCAATCTTCTGCGAGGTGCCCGACTTGCCGCAGACGCGGAAGCCCTTGACATAGGCGTTGCGCCCGCCGCCGTCGGCCACAACCACCTCCATCATGGAGGCGACCTTGTCGGCCGTCGTTTCAGAAATGGGCTGTTTGACGACGGTCGGCTCGAACGACTTGACCACGTTGCCCTCCGCGTCTATAATCTCGCTGACCACATACGGTTTCATCAGCTTTCCGCCGTTGGCGATGGAACTGACCGCCGTAATCAGCTGAATGGGCGTTACCTTGAACGTCTGTCCGAACGAAATCGTGGCCAGCTGCACCGGGCCGATCGCGTCCTTGGCATGGAAAATGCCCACGCCCTCGCCCGGCAGGTCGATGCCGGTGCGCTCGCGCAGCCCGAAGCCGGTCACATAATCGTAGAACGTGTCGCCGCCGATCAGCGCGCCGATATCCATAAACGCCGGGTTGCAGGAGTTGCACAGCGCCCGCTGGAAATCCTCGCTGCCATGACCGCTGCGGTTTGCGCAGTGGATGATTGTTCCGGCAATATTCCGGTAGCCGTTGCAGTAGAACGTGCTGCTGTCGCTTACCTTTTTTTCCTCAACCGCAATCGAGCTCGTTATGGTCTTAAAGGTAGAGCCCGGCTCGTACTGGTCGGTAACGAGCACGTTTTTCCACAGCGTCTCCAGCGCCTCCGCGCGCGCGTTGGCGTACTCGTCTCCCTCGAGCTTGGAGAGTTCTTCCAGGGTTTTCTCGTCCGTTATGGTGAACGGTGCGTTGAGGTCGAAGTCCTGCTCCACAGCCATGGCGAGAATGCCGCCCGTCTTCACGTCCATCACAATGCCCGCGGCGTATTTGCCGACCAGGTTGTCTATGTACGCGGCCTCCAGCCGTTTTTCCAGATAGTGCTGAATCGTCTCGTCAATGGTCAGGACAAGACTGTTGCCGTCTTTCGCCTCAATGTATTTTTCATATTCGACCGGCATGTCGGTGTTGTTGGCGTTTTTGGCCGCGATCACGCGCCCGTCCTCGCCCTTGAGATACTCCTCATACTGCGCCTCCAGCCCGGCCAGCCCCTGGTTGTCGCTGCCTACAAAACCGATGACATGCGCCGCGAAGTCATTGTACGGGTAGTAACGCTTCGGGTCGTCTAGAATGGATATGTACTGCCCCAGATCGTTGCTGCTCACAAATTCGCGCACCTGGTCCGCCACGTCCTTTTCCACGCGCCGGGCGATGACGTCGTAAGCGGTATTCTTTGCAAGCGACTTTTCCACAGTCTCCTGTTCAATCTCCAGAATAAGCGGCAGATAATTGAGTATGACCTGGCGCACTTTTTCATCCGTAATAATCGAGGGCGCGAGCACGATTTTGTAAGCCGTGGCGCTGATGGCGAGCGCCTTGTAATTGCGGTCGTAGATCGTGCCGCGCTTGGCCGAGATGGTAATGTCCCGCGTCTGCTGTGAGATAGCCTTCGCCTGGTATTCCTCGCCTTTTACAATCTGGATATGGAACAGCTTCCCTGTAAGCAGGACAAAAACGAGGACGATTGCGCTCATCATGATCACAATGCGTTTTGACATAGGAATTGTTGGCCCTTTCGCCATCTGCAGCATCCTCCTCCGGGTAAACCCTGTCCCCAATACTTTCTCTTTTACAAGGGAAAGCCGCTGTTACATAGCAGAACAGCGGTGTTATAATCGTAGCCGATATCCCAACAGCATCTCCATACTATATGTAGACACGGGTCAGCTCAAATATTCCAAAATCATGGCAAAGTTTCGAAATAGCCCGCCGAAAAATCCGTCGCCGCCGCTGTTGTCTATAACCTCCGCCCTGTCCTCATTTTCCAGGTTTACATAGGACACCTGGTACTGCTCAATCTTGCGCATGCCGAGCTTGCCGGAGGCGATCTCCTCCACCGTGCGCAGGTTGGCCTTGCTGTCCTGGCTCACCTGGAGCTGTATCTCCTCGTTTTCCAGCACCTCGTACTGGCGCTTCAGGCTGGAGAGCTGATTGGTCATTTCATTATACTGCGCGTTGCAGTATATTTTGTATCCAAACAGTGAAAACATCGTAATAAACAGCAGTACAAGCGCCGTCTGCCGGCCCGCAAACCGCCTTTTCAGTTTTCCCGCCTTTTTTGCAGTTGTCTTTTTCATGCGTCTCATCTCCAGGAGTATTTTCAAAGCCGCTGTGCTACGCGCAGTTTTGCGCTCGCCGCGCGGCGGTTATGCTGTAGCTCTTCCTGCGTCGGCAGGATCGGCTTTTTGGTAATCACCCGCATGCTCGCCTCGTGCCCGCACACGCACACCGGGAGGTCCGGCGGGCAGGTGCATCCCGTACTGTGCCGGGCAAACGCCGTTTTCACAAGGCGGTCCTCCAGCGAGTGAAAGGTGAGCACCGCAACGCGTCCGTCCGTCCGCAGCAGCCGCGGCAGTTCGTCCAGTACCGCCGCCAGTTCGTCCAGCTCTCCGTTCACCGCAATCCGCAGCGCCTGAAAGCTGCGCTTTGCCGGGTGCTGCTGTTCGGCGCGGCGGGCCGCGGCCGGGATAGCGGCGGGAATCATGTCGGCCCGTTGTTTTGTCGTTTCAATCGGGGCGGCCCGGCGGCTGCGTTCAATGTGTTCTGCAATCCGGCGGCTGTACCGCTCCTCGCCGTACTTCCACAGGATTTCGGCAAGCTCGTCCGCAGGCAGCCCGTTCACCAGATCTTTCGCCGTCTCCCCCCCGCTCGTATCCATACGCATGTCAAGCGGCGCGTCTTTCTGGAAAGAAAACCCGCGCCCGCCCGTGTCGAGCTGGTGGGACGACACGCCCAGATCCATGAAGATCCCGTCCGCGCCGTCCAGACCCAGCGCGGGCAGCAGATGCCCCAAGTCGGAAAAACGCGAGTGGATCAGCGTAACCCGGTCCATATAATCGGCAAGCCGCCTCTCGCAGGCATGAATCGCGTCCATGTCGCGGTCTATGCTGATCAGCCGGCCGGCCGGGCCCAAAGCCCGCGCAATGAGCAGGGAATGTCCCCCGCCGCCCGCCGTGCAGTCCACATATACGCCGCCGGGCTTGACCCGGAGCGCCTCCAGGCACTGCTCCGGCATAACCGGAATATGTTCAAAGCCGCCCATATCAGAAGCCCAGCTCCATCATCATTTCCGTGATGTTGCCGGTCGAGCTCAGCGTCTCGCTCTCCGCCCACTTCGCGCTGTCCCATATCTCCGCGCGGGTGGATACGCCGGCTATGATGACCTCTTTTTTCAATCCCGCGAATTCACGCAGATCCGCCGGGAGCACAATCCGCCCCTGCCCGTCCAGTTCGACGGGGAACGCGTTGGAGAACAGATACCGTTGTATCTGCCTTGAGCGCGCCATCGGGAGCTGCTTGATCTTTTCCTCCAGGCCGGACCATTCCTGCATGGAATAGAGGGCGAGGCACTCGTCCAGGCCGCGCGTCACAATAAACGTGTCGCCCAGGTCTTCCCGGAAACGGATCGGCACAATCACTCTGCCCTTGGCGTCGATCGTGTGCTTGTACTTTCCAGAAAGCATGCTTCTCCCTCCTTCTCTCATTTATCCGGGCAAGATTCACCACTTTCAACCACTTGATGATACTTTGCACCACATGTAACCACAGTATAACATAAATCCAGGATTTTTCAATAGGCAGCGGCAAAAAAAATAGAGGAATCCTCTTATTTTTCAAAGCGTTCATAATCCCGGCGGGAAGCGCGGCTTCCGCTTCGCAATAAGCGCCAAAACTCCCTTTTTTCCGCGCGAAAAAAGGACGCGCCGCTGCGGAAAAACGCGCCCCAATATATCAAATTGCAAAAAACAAAAGCCCGCCCTCGGCAAAGGCGGGGAAAAAAACGCATCCATCTTTTGTTGCATATATTGAAATAAGAATCTCTGCATAAAATCACAGGAGGAATCCAACCATGCCAATTCCAATGAATAATCAGGCCAGCATTCGATATAGTTATCCGGGCGCAGACGCGCCGGAAACGGCCCTGTCCAACGTTACGAACACGACAAAGCTGGCGGAATACGGCGTAACAGCAACCAAGACGACGCTGACGCGTACATTCCGTCCGGGAGAAAACATAACCTTTCTCACGCGGGTGCAGAATACAGGCCAGGGGCCGCTGTACAATCTGACCATAGCGGAAAGTCTCGGCGCGGACAACGCGCCCGAAAACCTTGTCTATCAGGCGGATTCCGCCGTTGTATTCGTAGGCGAAGTGCCGACGGCGGTCGCGCCTGAAGCGGACGGAAACAAGCTCACGTTCCGCATACCGGGCGCGGTCACATCCCAGCAGACCGTGCTCATCGTCTATTGCGCGCGCGTCAACCCGGCGCTGAATATTACAACCGGCACCCTCTCCGGCACGAGCGCCGTTACGGCAAACAGCGGTTCCGAAAACGGGCCGCTGGTGCAGCCGGCCGCCGCAGCCGAAGCCACCGTTGCGCTTGCCCAGTACGCCGACCTCGCCGTAACAAAAGCGGTCGACAAACAAAACGTCTCAAGAGGCGACGCGCTTACCTATACCTTTACCCTGCTCAATACCGGCTCGCAGCCCAGCGTCGATACCGTGCTGACAGACACGCTGCCGGACGGATTCATTCCCAGCCTTGTCACAGCCAGCGTCGGCGGAGTCACCACCGTCTATACGGACGACATGTATGAACTTGACCCCGAAACCAATACACTGACCGTCCCCTCCGGCGGCGCAGCGCTGTCCGTTCCCGCAGCGACAATCTCCGGCCCTGGCACTGCTGAAATCACCGTCTGCGGCGTGGTGGAATAGTTCTGTCCCGCCGCCCCGCCTATTCATGCCGCCCAGCCATTGCGCGCCGGCCTTAACCAGCGCGCGCCCCGCCCAGCGGGACCCCGCGCAGGCCTCCTTTGGCCGCGTATAAATCACGGATAAAACCGCGCCGCATTCGTTCACGCGCCGGCGCCCGGACCATCTGCGGCAAAAGCAAAGCCCGGAGAGCGCGGCCGGACAGTCCTCTGCGTCCGGCTTCCAGGCTCCGGCCCCAATCGGCCTCCCGGGCTTTGCCCCGTCCCGGCCGCCCTGTGAGCGGGGGCGCGGCGCACCCGCATGTGCGGCGTGAACATCCCATCCGCAAAAGGCCGCAAGCCGCCCTTTGTCCGGCTGCGGCCTTTTTTCGTCCTGAGGGCGGCCCGTAACGGGCCTCATTGTCCGGATCGCCGGATACAGGGCTCCGCCCTGCTGCTTACTGCAAAAAAACGGCATGGCCGCGATGCACAAGTCCAGTAAAAAGGGACAATAGAAAAAAACAGCCTCCTATGGTAGAATAAAAATAACTGCCATAGGAGGTTTTGTTATGCAAAGGAAATATACATATATCAAAGATTTTGAAAAAGAGTTAATCGAATATATCGGGCAAGGACATACACTGCAAGAAACTGGAGAGAAATATGGTTTCACGTACAAAGAAATGAGAGATTTCAAAACAAGATACAATAGAAACCAGCGAAAACTCGCAGCAGGAATAGCCGTAAAACCTAAAGGCAGACCGCGAAAGGATGGAACAGCACTACCGCCATCGGTTCAACAATTAAGCAAACTCTCTCAGTTGCAATATGAACTCGCGAGCAAAGAAAGATATATTAAGCGATTGGAAATGGAAAATGAACTGATGCGGGATTTTCTCTCGCTCACAGAAAGGAAGTGAGGACAAGTGTGAAATATATGGTGATCTATCGCCACAAGGATAAGTATTCAATTAGTGAAATGTGCAGGTTCTTCGGTGTGTCACGAAGTGGATACTATGGTTATGTGTCTCGAATGGATATTCCAGCATGGGATCTGTCGTTGGCAAAGAAAATACGGGAATGTCAAGAAGAATGTGGTAGAACTTATGGATACCGTAGAGTGCATATATGGCTTGAAAGACAGAATATATACCGAAACCCCAAGACGGTGCTTAGAGTAATGCAGAAATATGGCTTACTGTCGGTGATCAGAAGAAAGAAATATCGCAATTACGGAGAATATCTGCACAAATACTCCAATCTGCTGAACAGGGATTTCAGTGCCGAAAGGCCGAATCAAAAGTGGGTTACAGATATTTCATACATACACACTAAGCAGGGTGTTCTGTATTTGTCGGTCATCAGAGATCTGTATGACAACAGTATTGTTGCCTACAAGACCGGCACCGAGCAGAATGTTAATCTTGTTTTGAGTACTATCGAGAAGCTAAGAAAAAGGAGAAGGTCACCACAGAGTTGCAGCTCCACAGTGACCAAGGCTTTCAATATACATCCACAGCATATTTCAAGCTAACACAATCTTACGGCATAACTCCATCAATGTCAAGACGTGGAAATCCGTATGACAACGCTTTAGCTGAAAATTTCTTCTCAATTCTAAAAACAGAGTGTATCTACCGCATTAAGATTCAGACCTATGCGGAGGCTCGCCTCCTCATAGGTGAGTACATCCATTTCTACAATCACCAACGTATCCAACTTAAAACAAAACTGACTCCCCTTGAAATGAGAAGTCAGTTCGTTGCTTAAAATTTAATAATCTCTACCATTTAGGCTGTTTTTATACTGTTCGCACAATTTGGGGCAGTCCACGAAACCATGCCGTTTTTCCCATTTTACAAAGCTGTCCATTCGCTGCGGGACAGTTCCCTATCCGAACATCCCGTATATCTTACGCGCAATTCCCAGCTCCTCATTGGCCGGTATGATATAGGCGGCCACCTTGGAGTCGGCCGCGCTCAGCCGGAGGATGCCGGCGGCCGCGCCGTCCGGCACAGGCGCCGGTTCGGGCTTGTATCCCAAATAGGAAAACTGTGCGAGCACCGCGCCGCGCACCCGCGCGCTCTTCTCTCCGATCCCGCCGGTAAAGGCGATGCAGTCGAGCCCGTTCATAATGGCGGCGTACCCGCCGATATAGCGAGCAACCTCCCGGCAGTAAATGTCCAGCGCAAGCTTCGCGCGCGGATTTTCATGCTCCGCAGCTTCCAGGTCGCGCATATCGTTGCTCACGCCGGAAATGCCGAGCATGCCGCCCTCCGTTTCCAGCGCGTGAAATACCTCTTCTGCGCCCAGCCCCTCTTTTTGAATGAGATAGTTGATGATAAACGGGTCCAGATCCCCCGACCGGCTCATCTGCGGCAGTCCCGTCTGCAGGGACAGGCCGAAACTGGTGTCCACGCTCCTGCCGTCCACGATCGCGCAGAGCGAACCGCTTCCGCCCAGGTGACAGGACACCGCCTTGTACTGCGGCCCAAGCCGGCCGGTCAGGCAGTCGGCCACATAGGAGTGGGAAGCGCCGTGGTAGCCGAGCCTGCGGATGCCGTACTTCTCGTAGTATTCGTACGGAATCGGGTACATATATGCTTTTGCCGGCATGGTCTGGTGAAACGCCGTTTCAAACGCGCCTATCCGGGGCGTGTCCGGCAATACCTTTTCAAAGGTCCGTATGGCCTCGAGATAGTGTTTGTTGTGCGCGGGCGCAACCGTCATATATTCCTCCATACCGCGCAGCACCGCTTCGTCCAGCACATGCGTGCCGTAAAAGCCCCTGGACAAAACGGTTTTGAACCCGACGAAGTCGATCTCCTCTACGCCGCCAATCGCGCCGAGGCGCGCGTCTGTCAGCTTATCCAGAAACGCGCGGATACCGGCCTCGTAGTTCAGCGCCACAAACGCCTCGTCCCGGAAGGCGCGCCCGTCCCCCGCGTCATACGTGAACAACCCGCCGCGCGGCGCGCCGACGCGCTCTATCCGGCCGGCGGCGAGCACCGCCTCGTCCGGCATGGAAAACAACTGAAATTTCAGGGAGGTGCTGCCCGCGTTGCAGATTAATATCTTCATAGCAAGTCCTCGCTTCCTCATATTGACGGCCCGGTCGGCCGTATAGGGGAATTATAGCACAGCCCCCGCGCCCTGGCAAGCAAAGCGGGAAAAAAACAGAGGACCGCAGAAGCGGCCCTCCATTTTTTGTATGTGATTTTGATTTAGGGTCAGTTTACAGCATGCGCGCGGAGTTTGCAAACCTGCGGCGCATACGCATGCGTTTTGGCACCGCACGCCCGATCCGCTCCAAAAATGCGACGGTGTCGCGCAGCGTTTCCTTCAGGCTCCGCGTCGTATACCCGAGCTCACGGTCGGCTTTTTCGTGCGAGAAATTTGCGTTGCTGAACAGCGTATGCATGGAATAGCGCGTAAACAGGGGGCTTGTGCGCCGCATTTTGTAATACAGCTCGGCCATCGGCGCGACCATATTCACAAACCACTTTGGCAGCACGCACCTTATTTTCTTCAGATTCCCCACCTGCTGGAGCTGTCCGAGCAGTTCCTGCACCGAATAATAGCGGTTGGAGAGAATATAGCACTCGCCGCAGCGGCCTCTGTCCACTGCGCGCACAATCCCGTCCGCCACGTCCCGTACGTCCACAAAATCGTATCCGCCCTTCACGCAGGCGCCGAGCTTGCCATTGACATAATCGACTACCAGCTGGGTCAGGTGCCCCTTGCCGTAGTCATTGGGGCCAATGATCCCGGACGGATGCACAATGACGGCGTCCAGTCCGCGTTGCACGCTGTCCAGCACAATCTGTGTGGCGCGCGCCTTTGACTTCGCGTACAGGCCCACGACGTCCGCCGCCTCGAAATGGTCCACCTCGCGGATCACCTCGCCCTCCGGCAGTTCCGGAATCGCGTGCACGGAACTGGTGTACACCAGCCGTTTCACACCGTATGAAAGGCACATCTCCACAATATTTTTCGTGCCTTTCACGTTCACGTCGATCACGCTCTGCAAAAACTTGGACGCAATCGAGACGATGCCGGCAGTATGGATACAGACCACCTCGTCGTAGCCCGCGCCGTCAAAAAAGGGTTCCAGGGATTTCACGTCGCGCACATCGCCCCGGACCAGTTCCACGGGCAGACCGGCCAGCGGCGCGTCGTCCTCTTTTGGCAGCACGAGCCCGCGCACCTTCTCTCCATTGGCGACAAGCTGTTTGACAAGCGTATTCCCAACATGCCCGCAGGCGCCGGTAACAAGATACAAACGATTCATAATCCCCCTCCTTCAACCCTTATTCTGTTTATAGTATATACCGAATTCGTGTAAAATACATGACCTGCCTGTGAAGGATTCCCGAAGTTTGTGTTACCGATTCATGTTGCGTCCCATACGGCCCGGCAAAACCCGTCACCCTTCGCGCTGCCGGACGGCTGCGCCGTGCAGGGCGCGGTAGGATTTTGGCGAAATGCCGGTTTCCATGCGAAAAATCCTGTGAAAATAGCTTGCGTTTTCATACCCCACCGCCGCCGCAATCTCCGAAACGGAAAGCCCGGTGCTCTCCAGTAAAAATTTTGCCTGCGCCAGCCGCCGGCCCTGTACATGCTCGGTGTAGGTTTTGCCCGTCAGCCGCCGTATTTCTCGCGAAAGCCAGCACACGTCGTAATGCATAAGCCCGGCAAGCTCCGCAAGCGAACCGTCGCGGTACCGCTCCTCAACGTATTTCAGCACGCGGATCGCGCGCTCCTCCCCGCTGCCGGACGCCACGAT
>ERZ827520.2918-NODE-2918-length-14879-cov-4.533797_pt1 | contig 14879 bp, 8 predicted proteins | sample MGYA00519581_ERZ827520 | MGnify/ENA primary metagenome ERZ827520 (study PRJEB31778, sample SAMEA3449339) | human gut metagenome | biome: human gut; feature: human-associated habitat; material: faeces | place: United Kingdom | collected 2010/2012 ...
ATTTTTTGTCTCCCCGGCAAGTCCTGCGGCCGATAAAAAGGCCGGAATCCCTCGGGGACTCCGGCCTTCGGGCGTGTGGCGCGGCTTATAGGCGGGTCGCAGGCGTGATCTTCAGGCGGAACGTGTAGTCGGCGTAGGGAATCCGGTATTCGGGCAGCGGCAGCGCGCCCCACGAGTTGACGCACGCCAGTCCGTACTGCACCTTGTCGAGGCATACCGAAACGTTCTTCTGCTTTTCGACCTCGGGCGAGTGTCCCTGCCGTTTTGCGGGGCCTTCGTCGAGCGACTCCTGCGGGTAGTGAAGCGCCGAGGCGGAGAACGGAGCGTCGGAGGTCACCGTAAGACCCCGTCCGCCGATGTCCGCGAGGTGCCACCAGCGCAGGTCGCTCTTCGTGCCGGTCTCCTGCGGGCGGATGTAGGGGTGGAACTGCTCGTCGACGCTCTGGCGGTAAAGTCCCACGAAGGCCGACGATTTGCGGTCGGCGTAGTTCTCGCCCGGGCCGCGGCCGTAGTATTGCAGGCGGTCGAACGCCTCGGGCATCTCGAAGCGCATGCCGAAGCGGAACATGTCGGGAACTTGGGCCCCCGGCGTGGCGTGCAGCGACTGTGCGATCGTGACGGCGCCCGTGTTGTCGACGGCGTATTCGATCTCCAGCGTGGCCTGCACCCCGGGCATTTCATAGCCGGCCTTCACCGTGACGATGCCGTCGGCCTCGGCATGGGTGAGCGTCTTGAGTTTCATCTCCGGCTGTTTCCAGACGGCCATTTTGTGTTGCAGTCCGGCGCCGAAGTCGTTGTCGGTCGGCGCGCGCCAAAAGTTGGGGCGCAGCGTGGAGCCGTCGGCCAGGAAGTCGAGCCCGCGGACTTCGTAACGGGTGATGAAGCCCGTCTTGCGGCTGAAGTCGAGCCGCAGGCCGTTGCCCGCGACGATCAGGAAGTCTTTGTGGTTGTCCGCAACGAAAAGCGATTCACCTTCGGCTGCGGATTTCGCCGCGGGAGCCGTGAAGACGTATTCGCGGATCGGCAGCTGGGCGCGCGCCGCGGTGTGGCCCGCGGGCAGGATGCCTTCGGCCGTCTTGAGTTTGTAGGCCACGTCGAGCAGCAGTTCGCCCGCCGCGGGCAGCGTGGCCGGATCGTAGGGGAGCGCGATGCGCACGCGCTGCTGCGGCGCGGCTTTCAGTCCGTCGACGACGCCCCGGCGGAGGGGCGTCCCGTCGCAGAGCACCTCCCAATGGAGGTCGTAGTTTTCGAGGCCGCGGAAGAAATTTTCGTTGAGGACCTCCACCGTATTCCCCGCATCGCCGGCCCACGAGGTCCAGACCGACTGGTAGTAGTAGCGCACCTCCTCCATGTGTGGGTTCGGAATGCGGTCGGGACCGATCAGGCCGTTGTCGCAAAAGTTCTGGTCCGAGGGGTCGTAGGGGTTCCAGTCGCCTCCGTAGCCGTAGACCGTCACGCCGTTGCGCCCCTTTTTGTGCAGCGACTGGTCCACGAAATCCCAGATGAATCCGCCCTGATATTTCGGTTCGCGGCGGATCAGCTCCCAGTACTCCCTGAATCCGCCCATCGAGTTGCCCATGGCGTGGGCGTATTCGCACTGGATCAGCGGTTTGGCGGGATTCTCGGCGAGGTATTTCTCACACCGCTCGTAGTCCCAGTACATCGGGCAGATAATGTCCGTGTTGCGGCTGCCGGGCGAATAGACGGCCCGTTCGTGGTGAATCGGCCGCGAGGGGTCGTAAGCCTTGATCCAGTCGTAGCAGGCGTCGAAGTTCGGCCCGTCGCCCGCTTCGTTGCCCAGCGACCAGATGATGACCGACGGATGGTTGATGCTGCGCTGCACGTTGCGTTCGTTGCGCTCCAGATGCGCCTTGGCGTAGAGCGGATTCTTGGCCAGCGTCTTTTCGCCGTAACCCATGCCGTGCGACTCGATATTGGCCTCGGCCACGACGTAGAGTCCGTATTGGTCGCAGAGCGAGTACCAGCGGGCGTCGTCGGGGTAGTGGCACGTGCGCACGGCGTTGATGTTGTTCTCCTTCATGATGCGGATGTCCTCCAGCATGCGCCCCTCGGAGACGTAATAGCCGTAGTCGGGGTCCATCTCATGCCGGTTGGCGCCCTTGATCAGCACCGGCCGGCCGTTGACGAGCAGCTGCCCGCCCTCGATCTTCACGTCGCGGAATCCGATCCGGAGCGGAATGACCTCGATCACTTCGCCCGCCGGCGCGCGGAGCGTCGCCGTCAGTCCGTACAGCACGGGCGTCTCGGCGCTCCACAGGGCGACTTTCCCGGCGTCGAGCGTGCAGCGCTCCTCGTCTTTCGTGACGCGCAGCTGCTGCGACGCGACGCTGCGCCCTTGGGCGTCGGTGAGCGCCAGTTCGACGCTGCATCCCCGCGCCTGCCTGGGGAAGAAGGCTTTGACGGCTACCGTTCCCGCGGTGTAGTCGGCCGAAGGCGCGGCGTCGACCTGAATGTCCGTAATTTGCCGTTTGTCGCGCGCGTAGAGGTAGCAGTCGCGGCCCACGCCCGAAAGGCGGAAGAAGTCCTGATCTTCGAGGTATGTGCCGTCGCACCAGCGGAAGACCTGGAACGCGATGAGATTCCGGCCGGGTTTCACGTAGGGCGTCAGGTCGAACTCGGCCTCCAGCTTGCTGTCCTCGCTGTAACCCACATAGCGGCCGTTGACCCAGAGGTAGATGTTCGACGTCACCGAGCCGAAATGCGCGACGATCTGCCTGCCGGCCCATGCCGCGGGGATGTCGACCGTACGGCGGTAGGAACCCACGTGGTTCTGCTCGACGGGAACGTGCGGCGGATCGTTTTTGAACCAGCCCCGCCAGGCGTAACCGACGTTGAGGTAGACCGGATCGCCGTATCCGTTCAGCTCCCAGAGTCCCGGCACGGGCATGTCGTTCCAGCCTTTGTCGTTGTAGCCGACGCGGAAAAAGTCCGTCGGTCGCTGGTCGGCGTCGCGCACCCAGTTGAATTTCCAGTTTCCGTTCAGCGTGACGAACCGCTCCGAGAGGGTCTTGTCGCCCGTTTGTGCGGCTTCCGGCGATTCGTACGCGAACCAGGAGCCATGCATCGGCATCCGGTTCACGGCATTCACGCCGGCGTCCTGCCATTCGTTGCTCTGCGCGCCGGCCGTCAGCGCCGTCGCCGCGGCCAGCCAGCATAAGAGGATTTTCTTCATCGGTTATCTCTGTTTTTAAGGTTTAGGCATAGTCTGCCGAAGCGGTTTCCGCTGTGCCGGATGTCCGGCGCGGTCCGATCGGTTAAATTTCGGAAAAATGTCGGGAAACTCCAAATATGGCGGCTGAAAAAGACGACAGCCGTATTGTTCCGGTGCATTTTTGCCGGATGACCCGCAGACGGCCTCTTTTCCCGGGGTAAAAAACGTGATTCCGCCCGGAACCGGACGGAATCACACAGAATACAGGTCGGCCGCTAAAGGTCGCGGTTGAACAGTGTATTGCCTTTGGCGTGCACGACCCGGAGGTTGAGTTGCTCCCCGGTCTTCTTCAGGATCATAACGGTTGCATTCTCCTCCTTGTAGCCGCCGCCGATCACCACCGGGAAATTGTTCTCCGAAGCTCCTTTTTCGATCAGTTCGTACCGGTGCAGATGGCCGTTCAGCGAAACGTCGAATCCGGCCGTCGCCAGATAGGGCTGCCATAGCTCTTTGCAGGGATTGAATTTCGCAACGGCCTTCCCGTAGATGGGAATGTGGTGGATCAGCACCTTCCGCGCCGCTGCGGTGAATTCGGGCTTCGCGAGTTCCGTTTGCAGAAATTGTGCCTGGTCCTTGCGGTGTTGCGTGAAGTCGTTCATGCCGTAATACACTTCGGTGTCGTCGGGTTTGTCCTCGCCGCAGTCCAGCAGGACGAAGCGCGTGTCCCCCATCGTGAATGCCGTATAGGAGTGTTCACCCGCCTTGGAGAGGTAATCCCACAGTACGACGGAGCAGGCGCCCCGTATCTCGTGGTTGCCGCGCATGAACACCGACGGGATGCAGTCGCTGCCGTACGATTTGCAATATTCCGTGAGGACATCGACTATATCCGACTCTTTTTCCGGGTCGTCGAAACAGTCGCCGTTGAAAATCACGAGGTCGTACGGCGTGTTCCCGACGAGGCTCATCAGATGTTTGAATAGTTCTGTTTTCTTGTGTATGTCATTGAAAACAAGTATTGTATAGTCCTTGTCGCGCTCGTCCCACGTCGTGAAGGACGCCAATGGCATTCGGATCGTATCGCCGAACTCCTTCTTGTAGCTGCCGTAGTGGAGTATTTGTTGCGAACAGGCCCGGTAATAGTATTTCGTGCCGGGACGGAGGTCTTCCAGCCTGATCTTGTTGATTTTACGGTTGGCGACCATCATGCCCTCGTCGTAACTCCTCACGGGCTGCAACCGGTCGGGATCGGTGCCGAATTCGACCCAGCTGCGGCACGGGACGCTGGTGATCCACATGACCGTCATGGCATCGGCGGATGGGTTTTGCAGGTAGGCCGGCGTGCGGAAGACCTCTCCGGCGGCGACCGGAGGGGTCGGGGGTATTACGGATTCTTTTTCGCCGCAGGAGCCGTAGACAAAGCCGGAGAGACTGAAAAACAGAAATAAGGGGATTGCTTTCATGTGCTTCATTATTTTTGGAGTTTCGGACGCGCGGCTTCTTTATTCCAGACGACCTTATAGGGTGATCCGGGAGCGATTTTCACCTCGCGTTTGTGCATGTTCTCGATACTGACGGTCCGGCCCAGGACTTCGCCGACGAACTTGTTGTCGGAAATCCGCACGTTCAGGCAGGCGTCGACCGTGATTCCGGCCTTGCGCGGATGCCACGGGCGGAAATCGTAGCTTCGCTCGATGGTGTTGCCGCTGAAAGTCAGCCCGTTGACCGAGGTGGCAAACAGGATCGGGTAGTCGGCCGAACAGAAGTGGTTGTCCTCGATGCGGATGTTCCGGTGGAAGGGCCGCGACGGGTCGGGTTCCGGAATCTCGGGCAGGATCGAAATGACCGCCTCGGTGAACTGGTATTCCGACGTAAGACACGATGCGTCGAACCGGTTGCCGCGGATCAGCAGATCCCTGACGGCGCCGCTCTCATACCAGTAGTTCGCGTCTCCGGCGATCAGGTTGGCTGAGCCGCTGGAGGCGAAGAAGTTGTTCTCGACGACGACTTTTCCCGGCGTGGAAATCAGCAGCCCGCGCGCTCGGTTGCTCAGGAAGCGGCAGTTGCGGATCTCCACGTCGGGCGTCCAGGTCAGATTTTCCAGCGCCATGCCCGCCTGGATCGTGCGGGAGAAGGGTTTCTCGGTTTCGAGGATGAATTCCCGCTCGTTGAGTCTCGTAAATGATTTCGTCGCATTCTCCTCCTCGGTGCACATGGTTTTGTTGTCGATGAATCCGACCCTGTCACCCGGGACGGCCCATCGCAGGCCGACGCTCATGGACTCCATGAACCGGCATTTCACCTCGGTTGGCGAGAGCACCTCGATAATGCGCACGCAGGTTCCGTGGATGTTGATGGGGTCGTCCATCAGGTACTGCCATTCGCAGTCGTTCACGCGGATGCGGCCTTTGCAGCCCATGGCGTGAATGCCGTCGTCATGGCCGCTGAAATAGCGTCCCTTGGCCTTGTTCGGTACGACGTCCACGTTGTCGAAATCGAGGTTTTCCGTATACTGGCAGAGAATTCCGAGTCCGGCGGTGTGGTGGATCGTGATGTCGCTCAACGTGACGTTCCGGCTTTCGTTGATGAAGATTCCGGCGTGGTCCCGCTCGCTATGCCGGAGCGCCAGGATGTTGCCGACTTTCGGATAGCGTCTGAAACCGCCTTCCCGCCGGATTCTCACTACGCCCGGAACCGGTTCCGTCGCCCGATATTCGTTCCATTTGCTGCCCAGGGCGCGGTCGCCGTTCTGGATGACTCCGGTGTAGACGTCCAGCTCCATCATCCGCGTCACGGGGCTTTTCCAGCCTTCGCCGACGAACACGAGCTTGCCGTTTTCGAGGATGTAGGGGTATTTCGCGGGGTCGATGCGCAGGTCGAAATAGTCGGCTCCGATTCCGGCGACCTCGCCCTGCCCCATCAGCGGGACGTCCCAGTCCACCGTGAAATTTTTCAGGACCGCATTGCTGCAATTATCGAGCGTAACGGGTTGGATGCGGTCATGCATAATGAACTCCGATCCGCCGCCGTCGAGTGTTATTCCGTCGATTCCTTCGAAAAACACCGCAAGGCGTTTGGGGTTGATGTCCGTGGTGTTCGACTCGTGGTAATCGCGTTCGACGGCATGCTGGGGCCAGAAATCGTAGCGGCCTTCGGGAAAGTAGAGCACGCTTCCGGGCTTTTCCCTGCACCGCTTTACGGCTTCGTTGACGAACGGCGTGGCGTTGATCCGCGAACCGGGCTGAAGCCCCAGCTGTGTGATCCGGATCGTATCGCCGGCCGGCGGCGCGGCGTTCGCCGACAATGCCAAAAGCAACGACAGTGATATTGTTCCGATGTACTTCATTGTATTCGGGTTTTAATCTTTATAAAATGAGGACAAAAGGTGCGCCCCGGGACGTCGTATCCCCGGCGGACGCACCTATTGTCTGAAAATCGGGGCTTTACCAACCCGGATTCTGCACCAGGTTCCTGTTGCTGGAAATATTTTCCGCATCAATTGGATAAAGATAGTGTTTTTGTTCGAATATCTTGGTCGTTTCGATGGACGGCATGATCGTCAGGTAACTGTCGTACGGCTGCACGTTGGTCGTCGTGAAGCCCGTGGGGAAACAGTTCCAGCGTTTCGACGGCTCGGCGAAGGTCAGATGGGCGATTTTCCACCGGCGGGCGTCGAAGTAGCGGTGCCCCTCGAACATCAGCTCGATCGTGCGCTCTTGGCGGATGATCTCCCGGTAGTCTTTTCCGGGAATGCCTTTCCATGCGTCTTCGATACGCGGCACGCCGACGCGGTCGCGGATCTCGTTCATGTATTGCAGGGCCTGCCCGGCGAGCGTCCCGTGGTATTCGACGTATGCCTCGGCATAGTTCAGGTAGAGTTCCGTCATCCGGATGAGCGGCCATGCCCAGTCGATGCGTCCGTTGGAGACCGAATTGTTCGGGAAATAGGAGTTCGGATGCACGGTCTTTTTCGCCAGATAGCCGTTGATCGTCTGCATGTCCCGGTTCGGATCGTTGCCCATCGTCAGTTTTGTCACGGGGTGCTTTTCGCCCATGCGCAGGTAGAGGGTCCAGTTGCCCCGCAGTTCGTAGTCATGCGCCCGGTCATAGGCGATGTCGGCGTAGAAGCGGGTCTCGCGTCCGAGGTGCATCTTGGCCGTCCACTCCCCGTATTCGTCCTGAACGGGATCGTAGCGGTGCGGGTAATCGAACTCCGGGTCTTTGTCGATCGGAAGCCCGTTTTTCGTCAGGAAGGTCTCGACCATCCGGAACGAGGGCGAAACACCGCCGTAGGGAACGCTCACGGAATTGTTCGTAAGCCCGCGGATGGCATACATCTGCTGGCTGTTCACGGGCGAACGGGAATCGACCCAGATCATGTCCGGATTGTCCGATATTTCGCGGGGAAGCGTCGTCACCATGTTCCGGGCTGTCTGGTAGGCGATCTCCTCCGGCGTGAGCGACGTTCCTTCGGACTTGAATTGGAACAGTTTGTATCCCTCCTGCTTCGCGGCGGCTATCGCTTCCTCGGTTGCGTCGAGGGCCACTTTCCATTTCTCCTTGTCGTAGGTCTGACTGATGAGCTGCTCCCCGTTCTTGTTCTTGAAATCGGCGTAGTACTCCGAATTGCCGTTGAAAAGCGGGCTGGCGGCATAGAGCAGCATCCGCGACTTGATGGCCAGGACGGCGATGTAGTTGGCACGGCCCATGTCCAGCGCCGAGTAGGCCCGCGAAGCCTTCAGTTCGCCGGCTGCCTCGTCGAATTTTCTGGCGATCCAGCTTACGCATTCGTCGTAGGGCCTCCGGGTCGGGTAGTAGACCTCTTCCGGAGCGTCGTTCGGAATGATCCCGTTGACGAGGCAGATGGGACCGTAGAGCCGCAGGAGCGAATAGTGGAAATAGGCGATCAGGAATTTCGCCTCGGCTTTCCACCGCGCTTTTTCACCATCGCTGGCGTTGGGAACTCCGTCCACCATGTCGATGAAGGTGTAGCACTGGCGGATGCCCCCGTAGAGGTCGTAGGCGGCGCAGCGTGAGGGCTGCTTCTTGCTTTTGTGGTGCGACCAGTAGTTGTAGAGCGGCTCCGCGGCCGAGATCTGTCCCGTGTGGGCGGCTTTGGCCCAATGCCAGTCGGTTCCCCACTGGGACGTGAGGGCTACTTCGTCTCCGGCGCCCCACACCTGCGGCTCGCCGTTGAAGTCGTTCGAGGCGGGCAGGTAGCCGTAGCATCCGTACAGAAACTTCTCGGCGGAGGTGCGGTCCTCGAAAACCTCCTGGAGCGTGCCTTTCTTTTCCGGTTCCAGGTCCAGATAACTGCATCCGGCCAGCACGAGGCAAAGCGATAATAGGATATATTGCGGTTTCATAATTCTTCGGTCGTTAAAAGTTAAACTGCGCTCCGATGTTCACGATCTTCTGGAGCGGGTATCGGAGTCCGTTGCCCCGGTTGGCGCTGGACGACTCCGGCTTGTTGTCGTAACCGCCCAATTCGGGGTCCCAGTGTTTGAACGGGGTGAACGTAAGTAGGTTGGCGCCGGAAAGGTAGACCCGCATCCACTTGAACGAGTACCCGATTTCGAGGTTTTTCAGGCGCAGGAATGCACCGTCGCGCAGCCAGTAGGAGGAGAGCACCTCCGTATTGTCGCGGCCGTCGGTGTGAGAGAGACGCGGATAGGCGGCGTTGGGATTCGGGTTGCTTTCCGACCAGTAGTCCTTGGCGACGAACCCGAGCACGTTCTTGTGGTAGACGCCGAACGGATGGATGTCGTTCATGTAGATCGACACCTTCGAGACGCCCTGGAAATAGACCGAGAAGTCCCACCGCTTGTATTTTGCCGAAAGCCCGAAGCCGTAGACGATCTGGGGAATGTACGGGTCGCCGATGTAGGTCCGGTCATACTGGTCGATCTTCTTGTCGCCGTTCAGGTCCTTGTATTTGATGTCTCCCGGCTTGACGTTGGCCATCACGGCCGACTGGTCGGGGCTGCTGTCGATGTCGTCCTGGTCCTTGAAAAGCCCCAGCGCGATGTAGGCCGGGCCGATCCGGTTCATCGGACCGCCACGCTCGTACTGGTAATCCCATTCGTAGTCGGGTTCGTCGCGGAAGATCAGCGTGTTTTTCGCATAGGTGAACGTTCCCTTGAAGGTCAGCAGGAAATCGGGATTGAAGACGTGGTTGTATTCGAGCGAGAGGTCTACGCCCTGGTTCCGCGTTTTGCCCATGTTGGCGAACGGCGTGGCGTTGCCCATGCCGATCGTCGCGGGAACCGTCTGGCGGGTCAGCAGGATGCGTTCTCGGTTTTCGCGGAAGAAATCGGCGATCAGCAGGAACCGGTTGTCGAACAGGCCGATTTCCAGTCCGATATTCTTTTTCAGCGAGGTTTCCCACGTGGCGTAGGGGTTGCCGTAGCGGGTGATCACCGCACCCTTCATCGAGCTGTTGAACGTCGGGCCGAACGAGTAGCTTTTGCCGTCCATCGTCAGGTGCGTATATCCCTGGAAGCGTTCGCTGGTGAGCGAGTTGCCCACCAGACCGTAGGAGCCGCGCACCTTCAGCAGGCTGACGACTTTGGTCAGCGGCTCGAAGAATTTCTCGTTGGAGAGGATGTAACCCAGGGCGATCGACGGGAAGAACCCGAACTTTTTCCCCTCGACGAAGTTGTCGCTGCCGTTGTAGGCGAAATTGAATTCGGTGTAGTAGCGCCTGTCGAAGTTGTAGGTCAGGCGGCCCGCGATGCCCTGGTTTCTCTCTCCCAGTGCGGCGTTGTAGTTATTGCTCGCGGGATTGTTGCGGAAATAGCCTCGTTGCAGGTGGATGAACTGGGCGTTCACGTCGTGCTTGCCGAACTCACGCTGGTAGTTGAGCATGATGTTGGTGTTGGTGAGGCGGTCGCTGGAGTTCGAGTTTCGCGCCACGGCGGCGTTGCTTCCGTTGGTGTTGATCGAGCGCAGGTCGTACTGATAGGTCCCGTCGTCGTTTTTGACCAGCGTGTTGGGATCGATCTCGAAGTAGAACGGCGTGATGTATTTGCCCGTCGAGGTGCTGTTGAAGACTTTGAGCGAGAATTGTCCCGTGATGGAAAGCCCCTTGGTGATGAAGTCCAGCTTCTGCTCGAAGTCGAGCGTTCCCATCGAAGTCGTCCGGAACCTGGAATCGACTCCCTGTGCCAGCGAAGCGTAGGGGTTGGCGTACATATTGGACTGGGGACCGCCCGATTTATTGCCGAAGGGGATGTAGTTCATCTCGCCGGTCTGCGGGAATTTCACGGGGAACTGCGACGGCGAAGCCCACATCACCCGGCCGAAGAGGTAATTCACGTCGTTGAGCGGTCCGGTGTAATCCTGCACCTGAATATTCAGTTTCACGCCTACCTTGGTGGTTTTGGTGAGCTGGCTGCTGACGTTCGACTGGAACGAATAGCGCAGGTTGTGAATGTTATTCTTGAAGGGGTTTTCCGGAGCCTGTTTCAGCAGGCCCGATTCGTTGGTGATCGACGCGCTCATGAAGTAGGTCACTCGCTTGGCGATGCCTCCCGAGACGTTCAGGTTGACCGCCTGCGTGTAGGTATGCTGTTTGAAAAGCTCTTTGTACCAGTTGACGTTGGGGTAGACGTAGGGGTCCAGCTTGTTGATCGTTCCCTGGATCGCCTCGTCCGAGAATTTCGGCTTGGCCCCGGGCGTGCGCGCTTCGATGGCCTCGTTGAACATCCGCATGTACTGTACGCCGTCGGCGAGTTCGGGAATCTGCGTGGGCATCGACATGCGGCCCTCGACGCGCAGGTTGATCTTCGGCTTGCCGCCCTGTCCGGTTTTCGTCGTCACGATCATCACGCCGTTTGCGCCGCGCGATCCGTAGAGCGCTGTCGCCGTGGCGTCCTTGAGGATCGAGAAATTCTCGATCACCTCGGGGGCGAGGGCGTTCAGATCGTACGAGGAGCACTCCACGCCGTCGATCAGGATCAGCGGATTTTGTGCGGCCTCGGCAAAGGTGCTTACGCCGCGAATCCAGAAATTAGCTCCGTCGGCGCCCGGCTCTCCGGACTGCTGCACCGAGATCACGCCGGCGATGCGGCCTGCAAAACTGTTCGTCAGGTTGGCGGCGGGCATCTTCATGTCGGAGGTCTTGAACGACTGGATCGCGCCGATGACGCTCTCCTTCTTCTGCTGTCCGAATCCGACCACGACCACCTCTTCCATCACCCGGTTGTCCTCGTTGAGGACGATGTTGCAGATGCTTTCGGCCCCGGGCGTGATCTCCTGGTTCAGGTAGCCGATGTAGCTGTAAACGAGCGATGCATGCAGCGGGACGTCGATCACGTACGTACCGTCGATATTGGACGACACTCCGATCGTCGTTCCCTTCACGATCACATTCACACCGGCCAGCGGGTTTCCCTTGGCGTCGGTGACCGTGCCGGTGATCCGATTGGTCCCGGGTTGCTGCCGGGCGGATTCGCTCTTTTTCGCGGCGCTCTTTTCCGGTTTTACGATGAAGATCTGGCGGTTCTTGATTTCGTAGGAGTTATCCGTCGATCGGAAAATCTGGTCGAGGACCGTTTCAATGGTTCCGTTTTTCACATCGACCGAGACTCTGCGGTTGACGTCGACGATGTCGTTGGAATAAAAGAAAATGTATTCGGTTTTTTTCTCGATCTCTGCAAACACCTCTTTTACGGGTTTATTTTTGGCGTTGATCGATAAAAGAGTGGCTTTCGGAGCGGCTGCGGCGGCATTTGCCGGCCACATTCCGAGCGTTAAAAACAGGAACGCTATCCGTACCACCCACAATTCCCGGCGAAATAATGATTTCTTACAGCATGACTTATTGTTATTATTCATACCTTTGTAGGGATTTAATGGTTAATTTTTAGCAGTTTAACGGTTAGATCGCAGACCGGGCGATAGTACCAGTATCGTCCGGTCGTTTTTTCGGAATTCGGTTTTATCTCATAGGCTCTTCGGTTTTTCGGGGTTTTAAGGTTGGGATTCAGTCGTTTTTGAGTACGATGATGTACATGTCGTCCTTCACGTGCTCGCAGGTCACCGGCAGGCTCAGGCTCAGCCCGAGCAACACTTCGTCGAGGTCGCTTTTCAAGTCCAGTTTGCCGGAGCAGGTGAACCCGCCCGTTTTCTCGCTGCAAACGATCGAGACTCCGTAATAATCGGACAGAAGCCGGGCGACGGTTTCCAGTCTCTCTCTGTCGAAATAGTACAATCCCTCGATCCACGATGCGTATTTGCGGACGTCGACCTCTTCGACGCGCGTCTCTCCTCCCGCAACTTCATACATCTGCTTCGGTTCGAGCACCCTCTTGTTTCCGCCCGTGTTGTCCGCAACTTGTACGGACCCTTCCACCAGGACGACGCGTTCGAGTTTCCGGCTGTCGTATGCGCATACGTTGAAACGGGTTCCCATGACCTCGACGTTCAGCCCTTTGGTCCGCACGATGAACGGGCGGTCGTCGTGCACGACGTCGAGGAAAATTTCGCCGTCGACGTAGATTTCCCGCTGCTTGCCGGTAAATTCCGCCGGATAGACGATCCGTGTATTGGCATTGACCCACACTTTGGTCCCGTCGGAGAGGGTGAGGCGCGACATTTTGCCTTTCGGGATGATGAGCTGGTTGTATTTTGCCGATTCTTCCTTGGGTATCTGCGACTGACTTACCGTGATTTTTGAATCGTCGTAGCAGATTTCAGCCTCCTTGTCCGTGATGACCACGGTTTTGGCCTCCGACAGGATCAGTTTGGCCTCCCTGCTTTCGGTGGAGTCGGCTTTTGCGCAGGCGTATTCGTAGATTTCGACATGCCGCGCCCCGTCGTTCGACGGCCATAATGCGAACAGCAGCAGGACCGATGCGGCGACGGCCGCCGGATAGAGCATGTATTTCCAGCGGGGACGCCGTTCCGGTTTGTTCAGTCCCGTTTCCGCGGCGATATTCTCCCATAGCCGGGAAATCTCCTGATCGGTAATGAAAGGCAGGATTTCGTTCGAGGATTCGATATACCTCCGGGCAACGAAATACTCGCTGATATTGGGCGGATCGGACGCTACGAAGTCCTGCCAGAAAGCGACGCTTTCGCGTACGGGACTTTTCACGGATGCAACGAAAAAATCGTCCGACAGGAAGTCTTCGAGGGTAAAGAGTTTATAGTCTTTGTTGTCCATCCGGGCGTAGTTTTATACAGTAAACACTGCAGCCCGGATTTTATAATCACTTTTTCCGGAAATTAATTCAGATAATTTGTGCGGATTCGCTTCAAGGCCCGTTGGATGGTGTTCAGAACAGCCTGGTAACTCATATTCATGACGTCGGAAATCTCGCTGATGCTGAGATTGTCGATATACCGGTAATGCATGGCCTGCTTTTGCCGCGGTGTGAGGGTCGACATGATTTCGGCGACCCTGTTCTGCATGATCGTCTCCTCTTCCCGGATTTCGATTTTGCGGGATGCGTCTTCACAGACCTGCTCTTTCGCTTTTACGGCATCGTTGGAATTCCCCCCCCCCTCCGAATCGGACTTTGTTTCGTTTCAGATTGTTTAATAGGCTGTTGCGCAGCGCCGCGAAAAGGTAGTATTTGATATTGTCGGTAGGGCGCAGGTTGCTTCGGTTGGAGTATATCTTGACGAAAACATCCTGAATGCAGTCTTTTACCAGTTCCCGGTCGCCGGTGAACTGTGACCCGTACATGAACAGCACGCGGACATATCTTTCGAAAATATGTGCATAAGCCTCCCGGTCTCCGTCGAGAAATCTGTTCCATACAGACGCATCGTCCTTGTCTCTCTTTATGTCCATGTTTTAACGCCGCGAGGTTTTTGGGATCGTATTTTAGGGGTTATTCTCCATTTTCAGCGCACAACCTGTCTACAATATTCGCAAAAATTCCCATAATAAACAAGCGATTCGGCATGAACATCGTGAAATGGTCTCCGATTTTAACGCCGGCCGGACCGCCGCCGCCTTTCTGTTTCCTCCGCTTGTTTCATGGCCCCGAATCATAAAAAGGCACTCGTACGGAGTGCCTGAACGGTTTGTCGATAACGCCGGATCGTGGCTTGCCGGCAATTATTTATCGGTGCAGTATCTATTATTTCCCGATCCAAGATTTGAAAGATAAGATGTTATATTGTTGATAATAATATTGTTAACACTTAAAACCTGCCCTTTTGAGCAACAAAACAGCAACAAAAGTTAGTACACTTATCTTCAATTTATTTACTGGTAACACAAATTGTTACTACTACAGATAGAATAGCGACTAATACAGATGCAATAGTTGCTGTGAGCATTAATTTCGACATTCTATCTGCCTTTTTGTTTAGTTGGTAGGTTTGATAGTTGAAAAATGATGAGGTTGCTAATGTTTGGAATGTGTGTTCTTGATATGCTTTTATGCCATCATCTGTAATCTTAAAATTAGGAGCATATTTATTATCTGTTTCGATGGCTTCAACTAATCCTAATCTAATCATTTTTGAAATAACAAGATTTATTCGGGCTACGGATATATCCCAGATGAATTCTTTGGGAACATAGTTAACAATGGTTTCATTAAGTTCTTTAAATGAAATTTCATTCTTAAAGAAAAAAGCCTCCAATATAGCAGACATGATAAAATGTTCTTGATAAAAACGCTCTGATAATGTCGATGCAAAATCTATTACTTCTTTCTAAAATAGGTTGTAACTCACTATGATATAT
>ERZ827520.2919-NODE-2919-length-14872-cov-5.010191_pt1 | contig 14872 bp, 13 predicted proteins | sample MGYA00519581_ERZ827520 | MGnify/ENA primary metagenome ERZ827520 (study PRJEB31778, sample SAMEA3449339) | human gut metagenome | biome: human gut; feature: human-associated habitat; material: faeces | place: United Kingdom | collected 2010/2012 ...
GCTACTGGGACGGCCTGCTGGAATACCCCCAGTACACCCGCCCGGCGGAGTTTCGGGGCATGAAGGTGCCCGAGGTGCTGCTTTCCGGCCACCACGCCAACATCCAAAAATGGAAGCGCGAGCAGTCGCTTCTGGTCACGCGCGAGCGCCGGCCCGACCTTTTGGCAAAGGCCGCGCTCACCAAGGCCGACCGCGCCTTTTTGGCCGCGCACGACGGGGGCAAGAACCCTTAAAAAAGCCCAGGTTTCGGGTATTTTTCTCTTGCGCTGGGCCCTTTGTTTTGCTATAATCGTCTTTGTGAGTCCGGACGGTCCTCTGCTGTACACCGCTTGCGGCACGAACGTCTATGAGGAAAGGAGGAACCATTCAAATGGCCAACATCATTCAGGCTCTGGAAAAAGAGCAGCTCCGTTCCGATCTGCCCAAGCTCGAGATCGGCGACACCGTCCGCGTGTTCGTCAAGGTCGTCGAGGGCAGCCGCGAAAGACTTCAGGCTTTCGAGGGCATCGTGATCAAGATGCAGGGCGGCGGCATCCGTCAGACCTTCACCGTGCGCCGTATTTCCTACGGCATCGGCGTGGAACGCACCTTCCCGCTGCACAGCCCCCGCGTCGGCAGCATCGAGGTCATCCGTCACGGCAAAGTCCGCAGGGCCAAGCTTTACTACCTGCGCGGCCGTTCCGGCAAAGCTGCCAAGATCACCGAGCGCATCAAGTAAAAAATCGGGCACAGAAAACCCCTGGCAACCATGTTTGCCGGGGGTTTTCGTTTTTGGAGTGGGCGCTGTTGCAAAACAGGCTGCCGACTGTTTCGCGAGGGTTTTCGGGGTCCCCAACCATCCCCCCGCGGGGAATGGTTGGGGTGGGTTACACCGTGCGTCTGTTTTGCGGCCCGCCCTTCCCGCGATTTCACCGAATAAAGTTCGTCCTTGCGGGCGCTTCCTTTTCCGGCAGGCCGTAGGCCTCTTTGCCCAGCGCAATGCTCTTCATCAAAAAGGTCATGTTCCTCGCCAGGGTGCGCAGGGTCTGCAATCCTTCAGCGTCCTGCGCGGCCTCGCCGGGCGCCCGGCCGTGCACGCCGTTCCAGTACTGGCTGGAAGCCACCGGCATGCCCGAAATCAGCAACTTCAGTGCCTGCTACGTCATGGAAAAATAGCAAAAATCTCCATCATTCTCTCCCTCAGGGTAAAAACCATCCAACAGGCCAAATTGAAAATTCAGAACGTTTTCCCCTTTCTGAATTGACAAATGATGCCCTTCCCCCTTAATGGATTAATGTTTACGAATCCGGCACATTGCCTGCCCGCTTGTTTCTGTACCTGTGCCCTGTTTCCGGTCTTCTCGGCGACCCTGCATGCGGAGACGGCCTACAGCACGCCCTGCGGCTATATTCAAACGGACCTGTACGCCAAGCAAACCAATTACCTGGGGCTGGGAGTACATCCGGAAGCCCTGATGCAGCATACATTGAAAACGGACAATGTCACTTCAAGCGGAAGCAAGGTCACCATCACGGACCCGGACGTCAATTTCAATGAATTGATGGACGAAAATTCCGCCTATATCCTGGTCCTCCACTTCGGCAACGAGGTCGTGGCCCTTCCCCTTAACCGGGACGGCTGGAAAAAACCGTCTTCCTGCTGGAAGGAGCATGAGATTGAGGTAAGCGACTCCCTTCTGGCCGAATTCCTCAAAAAGGGGAATTCCCCGGATTTCTATGTTCTCCGCAAGGCGAGGACTTTGAATGACGTGCTTGGCGATGACAACAAATTCGGGCTGAAAAGCGGCTCTGCGGCTTCCGCCGACAATGCGAGTATTTTCAACTCGGAAACCACCAAACAGGCGGTATATTACTCCGGAACGCAATGGATGCGGAGAGGGTCCAAGGAGGATGTCGGCAGCATGCCCGTCTTCGGCCATGAGCCGTTGGACATCACCCGCAAGGCCGGGGAAGATATCAAGGCTTTCGTCATTGGGGAAGTATCTCCTAAACATCAGAAACTTCTGCTGGCCGGGCAAAATTCGCTGCTCCACACAAGGCTTCCCCTGGCCCACTCCCTCCGGGAAACCGGGCTGCAGAATACTCTGCAATCAGGAGATGCCGTTTACGTCCCCCTCGGTGACAAGAACGTCATGATAAAATGTACCTATCAGAGAGACCATTGGGAAGACGAGAAGGGACAGGATGTGTCCGATATCCCCTTCCATGGAGTTCTTTCCATTTCTTCCTCTTCCAAGACTCCAGCCTACATTAATATTAATTCTTCCATCGCCACTCAACAATAACCTTTGTAAACCATGTCCCACCATTCCTTATTTACTTGTGCGCTTGCTTCAATCTCCTTCCTTGCCGGCGGACTTGTCCAGGCAGGCGATTACTTCATTTCCAACGAGGAGGATTATAATACCTCCATCGCTGATACCCTGGGAATCCCTCTCAGCAGCGGTTGTGCCATGCTCGGCACCCTGACAAACTGGAATTACAACTTTAACGACGCCAAATGGGCCAATGGAGGAAATGAATATGATCAAGGCAATCTGAGCTATAGTCAAATAGTCGATATTCGGAACAATTTTGTCAGCACGCTCAACATCAGTCCTTCCGACAACGGATCTATTACCAATGGCGGACTCTTTTCCCTGTCGGGGTCATACCAGCAGCCTACGGGATTGACCTTGGAAAATACCCCTCTTTATCTGATGGTCGGCAACGGCTCAACCATTGATGTATCTACCGAAATCGCCGTATTCGTCTTCCGCAAAACTGAGGATGGCAATCTCGCCACCTATCCCTCCGATCCGGATTTTCCCGGTTCCAATTATCTTGATTTTCTTTCCCGGGATAAAGCTGTTGCACTGGAAAGTGAATGGTATGTTGAATGCATCCTTGGCCACAACACTCCCAATGGATTCCAGCTCATTCCCGAACCGGCCACGGCCACATTGGGCCTGCTTGGCCTGGCGGCCCTGATGATGCGCAGAAGAAGATAAAAAACAGGCTTTCCTTACCAATCAGCCTCCGTGCGGATTACTCTGTACGGAGGCTTTTTCATGCACGAAAACATGGATGGCAAGAGCCTCATGAAACCGCATGCCATCCGCAAACCGCTATTAATTCAGAAATGGCTGTCAGGAACGCCGCAAGCCTTGATGGCAATGGCGGCCGAACGAATACCTGCGAATGTGCTTTAAATACAAGTGCAGCCGGAGGCCGCATGCTATTCGACTGGCGCCAGAACTTGCTGCACTTTGCCAACCTTGCAGGAAGGAAAAAGGACCGCCCCGCGCGCTTAAAAAAACGGCGGGGCGATCGTGCAAGCGGGTTGAGCCGCAGAAGCTACTTCTTCACCGGAATAATTTCCAGTTCAGCCACGGCGGCGTAATCCCTGCCCCCCGCCTCGCTGAGGGCGGAAAAGCGGAAATAGCGGGCTTTTACGGGTGCGGCGAATTTCACCTGCTGCAGGTCCGCATTGTTCGGGAAGGAACCCTTGGCGGCAGGCTGCCACTTCTCGCCGTCCATGCTCACTTCCACGGAATAATCCTTCACGCGGCCGTTGGTGCTGCCGTCCTGGCGCGGCAAATAGGTAATTCCGGAAAACTCCCGTTCCTTGCCCAGGTCCACGGCCAGCACGTGCGGATGCTTGGTCACGGTCTTGTTATATTCGGAGTGCCAGAAGGTGCCGGGGTCCCCGTCAATGGCAAACTCGGCGTCCGCCTCGCCCTGTTCCTGGCTGGTCACGCTCTTGACCGTGTACTTGTCTGTGCGGGTCAGCATGGTCATGTCCAGCTGGGCCGCGGGCACGCGGATTTCACCCTTGTAGGACTTGGCCGTAACAGGACGCATGAAGAAGGACAGCGGGTAGGGCTTGTTGGCCTTGATGATATCCCTGCTCATGGGGCCGGGGCCGCAGGAGGCGCCCCCCAGGCCGCGCGTGGCGGAGGAGAGGACCAGCACGGTCTTGTCCGTCGTCTTCGGCAGTTCCACGGGATGGTTGGCCAGAATCAGGTCCGTGGTGGTGTACGGAAGGGCGGAGAAGGCAAACGGGGCGCCCACGGAGCCGAAGAGCAGGCCCTGCCCCTTGTCGTCCGTGACTGCCACCCAGCGGGTGTCTTCATGATTGCCGCAGTCCTGCGGCCTGCCGTACGGGAAGAAGGAATCCCGGGCCGTCGTCTTGTACACGCCCAGAGGCATGCCGCTCTTGCGGTCCGCATAATTTTCCTCCGGCCCGCGGCCGTAATAGGTCACGTTGCCCATGTTCGCCGGCAACTGGAGTTCATACCCCAGGCGCAGCAGCTCCAGGGGATTGCCGCGCGGCAGCAGCACGGACTGGCAGACGACGGTTCCATCCGGGTAGATGGTCCATTCCAGATTGTTGATGAAATGGGTGTTCGTGTCATTCAGGGGCTGCTTTTTAGGCGTGATGGAGGTCTTGGTGTCTCCATAGCCGCTGATGTTTTCAGCCTGCTTGCCGCTTACCTTGACGGACTGCTTGACGGTGACGCTGCTGCCGTTGTCCACGGCTTCATAGCTGAGCAGTTCATGCTTCAGTTCACGGAGGCCGTTGGCCATGCTCTTGGCCATGACGCCCGGCTCGTTGCTGGAGGCGGCACGCAGGGCGTTCACCGCCATGGGCGTCTTGAACAGGGGCTTGCCGTTCACGGTGAACTGGGTCAGTTCCCCGGTGGCCGCGTCAAACTGCACGGAGAAATCCTTGCCGGACACGGTGTGCTTGTCCGCGCTGAGGGTTACCTTGCCGGAAGGAGCCTTGAACATGGGCAGTTCTCCCTGCACGGGAAGCTGTAGCTGGTCAAAGGCCAGTTCATAGCCCTTCTTTGCCCAGTCCGTGTCCTTCTTCAGCTTGTAGCTGACGCGCAGGGCGTATTCCGCGCCGGGTTTCCGGTTCTTCCACTGGGGAATGTCCGGTACGGGCACTACGATCTTTTCCTGGGGACCGGCGGCAGGCGTATTCAATTTGCCTTCCGCCACCACATTCCCGTTCTCCGTCAGGGTCCAGGTGATGTCGTACGGGGTGAGGTCCGTGAAGAAATTCTTGTTAAAGATGGAAATCTTGCCGTCGTCCGTCAGGGACGTGGAGATGTTTTGATAAACGTGCTTCACCTCAAAGTAGCCCGGTTCCGGCGTGCGGTCCGCCAGGATGGTCCCGTTGAACACGAACTGGCCGCTGTTGGGATGGTCGTTGAAGTCGCCGCCGTAGGCAAGCATCTTCTCACCGTTCGGCAGGGTCTTGTATAGCCCCTGGTCCACCCAGTCCCAGATGGCGCCGCCCATGATGCGGTCGGAGGACTCGATGGCCTCCCAGTAATCCGCCAGGTTGCCCATGGCGTTCATCATGTTGTGCGCGTACTCGGAAATGTAGTAGGGCTTCGGGAAATTCTTGTTGGCCGCCATGGAGCGCGTCCAGTCCACGGAGGGGTACTGGTTGGAACCCAGGTCCACGATGTCGTTGTTGCGCTCATAGTGGGTGGGGCGGGACATGTCCCTGGCCTTCACGATCTTTTCCGCGCTGCGGAAATTCTGGCCGGGTCCTGCCTCATTCCCCAGAGACCACATAATCACGCTGGGGTGGTTCTTGTTGCGCTCCACCATCGCCATGATGCGGTCCACATGAGCCGGCATCCATTCGATGGGGTGGGAAAGGGACTCCTTGCCGTAGTAGTAGCCGTGGGACTCGATGTTGGCCTCGTCCTGCACGTAAATGCCGTACTTGTCGCAGAGATAGTAGAAATAGGGATCCGCCGGATAATGGGAACAGCGCACATGGTTGATGTTGGCTCTCTTCATCATCTGCACTTCCTGCTCCATCTGTTCCGGAGTCACGTAGTGCCCGGTTTCCGGATGGCTTTCATGGCGGTTCACGCCTTTCACCTTCACCGGCTGGCCGTTCACCAGGAACACGCTGTCCTTGATCACTACATTGCGGAAACCCACGCGGGAGGAAACCATTTCCTCCGTCTTGCCGTCACGCTTCAGCGTCAGCACCAGGGTGTACAGGTTGGGGTCTTCCGCGGACCAGAGCTTCGGCTTGGAATAAATGCCCAGCAGGGAAGTTTTGAAATCCTTCATGCCGGTAATGCGCAGAGGCTTTTCCATCACGCCGTCGTAGGGAGCGTCCTTGGGCTTCACGGGTTCCACCAGTTTCCCGGCGGAATCGTAGAGGGCCATGGAAATGGTGCAGTCATCCAGCTTCTGCGTGGCCGGGAACAGGTTGCGCACATCCACGTCCACCTGGAGGCGCCAGTCGCCGTCCACGGTGCCGGGCTTGGCATGGTCAATGTTCAGGGCCCAGTCCTTCTGGTCCGCCGGATTGGTATGCACGAAAAAATCGCGCACATGCACCTTCGGCAGAGCGAAAATGGAAACATTCCGGAAAATGCCGGAAAGGCGGAACATATCCTGGCATTCCAGATAGGCGCCATCGGAATGGCGGTACACTTCTGCGGCCACTACATTCTCACCCTTCTTAAGGTAGGGGCTGATGTCAAAACGGGCGGGATTGCGTGAATCCTTGGAAAAGCCCACGTACTTGCCGTTGATCCAGAGATAGAAGAAGGAATCCACACCGTCAAACTGCATGTACACTTCCCGGCCGTCCCAGTCCGCGGGCACCTCAAACGTGCGGCGGTAAGAACCCACGGGATTCCGTTCCTTGTAGGACGTGTAATTCTTGTTGGAGGGCTCCTTCATCACATATGGCCAGGAGCGTTCAAAGGGATACGGCTGGTTGGAATAAATGGGTGTGCCATAGCCCTGAGTCTGCCAGGAGGCCGGAACCTTGATTTCCTTCCAGTCCTGAACATCGTAATCCGGCTTGTAAAAGTCGGCCGGGCGGCTCTGCGGATCCTTGGCCCAGTGGAATTTCCATTGTCCATTCAGGGACTTCCACCATTGGCTGTTTTCCGGCAGCACTTTCAGGGCTGATTTCAAATCACTGAAAGACATGAAGGAAGCCGTGGGGGCCTCCTTGTTCAAATGCAGGTTCTGCTCTTGCTCCCACTCCAGCCCGGTGGGGGCAGGTTCGGACGGCGGCGCATCCCCGCCATGGGCGGACAGGCCGCACATCACGGTGCCTGCCGCCAGTGCGGTGCAGGACAAACGCCAGGATCTGGTTGTTTTCATGAATATATCGGGTGTGTCAAAGGTTGTATGTACGAACGGATCGTCCTGTTACATACGAATCCGCAATTCTAATTCTAACAGCAAACCTGCATTTTGCAAGCTGCCGCTCCGCTATGCAAGCTGCCCGCACGGAATGCGGGCATTAAAAAGTATGCCTCAGTTGAAGCACGCCTACGCACTGGATGGACTCCTGCCGCGTGTATTCCTTGGTAATATAATGCAGCCCGAAAAGGAATTCCGTACGCTTGTAGGTGACGCCGAACCCGTAGCCCCATTCCGCCACCACGGGATATTTGTTCACGTAATCCGGGGAGGAATGGAAAACGGTGCCGTCCAGATACAGATCATGCGCCACGGCGCGCGCCGACGCGTGAAGATATCCGTAATAACCCCAGTTGGAAACGGAAGTCCTGTTGTAAACGAAGGGGGGAGCGGCGCTGGTGGCCCCGCGGATGCTGTTTTCCGGCGAGGTATTGCCCAGATTATAGCCGAAGCGGAAAGTCATGCCTCCGCCTGCCTGCACCTTCACGGTGCCGGCATCCGCGTGCCAGTAGGCCAGGGCGTCTGTCTCTAACCCGGAACCATAATGCCTTTCCAGCCCGCGGAGGCGGTAATAGCGTTTGAAAAACAAATTGGCGGTCATTTCGCTGGGAAGCTGGTTGCTCCAGCCGGGCCATTGTTCCATCCCCCACATCTTATGAACCAAATGCTGGGAGCCCTTGGCCAGGGAAGGAGAACCCGTGGTACCCAGCTGGAGCTCCAAGACATTTGCCCGGTCCTCATTTTTAACCAGGGATATCAGGCCCAGCGTCAGATTGCCCACGTAGGGATGCTCTCCGTAAATCGGCTCGCGGAGTTTCCGCTCCGGCGTAAACATCAACTGGGTCAGGTCCAGGCCCCACTGCTGCCGCAGATTGGAGGAACCATTCATCCCCATGAAACGCCGCCAGGAATCAGAAGCATTCGTCCCTCCCAGCACTGTTCCCAGCATGCCTGAAAACGTGCGGCTTTCCGCAGTGGTGCCGGACATCCAGCCAATGCGGACGCCACTGGTATAATTGTCGTCGTCCCCTACAAACATGTCGTTCTCCACATGGAGGCTGATAACAGGCCCTTCCTGAGGGGCTGCGGCAGGGACGGTTCCTGCATAAAGAGAAGACGCTCCCGCCGTTAACAGGCTGGCGCACACGCGCAAAGCTGCACATTTCATGCGGGGCAGTTTGTCCATTTCCTATCCGCCTTGCAAGGAAAAATCAGGCATGCTTCCGGTTTGGACTTTTCAATAAGGGAAAATATCCACAGACTTCCGCTTTACCCCACAAGGGTTTCACACCATGATCATTGACACGCACTGCCACCTGGCTTCTCGGCAATTCGACCAGTCTCGCCGGGAAATTTACATACGGCATGCCGTTGAAGCAGGAATAGACCGCATGATCACTCTGGGAGCATGCATGGACGACTGGGAAGAAAACCTGTCCTGGGCGCGTCAATTTCCCGGCACGGTCTTCTGCGCGCTGGGCATTCATCCCGACGATGCGCACGGTGCCCCGGAAAAGTGGGCGGAAAAGCTGACCGCGGCCGCGGAAACCGTTCCCCTCGCCGCCATCGGGGAAACCGGTCTGGACTACTTTCACCCTGCCCCGAAAGGCTGGGAAACGGCGGACTTCCACCGACGCCAGCAGGAACTCCTGGAAGAACACTTTGAACTGGCCGCCCGCCTGGGATTGAACATCGTTCTACATACCCGGGACAGAAAAGGTTCCCGGAGTTTTGAAGACGCCCTGGCAATTGCCGGAAACCATGCGGGCCGCGTCCGGCCCGTATTCCACTGCTTTATCGGAGACACTGCACAGGCAGCGCGTATCTTTGACGGGCTGGACGGCATGGTCTCCTTCACCGGGGTAGCTACATTCAAAAACGCTCCCATCGTGGCGGAAACGGCGCGCTGGTGTCCGGAAGACCGCATCATGCTGGAAACGGACTCCCCCTACCTCAGCCCGGAACCGCTCAGGGGCCGCATGAACGAACCTGCCCATCTCATCCATACGGCCCGTTTCATCGCTGTGGCCAGGGGAATGGAACTGGAAGAACTCGCCCGTTTGACCACCCGGAATGCCGGAACGTTTTACAATTTGTGCCAGCAGTGAAAAAAAATCCGCAAAATCCGCGTTAGCTCCTTGAAACCGAAATAATAAATTAGTAAGAACAGGCACACATGAAAGCGCACCTTATTTTAACCTGCACCTGCGCTGCCGCGCTGGTCCTTCCATTTTCCTCCTGCTCCAGCCAGAAATCTTCCACAGCGGGCTACGATACTGCAGAACCCATAGCCAACGGGGAAATTCCGCCGTGGATCGCGGAAAGTTCCGATCCCTCGTATGAATCCGGCCACTACAGCCCGGTAGCCAACCATTCCGACTACTCCTACAACCCGCCCGCCAAACCTTCCGTCAGCAAGAAATCCACCACGCGGAAATCGGCTGCCAAGTCCTCCCGCAACGCCGTTGCCAAAAAAACTACGCGGAAGTCCGCTCCCAAGGCCCGGACCTATACCGTGAAGAAGGGCGATACCCTGGGCGCCATTGCCCGCAGAAACGGCACTTCCGTAGCCGCACTCAAGAAAGCCAACAGGCTCAAGTCCGACCTGATTCACATCAACCAGAAACTGACGATCCCACGTTCCAAATAATCCGGAGCCTCCGCCCCGGATCCGCCACTTATGAAGCGCCTCCTCCCCTGGGCCATCCTCCCCGTGCTCTGCATGGGGTGGATGTCCTGTTCCCACTCCGGCAAGGAACACTCCTCCCTGCCGGACCCCCGCACCCTGGACAAATCCGTTCCGGAATACAAAAACCCCTTCCATCCTTCCACGTACGCGCACTTCGTAGCCCGCAAGGACTACAAGAAAACCTACGATATTTACAAGGATGACACCCTGCTGAAGCGTACGCCGAAGAAATCGCGCAAGATTTTCGTCTGCCTGAACGAGCAACGGGGACAATACTTGGTGGACGGACTCGTCGCCATGGACTTTCCGCTCTCCTCCGGTGTCAAGGCCTATCCCACCAAAACGGGCGACTACACCGTCATCTCCAAAAAAGAGGACCATGTTTCCAACCTGTATGGCAAGATGTATGATGCGGAAGGCAAATGCATCAACTACAATGCGGAATCCACCGACCCCGTTCCGGAGGGAGGCCGCTTTGACGGCTCCCCCATGCCCTACTGGCAGCGACTCACCAACGCGGGCCTGGGCCTGCACGTGGGAAAGGTGCGGCGCCATCCCATTTCTCATGGCTGCGTTCGCCTGCCGCGGAACGTGGCGGAAATTCTCTACAAGCAAACCAGCATAGGAACGCCCGTCACCATCCGGAACACGCCCCTCCCCGTGCCGGAAGCGCAGAAAGCCCCCTCTGGGCAGTAAAAAGCAGGCGGAATCTTACCACAGAAATAAGCTTTTGCCGACAACCGGATGCGAAAAAGGACTGCCTTTCGGACAGTCCTTTTTTAACGATTTTTTATTAGAATAGCGGCGTAAATTTTAGAAAAGGGAAAGTCTCAAGCGCTTGAGAAGCCCTGTTACGGCAATGTTCTCTTATTCTTTTGATCTCCATGAAATTTCAATTCTCCCTGGATGATATGCAACCATGAAAACCAGCTAAGAGGCAATTACCGGATCAATTCAAATCAGCTTGTCCGACATACGGAATAAATATTGATCACCCGGATCATCATTAACTGCCCCTTCTTTTGAAAAGAACAAAACCCCCTGCCTGTCTTTAACTAAATCTTCCAGTATTCTATCTACAAATAATAAAGCTGTTCTCAAGGAAAGGAGCTGCGTTGTATTATATATTGAAGCTTTTCCGCCCAAAGATGAATGACAATGTGTAATTTCAACCTGGGATTTCCACTTCATCTGCTCTGCCTTCACCGGACATAATATATTTATTGTTACATCAGATACATTTCCTGCAGAGTCCCTTAAAAAAACAATTTCCTTTATCATCTTATTATCTCGTGGAGTGATTACATTGTTGCATGCAAGAAACACAATTCTCAGTGGCTTGTGCATAACATAAAGCTCGTTCACGTGCTGACCAACGAAATTTACAAGTAGCAGCCTGTATACCATAAGCCAAATGACATCCTTCTGTACAAGCTTGACGTAATGCTTCTTTTGTAAGTTTCACAATCAATTCACGACAAGCTGTTGTAGCTAAACATACACAGACACTCAGTCCCATCATTTTTGCTGCAGTATATGTATAAGTCCCTACAACAATTCCGCCGCAGGCGACCGCTGGTGCAACCATGCCTTTTTCATTATAGAATGTTATCGTATTATTCTCAAGCATACTATACAGATCCCTGTTAATCCACCTACCGTCTGCAGGATTATAATAACGGTAGTTTTAGTAGAATAGGGCCAATTCTTCATCGTTCATCTCGCTGGACCACTGTACGGGCTGGACAAGACTTCCTGTGCTGCCAACTGTCCCATAGGGAGAGTAGTCGTAAGTTGCCGCAACAGTTCCCTGCCCATTGAACACTTCCGTGACATTCTTGTCGAAGTCTATTCCATAGCAGTAAAGAACATCGTCCTGCACCAGGGCCAGGGGACGCGTTGCTGCCGATTCCAGCGGATCCCACCAAAGTGTCTGAAGCACGTTCCGGTTATGGAGCATATTCCCCACCGCTTGTTTAGTTAGAATTTATACAATTCATATTACGCAGTTTAATATTTCAAAAAATCAGACCAAAATATGCACAAAGAAAACTAATTTCTACGACTAAACTCTATCACCACTAGTCGAGTAACTATGACCAATTATCATAGTCATAAGGACAGTAGATCATTTATATAGCAATAATGCCGAGCACAAGAGCTTTTTGCATATCATCATCAGCGTCAAAGAGGGGAGGAATAATGGACGTTTTTGGTTGTTTTAAAAGGCCAAATGACAACAATCCTATAATCATTCTTAAAAAATACGATATAGTTTGATTCCTGGAAATTGAAACTTCAAATTGACGGTCTATATTATCGTAAACTAATGATTTACGTATTAGTCTATTATTTAAATCTTCTTGAAGAAAAAAATCGATATATCGACTTCTCTTGTAAGAAATTCGGATTCTTATATCATCTAATCGTGATATACAATATTCTTGTTCCGTGGTATTAATGCAATAGGAATCTGAGTTAATTTGAGATATTTCAATTTTATTTCCCCCTATTTCTCCTATGCCTTTGCCTGTTTTTATAAAGTAATGGAGTCTACCTACCGTATCAAATATAGAATTATCGATTAAGTATAGAACCCTTGCATTTTCTTTTGTATTTAATAAAGTCGCCCCGAATTGAAGTTTTCGCCAATCAATATCCTTTTTCATTCCTTCAATTATTTCTTATGGGCTTATGTTATTGGTCATTGTAACAATGGAATCCATGGTGTGCAATATTGATCTTGCCACTCATGATTACAATCTATTTTTTCAGCGTCCAAATTTTTGCACTAGCCCAAACACGAGCACGCAAGGATGCACACTCCCGACCTTTAACTTCAAACTTATCCAATTTAATAGTCACACAAGCTGAAGCCCTAAAGTTAATACCTCCCCTGGCACCCACTTCTAAGGAACCTATTCGGCTTGCAGCTTTGGCAATTAACCCAAGTTCCGAATATCCATGAACACATCCACCGCCAGAAACACTATTGCTATAGGAACTATAATTCATTAATATCCATAATATTAATTCTATTTTGAATAATTTGAAACGGAATTATATAGAATAGTCTTGTGACGCCGTTTTTTTCCAATCACAGGATTCAAATGATAAATGCAAAAGTTTGATACGCTTGTTCAATGAACCGCCACGAAGAATCCAGATAAATCATGCAACACAAGACTAAATTAAATAATTCCGTTTAGTATTAAATAAATAGTCGAATATATGAGTCCTGAACAAGACATTCCTAAAAGAAAGAACTGTACTTGTTTCAATCGTCTAAGAGACATGTTTGCTCGAATAGCAATTACAAGGTAAATTTCATCTGGATTCCAATGTCTATTTATTTTGCAAAGAATGTATACAAAGATAGACGTAGAGACCATCAATAATAAAGTGTATAAAGAACTTAAGAATATGGCAACCACAGGACACTTGCCAGATTGGTATAAAGCTAATAGAATGAATACACATAAAACAATAAGAAATAATGAACCTATGATCTCAGCACTAATTTTATATTTTTTAACTATATTCTGAATTTCCTTACTTCTATAAAATTTATTTTCTTTTTTTGTTTTTGAATTTAGCAGACATATAAAAAAGGATGAAACAATAGCCCATAATATATCAGACATGTCTCTTAATTTTCAATTTAATGCAGGCCATGGCCTAGATGGTGAGGGAGGAGGAAACGTTGGAATAGACAAACGCTGTGCAGTTCCCTCAGCAGAAGCTCTTTGCCCAACAATAACTTGAACTGTACAATCTTCCATATTATCCAGATCCACTTGAGTATTCTAGGATTGAATTATTCCCGACCAACCCGTACAAATTCCATCCCTTCTTCAACAATCAATAGTTAATTCAATGGAGGTAAAATAGATTTCCAATCGAAAGTTTCTAAATCTTTATCTTTTAAAAAATCCTTTAAAGTAATAATTTTTTGTGTATTAATTGATGAGCTACTATCCAAATTACATTTTATAAATATTGGTAAAGATTTTACTATTTTATTTTTTTGTGAATTTTCTCCATGATTTATATATTGCTCCATTTTATTAGAAATTGCATTGTCTTTAATAGAATCCATGCGCAGTAAATTTAAAATTAATAAAATTATTATCATTGTATTCTTTTTTTATTCTTCTTTTTTTCTTTACAGCAATATGTTGCCCATTGCCCTAACATTTTTCCATCTTGAAAGTGTATTTTATCCAATCCTGGTTTAATAATATACTTAACCATATGGTTTTGGATGTTAGTTATACCTGTGACACGGTTTCCATCTACTCCTAATTTAAATTCAAAAGGAGGTAATTGTTTTGGAGTTCCTAATGGAATTGTACGCCCTACACAATGAACTTCAATATCAATTCGCTCTGCTTCGTGATAAAGTATGCTAAGCAAATGATTTCTCTTTCACATTCTTGGCATTGGGTTTCATTTTGTGTACTGTTTTTCTCCATTCGAGTACAATCTCCAATAAGAATTTCTCGAATGATATCAAGAAATGTGTTTAAATCTACATTTTTAGGTATCTTTTCTGGATCGGGAGACAATGGTTTTGTCGTTTCACATGCAATTCCAATACAATTACCTTCTGTTTCTGTGTTCGGAATGACTGTGCCGCTACCATCGTTAGATAATAACCCGAGGTTATCAATATTTAAATTATTTCTCACAAACCCATACAAATTCCAATCACCCTGTTCAGCGATGGGATCCCTGTTAATCCACCTGCCATCAGCCGGGTTGTAATAGCGGTAATAATAGACCAGCTCCAAATCTTCGTCGTTCATCTCGCTGCTCCACTGCACGGGCTGGATAAGGTCGCCTGCTTTTGTGACTGTCCCATAGGGAGAGTAGTCGTAAGCCGTCGCGATTGTTCCCTGCGCGTCGAACACCTCCGTCACATTCTTGTTGAAGTCCCATCCATAGCAGTACAGAGAGGCATCCTGCACCAGAGCCAGAGGCCGTGTGGCCACCGGTTCCAAG
>ERZ827520.2927-NODE-2927-length-14843-cov-6.583581_pt1 | contig 14843 bp, 14 predicted proteins | sample MGYA00519581_ERZ827520 | MGnify/ENA primary metagenome ERZ827520 (study PRJEB31778, sample SAMEA3449339) | human gut metagenome | biome: human gut; feature: human-associated habitat; material: faeces | place: United Kingdom | collected 2010/2012 ...
CGCGGTCTAGGGCTGTATCCTAATTAACAACGTCCAACAAACGGGGCGCAGTTCAGAGACGCGGCTTTTATGCTATTCCGGGCTGATTCGGTGGCTGCTACATTCGACGGCCATCGAATCAGCCCATATAAGACCAGGCTATTCAGCGGTCTGTGTCGACTCTCCGCCGCTACCAGGGTCTGGTGTTGGTGTTGGGTCCGGATTGGGTGTTGGTGTCGGATCTGGGTCTGGTGTTGGTGTTGGGTCCGGATTGGGTGTTGGTGTCGGATCTGGGTCTGGTGTTGGTGTTGGGTCCGGATCCGGAGTTGGGGTCGGTGTGGGCTTCGTTTCTCCGCTATTACCGGAACCATTTCCGGAGCTATTGCTTCCGGACTCATGCTTGTTGTTGGAATTGCCATTGCCGCCGGAGCTGCTGCCGGAGTTGTTGCCGGACTCATTCTTGCTGCTGGAATCGCCACTGATGCCAGTGTTGGTAAGCGCATTCTGCTTCAGTGCCGGGGCGTAGATGCTCGGATTGTAATAGACCCGATTGCTCGAGCTGGAATCCGAATCGTCTTCCGCCGTCTCGTACGCCTTGGAATCCGCATTGTGCTTCGCCACGGAATCGGCGACCGCCTTCATGGCGCTCTCCACGTTCTCACGCGCCTTGGAAAGCGCATTGATGCTTGGACCCTCACCATTCAGCACCTGATTGGCTGCGTCGATGGCCTGCTGCAGGGAGGTGCGCGTCTTCTCGTCCGACACATTGTCCTTGCTGCTGTCCATAAGGCTCTTGGCCTGTTCCAGCGTGGTCTTCAATGACTGCTTGGCGGCTTCCACGCTGGAATCGGCCTTAGCATTGCGGCTCTTGGACAGCGCATCGGAGGCCTTGGTCAGCGTGGTGAGGGACTGCTCCATCGCCTTGGCGTTCTTATTGTTTTGTTTGGCTGCTCGTGTCAGATTCTCGGTGGACAACGAAGCCACGCATTGGGTAGTCGGAATGAAATCATACGCGTTCGACAGCGCGTCCTTCAGCGTGCTGGCGGTCTTGCTATCCGCGAGCTGGTCGGACGGCACGCTCACCAGCAGGTTCGCGTTCTGAATTGCGGCGTCGTAGCGCTTCTTCACTTTGGCATATCGGGTCGCTGACTGCTTGCAGGACGAGAAGGCGTCACGTTGGGCGTTGACCGATGTGACATGCCAAGCCACGGTTCCGCCTACGGCCAGCAAAGCGGCCACGGTCGCGGCACTGGCGATGATGATGATCTTACGCTTCTTGGACTTCTTCTCCGCAGCGGCCGCTTTGTCTCGAATGGAAGTGTCCTCTACGACGACGGGCATCTCATCCTGATCGCTGCTTTCATCGGATTGGACATCATCGGGCAGGTCGTCCGGAGCGATCAACTTCGTATTGGCGGTTTCAACCTCCGTATTGTCTTTGACGACGATGTCCGCGGGCGCCACCGCGTTGTCAAATGAGAGGTCGGGCAGAGGCCAGTCGCCATGGACCACGTCGCCATGGAAATGGGGAGGATTTCCTAGTTGGACCGTTTCCTTGACGCTTTGGACGGCGGGCGTGGTGTTGTAACTGATTGAGCGCAGAATATTGCGGATTGCGTCATTGGTGGCGCGCGCGGCCGATCTGAACGCTTCGAAGTTTTTACGGTAGGGATCCGGAATCGTGGCCGAGGGGGGCAGCATTGGACGTATCTGCATGGATTGGTCAATTACCGATTGCAGGCGTTCTTGGATGGTGACGCCCGTGATCATGTTGTGCTGCGCGCAGTATGCGCACATATTGGAGAAATCGGTGAGCGTGAACGTGTACGGTAGTGCGGTCGGGGCGATGACGACGATATTGTGCCGTTGCTCCGGTTCGAAGCACAGAATCAAATCGGAATTGTCCGCGATGTCCTGTGTCAGCTGCGTGGAACGGAACTGTGAGGAGTTGATTCCGACGGCATCCATCAGTGCCTTACTGGAAGGATCGATGCTGTGGCCGGCTAAACTATGGGTGCCAGCGCTGCCGACCTCGAGGGAAGTGCCCTGCGTGTATGTGCGGAAAAGGAGTTCCCCCATTGGTGACCGGCAGATATTGCCGGTGCAGATGAACAGGACGCGCATGTTTTTGAATCCTTCAACCATCGAAATGCGAAAATAGGCTAGAAACAGTATATATATGGCTCTTGTGTTGTTTTCGTGGGTGTCGTCTCGTCGTTGAGCCGTTGATTATGAGGGTGTGAGGGGCGTTTCCTGTAGGTTTGTTTTTCGACCAAGAAAAAGAACCACAGAAAACGCCTTATGAAGAACATATTCAAACGTTTGCTCAACGTCAAGGGCATGGTCGTCGAGGACGTGTCCATCGACGATTCCCCGCTGCGCGACGTTCCGGTCCTGGTGGCGCGCGTCAGGTGCAGGAAGGCCGCGTTGCGTTGCTCGCGCTGCGGGCGCAAATGCCCGAAATACGACGACGGGGGCGGCGAAAGGCGTTGGCGGCACCAGGACTTCGGCTGCTATCGGGTCGAGATCGTGGGTCCGGCTCCGCGTGTGGAATGCCGTGTGCATGGCGTGGTGGTGTCGCGGGTTCCGTGGGCGGAGCCGGGCAGCCGGTTCACGCGCGACTTCGAGATGGAATGCACGTGGCTGATGACGGTCGCCAACAGGAAGACCGTGAGCGGTTTTCTGCATGTCGCGTGGAGGACCGCGGGCGACATCGCCGGACGGGTCGTCGGCCGGCTGGAATCCGGCATGCCATGCATGTTCGACGGGCTCACGGCGATCGGCGTGGACGAGACCGGCCACAGGAAGGGCCACACGTACGTCACCGTCGTCGTCGACCACGAACGCAAGCGGGTGGTCTGGGCGCACGACGGATACGGCAAACAGGTCCTCGACCTGTTCTTCGAAGAATTGACGCTGGAGCAGCGCGCCTCCATCAGGATCGTCACCGGCGACAGCGCCAGGTGGATCGACTCGTCCGTCGCCGAATACCGCCCGAACGCGGAGCGCGTGCTCGACTCATTCCACATCGTCTCCTGGATGACCGACTGCCTGGACCGGGTCGGGAAACGGTTGTGGAACCAGGCCAGGCGAACGAAGGACAAGACGGCCGCGGAGGCGATGAAGGGCCTGAAATACGCCGTGCTCGGAAACCCCGGCGACTTGACCGAGCGCCAATCCACGGCCCTCGCCACGCTCGCCGGCGTGGATCCCAAGGGCCAGCTCTACCGCTCCTGGCAGCTCAAGGAGCTCCTGCGCACGCTCCTGCACCAGCCCGCCGGCAAGCCGAGGGGGAACTCAAACGATGGATCAACTGGGCCAGCCACTCGCGCATCCCCGAGATCGTCGAACTATGCAGGAAGATCCGCGGGCGCCGGGACGGCATCCTCAGAACCATCCGACTCGGCTACTCCAACGCGCGCCTGGAGGCGTTCAACAACAGGATCAAAGTCACCATACGCATGGCCTACGGCTTCCACCACGTCGACAACCTCATCGCCATGATCAAACTCAGATGCTCCGGCCTACCCATCCGATTGCCGGTCCCCGTCCTCTAACCCACGACAACAGCAGAAGCCTCGTATATATTGCATTGGGCATTCGGGGAGGGGCGCTATCCTCGTAGAGGATTGTAAAGAGGGGACATGAGATATATGGAGCATGGAAACAGCGGTCTGATACGGAACGCGAGCGATGTGTTGCTGGTGATGGCGTTGATCACTTTGCCGGTTGACGGCACGAGGCTTGGCGTCATCATGCCGTACTGGACACCTATCGCCCCCGTGTTCTTCACGCTGTATGTCCTATGCAATCTACGCCTTTTCCTGCGTTCCATGCGCCAGCATCTCGGATTCTTCCTGTTCCTGCCCCTGCTGGTGGCCGTATCATTCTTCGGATGGCTGACCGTCGGATTCCACAGGATGTACGTGTTCCAGACCATGTTCGCGCTGGTCTCAGGCCTTGCATGTCTGGCATCATTGGATATCGCGTTCCGCTTGAAACGACTCGATTGGAACAGGGCGGTGACGATTGTCGTAATCGTGTATTGGATCGCATTCATGGTGGGTGTCCTGCAATGGTTGGACTCCCGATACGGCATCGAACCAGTCACATTCCTGTCCCAACATCTCATGGAACGCAACTACGTGCCGCGCAAGCCCCAATTCCTGTTCGCGGAACCAAGCTACATCGGCATGCACATATTCGGCGTACTATTGCCCCTGTTCTGGCTCACCAGACGCAAGTCATTGGCCCTACTCGTACTCGTGTTCGCCTTCGGCTCGGCATGCATGGGGGTTGGCGTGCGCATCCTAATCGACACGGTGATTGCGCTGCTGCTGTGGGCGGTAATCGAAATCCGGTGGAACCGTGCGCGCAACATCATTGCGGCATTCGTCGGCATCGGAGCGATCAGCATCGGCGGAGCACTGATGTTACTGCGCAACGCGCGCGTGCAAAGCCTGCTGCAGCACGGCCTGATGCAGGGAGACTTCTCCATGCTCGCACGCATTTTCCGCTCGCTGGCGCCAATGCTCGCCGGTCTGCATGCCCCTGCGCACCTTGTATTCGGCTTCGGCATGGGCAACATCAAAAACGCGATGCTGCAAGGATATGACGACGCCCGAAACGTCATCATCGCCCGAGGCGGAGACCCGTCTGGCAATGTCGAGATCAGACTGATAGCGAACACGGACAACAGCACCTACTACTTCACCATGAATGCCTACGTCAGTTTCATTACCGAATTCGGCATAATAATGCTGGCCGCATTCCTGATACTGCTTTTGGCCCACGTGACCTGCAACCATGCCTGGAACAAAACCACAATCTGTTGGCTGATCCTCCTGTGCTACCTCTATATCCAATTCGAAGGCTATGCGTTCTACGCCCTATGGCTCTACATCTGGGCAACCGGCTTCCCCAAACTGGCCGCAATCCAACCCCCGAAATCTGCCAGCTCCGCACAGCCATCGAAAACAGAGTAGACTCAGACAGCGGAAACAACCGAACAGTCCGATTCGCGTCCCGCAACCATGCGAACCAGCGCATGCTGAAACAAGGAGCAGACGATTTTGCCAAGAAGCAAGCATACGAAAAAGCGCACCGCCGTGCATGTGGCACTGGCCATCGTAATCCTCTGCCTCGCGCTCGCAGTTTCCGTTGCAGTGGCCGGACTGCTGTTCTACAAGCAGGCTCAGACCGTGAAAAATGAGGAACAACAGGCGGTTTCCGCCCTCTCTGGGCTGAACGAAGATATCCTCAAGAATGCGGACTCTCTGCAAGCCACCGTATCCCAAGCGCAGCAGCATACCGTGGAAGCCAAACGAATTTCGCATAACCCATTGTGGACGGTCGCATCCATAATGCCGTACATGGGCAACGATGTCACTACAGTGCGCGGCATGACCGAAGTAATGGACGACCTGACCGGCAACACGCTTCCCGGTTTCACGAGCATCGCGCAACAGATCAGTACGACGCAGCTGAACAACGCCAACGGACAGCTCAACCTGCAGGCCATCGCTGACATGCAAGACGAATTCGCCAAAGCTAACCAGCAGCTCCAGCAGCAACGAGAAAAATACGGCAACCTGCCCACGCCAAAAATCAAAATCGTGGCATCCGCATACCAACAGGGACGCGACAAACTCGACGATCTCGCGCAAACCGTGGACGGCATGAACAGTGCGATGCAAATGGTCCCCGAATTGCTCGGCCAAAACGGGGCGAGAACATACCTTCTAGCCATCCAAACTCCCTCCGAACAACGCTCCGGAGGCGGACTGGTCGGATCTCTCGGCACATTCCACGCCGATCAAGGAACAGTGACGGTCGGCGAACTCCACCCCGACGGCACGCTGCTCAACGGTAATAACGGCAATGCCGAGGAAAAAGCGGTCTTCAACGGCCCGCTCGCATTCTCCTTCGACCTGCGCGACACATTCGCCGTGCCTGACATAGCACGCAACGCGGAAATGCTGAACGCTACTTGGCAGCGCTCGCCGTACGCCTGCAATATCGATGGTCTACTGGCGGTCGACCCGGTGTTCATCCAGGAGATGGTTGGTATCAGCGGCGACGTGCGGCTTGAGAATGGTACCGTGCTCAACGGTAGCAACACCGCGCAGTATCTGCTGAACACAATCTACAAGAGCGTGCCGGCGGAACAACAGGACGCCTATTTCAATTACGTGGCGCAGACGGTGCTGAACAACGCCTTCAACAGCATGAGCGTGGAGAAACTGCTGAATATGGGGCAGATTATTGGCTCAATGGCCCAGGAACGTCACTTGTACGCATACACGTTCCATGAGGACGAGGCTGATCACTTCCAAGGTGCCGGAACCGCGAAAAGCGCTCCCGGCAGCGCGGACAAACCACAGGTGGGTATATATCTCAACGAACAGAACTCGTCGAAGCTGGGCTGGTACATCGATCGTAAGGCCATGGTGACGGCGACCGGACGAACCAAGGACGGCGCCCGCACCTATCATGTGCGCTACACGCTGACCAATACGCTGACCGAAGCGGAACTGGCAACCTGCAACTGGTATATTCTCGGCGGAGTGCAAAGCGGAGTCGACGGACAAATCGTGGGCGGCTCCGGCATTTCCGTGCAGCGTATGCTTTTCTATGCTCCGGCGGGAGGAACAATCGGAGACATAACTTCGACCGGCGATGTGAAGGATCAGCGTACAACCACGATGGACGGACAGAACGTCACCACCAACGTCGCGTATCTGGAACCCGGGAAAAGTGTGACGTTCGAATTCGACGTGACCACTTCCACGAAGGCGAAGACCGATCTGACCATCGACCAGTCCCCATCCGGAAAAATGACGAACGATGTGGACTATCATTACTGAACCACCGTTATAGGCCATCATTGCTAAGATATCGAAGGGCATGAGGGTAATGATTCGGGGTGGATTCGTAATCTCGCTTGTTTTCCCCTCATGTATTAGAATGTGTACGAATTAGTAGCGAAGCGGAGAGGAATCAACCGTCATGGACGATCGATCGTCCAGGGTCAGAGAACCAGAAAAGCCCTGAAGAAAACGGTCTGGCATTCCCGTCCATACTTGACAGTTCCGTTTCCGGGCAGGAATCCCATTCGGGCAATTCAAATGCTTCGGGCATTTCAGGTGTTTTGGATGCTGCTCCGAATTCCGATTCTACGAGATGCCAATTAGAATCCCGAGCACGGCGAGCCGCATCGTCGGCGGGTCCGCAGGCGGATGAGCGCCGAGCACATCCGCCGTATCAAGCGTCGACGCCGTAACCCTCGCATCCTGGTTGTCGTGCTCATCGTGCTGCTGGCGTTTGCAGCCGTTGCTGGGGGTGTTCGCTTTCTTGGCGTTGAAAGCGAAGAGTGAACTGCAACAGGCCACTGATGGTGCAAAACATCTGCAGTCCGTCATTGCCGATGCCGACCAGTCGAAGATGGAAAAGCGTGTGGGGGAGCTCTCCGCGCATATTGACAAGGCTTATCCGCAAACATCTTCATCGATATGGTCGGTTGCCACGCGTCTGCCGTAGGCGGGTGGTGATATTTCCGCGGTCCGGGACACGGTCGGAGCTTTGGAAGACATCTCTTCGCAGGCCTTGCCTCAGCTGGTGCAGGCTTCGGGAAGCATCAATCTGAACAAGATTCAGGTAAAGGATGGCACTGTCGGCATTCCCGGTTTGGAGAATGCGCAGAAGAATGCTGCCGATGATGTGATTGATGATGCCGTGCGCGAGATGAAATCCGCGCAGCAGCCGAAAATACGGCAAGTGACCGACGCTATCAATGCAGTCAAAGCCAGTTGCGTGAAGCTCAGTAACACGGTTCATGGTATGAGCACACTGGCGCAGTTGCTGCCCAGCATGTTCGGCACGGACAGCCATGCCATTGACGCTCCGCGCAACTACCTGATTCTGGCGCAGGCCAACGCGGAGGCTCGTCCTTCCGGCGGTTTGACCGGTTTGCTTGGCGTAATCACCGTACAGGGCGGCCATCTGAGCTTGCAGCCGTTCGTCTCGGATATGGAGATCCCAAGTCTGGCGAGCCGGTGGTGGAGCTCACCGCCGAGGAGCGGATGCTGTTCACCGACAAGCTGGGCACGGATATCCGCGACGTGAATTTCACTCCCGACTTCCCGCGTACCGGCGAAATCGTACGTGCAATGTGGGCCATACAATATGGCGTCCAGATGGGATGGCGTGATTGCTATTGACCCGCTGTTTCTGCAGAACATGCTTGCCGTTACCGGCGGTGTGACCATGCCCGACGGTTCCGTATTGGACGGTACGAATACCGCGCAGATGTTGTTGAATATTGTGTATGCGAAGATGACGCCGGAGAAAAAGGACAGGCATTTCGCAGATGCCGCGCAAGCTGCGTTCAACCACATCACCCAGAATGCCGATGATCCAAAAGCCTATATTGGTGCGCTTTCCCGGTCCGTGAAGGGGCATCTGCTGCTGCGGAGCGCGCACGAGGGCGAGCAGGACTTGATTGCCGAATCCGAGATTTTGGGTCGTCCCATTACCGAGGGTGCCAAGCCTCAGATCGGCGTGTACATTTCCGACGAGACGCAGCCGAAGATGGACTGGTATCTGCATCGCGAGGTGACCACCAAATTCCAGAAAGTGGTGGCGAATGGGGCTAACCAGTATACGGTGCATATCAAGCTGAAGAACCTGATAACCGTCGAGGAACTGGCCACGGCTCCGAACTATGTGACCGGTGGCACGAACGAGACCGAGCCCGGAGACATAAGAACGGCCTTGTTCCTATATGCGCCGGCGAATGGCCGTTTGGTGGATTAGAAGTTCCAGAACCAAATGATTACCAGGGCATGACCGTGCATGATGGTTTGACGCTCGCCGTCGGCAAGGTCACGCTGAAACCGGGGGAGGAGTATGAGATCACCCTGCATGTGCAATCCGCTCCGGACGCTGAGGAAGTCCTCACTGTCCGCAGACTCCGCTTATCGAAGGCTGGTGGGCGTGTCGAGCTGAAAGAAAAATCCCCCTTTATATGGATGTGAGAGTAAGCTAAATTATCGCTCCTAACAAGCGGGGGAGGCAAGGGTTTTTAGTTTGGAGAGAAAAATGACCTATAGCGGCAACACTAAGGAGAAGTTGAGCGAGACATCCCGGAAGTATGTGCTCAGCGTCGCCTACTGGCGGTTCTTCGTCAACGCCTTGCTGGTGTTGTGTGATATGACCGCCTTCATCATTGCCTCGGCGATTGTATACGTGGTGCGGAATGCGGGAGACCTGTACTCCACGCGTTTCCACTTCTACCTTGCTTTATGGGTGTATACGCTTGTCGGCTCGCTGATTTGGATATATTGCCTGCACAGTGTGGGCGTGTACCACCGTCATGTGATGGGTGACGGCTACCAGCTCAATGCGTTTTTGGTCAAAGGTGCGATTTTCGCGGGTCTGATGGTTTGCGCGCTGAATTCCATTCTCAACGTGTACGTACCGTTGGTGACCACCGGTTTGGTGCTTCTGTGTGCGTTACTGGTTACCATTGTCGAACGTCTCATCATCCGTCAGTTCGTGCTGTTCAGCCGTGAGAAGGGCGCGTATTCGTACGGCACCGTACTGGTAGGCTCTCCCGAGGGCATTGAACATGCCTTGGAATTCCTGAGCAAGAAAAGCCAGCTAAACTATCATGTCGTTGCGGTGTGCCCGATTGGATTGAACGAGAAGAACGGTCTTGTGTAGGCTGTCGGCGCGCCCGAGGGGTTCAAGCAGCGGATCCATGAGATTAGCGGCAGAAATATCGTGACGTTGCCGTATTGCAAGAATTTCGCCGAACGTGCCGTGGCCGTGGGTGTGCAGACGGTGATGGTCACCGATGTGATGCAGCGTTTTTCCGATAATTTCAACACATTCGTGTTGGATCTGGAATCCATGAATCTGGAGATCGCAGTTGTCACCTCCGCGGTGGATGTGAGTGGCCATGAGACCAATATCCGCGTGCTCCAAGGCACCACGGTGATGACGATCAGCCTGACGCAGTATTCGCCGTGGGCCATGTGCAAGAAGCGCGCGTTCGACATTGTGGTGTCGCTGATTGCGCTGTTGGTTTCCGCGATTGTCAGCGTTCCCGTCGCCATCGCCATCAAGCTCACCGATGGTGGGCCGATTTTTTATATGCAGACCCGTGTGGGCCGCCGTGACAAGACGTTCAAGATGATCAAGTTCCGTTCCATGGTGGTGAACGCGGACAAGATGAAGGCGGAATTGGCCGAGGAAAATGGACAGAAGGGCCGTTTCATTTTCAAGATGAAGGACGATCCGCGAGTTACCAAGATGGGCAAGTTCATTCGCAAGTTCTCCATTGATGAGCTTCCGCAGTTCCTGAACGTGCTGAAGGGTGATATGAGCGTGGTGGGACCGCGCCCGCCGCTGCCTGAGGAAGTGGCGCAGTACGACCAGACATATGCCACTCGTATGCTGGTCAAGCCCGGCATCACCGGTCCGTGGCAGGTGTCCGGCCGTTCCAATCTGAGCCGGGAGGAGTCTGAATCCTTGGATGTCAGCTATGTGCAGAACTGGTCCATGTTGGGCGACATCGTGCTACTGTTCCGCACCGTCGGCGCCGTTGTAACTCACAAGGGTGCATATTGATAGGTTCTGATGGAGATGAGACATAGCAAGGGATTCCATCAGGGGAACGGCAGTTTCAGGTGCTGGGTAAGCTCGGAAGTACAAGGGAAGCAATACGTGATATGAGTATGGTCGATACGCAATCGCATAATACGAAAACCGGCGTGAATGGTTCGCAAAAGCCGATTCGCGTGGCTCAGATTGTCGGCAAAATGGTTGGCGGCGGTGTTGAATCTGTAGTGATGAACTACTACCGGTATATCGACCGCAGCAAAGTGCAGTTTGATTTCCTTGTCGATGAGGATTCCACGCGCGTTCCTGAAGAGGAAATCACTACTTTGGGTGGTCGTGTATTCCGCATACCGCCGTACCAGCATCCGATTCGTTACCGTCGTGAGCTGATTCGTCTGATGCACGAACAGCAGTGGCCGATTGTGCACAGCAACATCAACACTCTGAGTGTATTCCCATTGTCGGCAGCGAAGAAAATGGGAGTGCCTGCCCGCATCGCGCATTCTCATTCAACCATGGGCAAAGGCGAGTTTGCGAAGAATGCGATGAAGCTTGTATTGAGGCCGTTCGCAAATGTGTACCCGACAGTAAGGTTTGCGTGCGGACATTATGCGGGTGAATGGTTGTTTGGCAAAAACCATGATTTTACTGTAATTCCGAACGCCATTGAGCTGGATAAATTCCGTTTTGATTCTACAGTTCGTCAAAAGGTACGCGAAGAATTCGGTATTGCCGATGACACATTCCTGATAGGGCATGTTGGCCGCTTTATGCCTCAAAAGAACCAGGTTTTCTTGGTTGACATGCTTGCGGATCTGCTGCCTAGTAGGCCTAATACGATGCTTGCCTTTGTGGGAGAAGGACCTGATAAGGCGGATGTTCAACAGCATGCTGAAGAGCTTGGTGTTGTTGATCATGTGATGTTTCTGGGACAGAGATCTGATGTCAATCGTCTATACCAAGCATTTGACGTGTTCTGCCTGCCTAGTCTATATGAGGGACTTTGCTTAGTTGGCGTTGAGGCGCAGCGCGCTGGTCTCCCATGCCTGTTCTCCGACGCAATTACACGAGAAGTTGATGTAACAGGCACATCTAAATTCATGCCCATAGAATCGCATGAAGAATGGAGCTCTTCTATACTGGCATTGGAACCGGGGATACGAATCGATTCCTCCGATAAAGCGTTCTCCGACTATGATATTTCCGAGAATGCCCGGGAACTGACTTCAATTTACTTGAAACTTTTTGAGAAGAAATGAAAAGCAATATGGACCCGCTAGTTTTAGTTGTCATACCTGTATATAATATTGAGCCTTATCTACATGAATGTGTGACAAGTGTGATAAGGGAGCTGCGGACGTTTTCTTGGAGATGATCACGCAGCCATTCCCTGGTTCTGACGGTATTGTACCGGACTCATCCAACCAATCGACCGTTTGATGAGCTCGTGGTCGTGCCAGCGGATGCAGTCGTCGATCGGGACGAGCACCCCGTCGCGGGTATGCCCCCCCCCCAATGCCCAGGATAGACGGGCTCCGTCCTCATGCGTCCGAGGAACCCCTCCGCGGCGGCGTCGTCCGGGGAACGGCCTTTGGCGCCCGTCGACCGCGCCGGGCCGTAGCGGTCCATGAGCGCCAGCCATCCGGGCCGCCGGCAGTGGTATCCGCGGTCGGAATGCACCAGGGGCCTCGCTCCCTCCGGCAGCGTTTCCACGGCCTTGACGAGCATCCTGTTGGCGAGCTCCGCGTTGGGACCGGGCCCGGCCGTGTACGCGACGATCTTGCCGTCGTAACAGTCGATCGGCGGGGAGAGGTACACCTTCCCATCCCTGGCCTTGATCTCGGTGATGTCCGTGAGCCATTTCTCGTTCGGCATCTCAGCCGTGAAATCGCGGTCGGCGAGGTCGCCGGGAGCCGGCGTGGTCTCGCCCTCGTATGAGCCGTACCCGCGTCGTTCGGGAACATGCGCCGTCGGACCATCCTCGGCCATGATCCTGCGGAGCGCCTTCTCCGAGACGCGGGTTCGGAGCACGGCCCTGACCCTGCGGTACCCGTACCTTCCCCTGGAAGAGGCGAACGCCTCCGCCACCTCCCGCATCAACGCGTTCCCCAGTCCCGGCTCCTCGACCCTGCGTCGCGGGGCCTCGGCGTCGCCGGCGTCCCGATCCCGTCGCATTGCTGGCTTGTCGGCCTGGCCGGCGTCCCTGTTTTCGGGCCGCAACGCGGCCATACCGCCCTCTCGATACGCCCTGACCCGGTTGCGGACCGTGCCGACGCCCGCGCCGAGCCGTTCGGCGGCCCGCTTCCGCGCATGCCGCCCGGCACCGGTTCGATCGCCTTGGCCCTCGTCTCCATTAGGATGATGGGTTTCGCCATATGGCCGGCATACCCGGGATCCTTTGCCAGCCAGCGTTCCAGGCACTGCCTGGTCGGGTATCCCAGATGCCTCACCACCTGGGCCGTGGTCATCGGCGTGGCGGAGCACAGGTCCACTGCGCGCTGTCGTTCCTCGGGACCGGACATATGATAATCCTTTCGTTCGGTCTCCAAGAAAAAGTCCGCACCCTGTTCTCCTGCATGGAAAACTCGTTCTGCAAGGCAATGTCAAAGCTGTAGGCAAGCTGCGCTTTCTTTCCCCGTTCTGCTTTCTCCACCTCGTTCCATAAGGTTTCGCGGTCAGAGAAAGAGGGTGGGGCATGAGATGGCAGCAGGATTTCGGAACAGATTACGCCGCCCTTTTGGCGTAGTCGCTGTCCTCGCCGTAATGCTCACTGTGCAGCTTTTCGCCGGAGCGATAGGCGGCAGCAGCCACAGCAGACTGTCCGGCGCTGCGCTTAATCCGGGTCACATGAAAATGATACAGTGCGATAGTCAATCACCCCCAAACTCATTTTTGTTGTGCTCGTTGATGTCCTCCATGAGCAGACCCTTGACTTCCGTCAAGGCGAATGCTTTTCCGCAAAGGCGTAAAACTCGGTTTCGGTCAAAACCTTTGTCAGCGATGCAACGCTTTCAATAGTTGCGCCACGGGTGATAAGATGATGTGCCCGTTTGCGCCAATCTCCCTTTTCGTAGTATGCGGCACGGTTTTCAAGTTGCTGCTTTTTGTGTTGGAGCTGCAAGAGCTTGCGTTCTTTTTCCGCTTTCTCCGCTTCCAGCTCGGGGATAGTTTTCTGTTTTGCCATAATGCATGACCTCCTTGATTTTGATGTGGGGATATAAAAAGACCGCCTATTTTTTGTAGACGGTCTATGTAACACTGGAGGATAGTTTTTTTATTGCGGCATTCCACCGTTTTTAATGATGGAGTTTGCTACTCCCTCTGCTGCGGCTGTCACAAACGCAGAGGAAATGGTCTTAATTGTTTCGATAACAGGGGGGAGTCCTTTTTGCACAATTACATCTTTAACCTTTTTCCATTGGGAGTTATCTCGGATTTTATCAAGAAAATCATTGCCCTCCCATGTTAAAGAACCTACGCCGAAGCTCCGTAAACTGTTATCCGCATACCGGGCACCGTAATCAGAAATCAGCCCAGCCTCATTTAATATTTTGCAATGATAGGCGACAGTTTCCATGTCGTAGCCACTAATGTTCAAATTAGAAATCGCTGTTGAAGAGTATTCTTCTTCAATTTTCAAAAGAATGAGACGAACAAGCTCCATGTCTCGCTTCATGGATGCTCCTTTCATGGATGCTCCTTTCAATCATACTTGCTATCTGCGAATGGTTTGTTAAATCGTTCGTAGATAGCAAGTCCGCAGGGATAGCCGCTTAGCGACGCAAGGGTTGCAGCCCCTTGTACGGAACGGAGTGGCGCAAAACAACCCGAATATTCGTGTGTTTGGGCTGCCTGCCTCGCAGAGCGCACATACATGGCTTAGAAGTGCGCCCTTTGTTCCAAAGGGATTTATAACACCGCCTAATCCTCAAGATACAAGCCTTCATCAATACGACAAATTGCCTTTCGGATATTTGAAGCAATGATTGATGATGCCTTTTCGTATTCTGTACTATATATACCCAGCAAACTGAAAATGCAGGATTTCTTACAGCGTCTGACAAATGCATTATTGAATGCTGCCTTTGTGTTTTGAGAGAGGACTGGTAGCATATATCCTTTCGAAAGCAAGCTTCATATATCTGAACATAGAAATTTCCATGACAGAGGAGAGGCCATGAAGTCAATACAAGTAGCGAATGCTTTCATTCTTCGCCATGGCTCTGATATCGACATTACGA
>ERZ827520.2928-NODE-2928-length-14840-cov-6.284951_pt1 | contig 14840 bp, 12 predicted proteins | sample MGYA00519581_ERZ827520 | MGnify/ENA primary metagenome ERZ827520 (study PRJEB31778, sample SAMEA3449339) | human gut metagenome | biome: human gut; feature: human-associated habitat; material: faeces | place: United Kingdom | collected 2010/2012 ...
GAAGTCATCAAAAACATCATTCTTGAGAAATTGCATTAGCGGGTGGAATGTACGGGTTTGCTGTACGAAGGTCGTCTTGAGCAAAACATCTGCCGTGCCGACCGTACACTCAAAGGTCGCTAGACCCGTGTAGGGTGTCAGCTCGATCTCCGCTTCGCTGAGTAGCCACTTGTCTACCTTGTAGCCCGTGGCAGGCTGTGCCGTGAAGATGATTTTGTCACCCTCCCTTGCCGTACTACCAGAGGTAAAGGGTGCACCTTCCTTTATGGCATTGAGGGTACCATTGCCGTCTGTGGTAAAGGTAATTCTATATTCAGGCTTTGACTTTTTGGAGAAGGTTGCCTTTACTTCAGTAGCACCTTTTACAACGAACTTCTTCGTCGCGAGGATGTCTGTGCCGTTGGCCGTAAGTGCAGTAAGCTCGTACCCCTCAGTTGGAGTAGCGGCAATCGTTAGCTCCGTGCCGTAGGGGACAGCGGTGAGATCGTCGGCTCCCGTAGCGGTAAGCGTACCTTCACCTTCCTTAGTCAGGGTCACGGTAAACGCCATCTTCGTAAAGGTTGCCTTTACTTCAGTAGCACCTTTTACAACGAACTTCTTCGTCGCTAGGATGTCTGTGCCGTTGGCCGTGAGAGCTGTCAACTTGTAGCCGTCAGCCGGTGTCGCTACGATGGTCAGCTCGGTACCCTCCGGAACGGCGTTGAGGTTGTCCGCACCGGTAGCGGTGAGCGTGCCTTCGCCCTCCTTAGTCAGCGTTACCTTTAAGGGTTGTGTCTCCTCTTCGCCCTCGTAGGCAACATACTTTCTGGTATCGGACTTGTACTTTAGCGTATTCCAGTTCTTTCCCTTGGCAATAGCGACATCGGATTTAAGGCAAATATTGCCCTCAGGAGCCGGTTCTTGCACTACGGTAAAATTACCGGCTCTCTTTCCGGTACGGTCGGGCAGACTGTTCACCAAGCGGGTCATCTCTTCGCCTTTGATTTGATTGCCATGGCACCTAAGTGTTCCCAATGCGGTATTTTTGGATACATCCAATGCAGTCAGTTGATTGTTGTAGCATACAAGCCATATCAATGCGGTGTTTTGGGAGACATCCAATGCGGTCAGCTTATTGCCGTCGAAGAAAAGTTCTGTCAACGCAGTGTTTTTTGATACGTCTAATGCGGTCAGCTGATTGTCAGAGCAGTAAAGCTTTTCTAGTGCGGTATTCTGGGATACATCCAATGCGGTCAGCTTATTGTTGAAGCAACCTAGGGTTGTCAAAGCCGTATTCTTTGATAGATCCAACATGGTCAGCTTATTGTTGAAGCAGTCAAGCCATATCAGTGCGGTATTCTGGGATACATCCAACGCAGTCAGCTGATTGATGCCGCAGAAAAGCTTTGTTAACACGGTGTTTTCGGAAACATCCAATGCCGTCAGCTTATTGTCAGAGCAGGAAAGCTTTGTTAACACGATGTTTTGGGAAACATCCAATGCAGTCAGTTGATTTTGCTGGCAGTTAAGATTTGTCAACTCAGTGTTTTGGGATACATCCAATGCGGTCAGTTGATTTTGCTGGCAGTTAAGTGTTTCCAATTTGGTATTCTTGGAAACATCCAATGCGGTCAGTTGATTTTGCTGGCAGTTAAGTGTTTCCAATTTGGTTTTCTTGGAAACATCCAACGCCGTCAGTTGATTGCGGTAGCAGTCAAGCCTTGTCAATGCGGTGTTTTGGGAAACATCCAACGCCGTCAGTTGATTGTCGTAGCAGTCAAGCCTTGTCAAGGCGGTGTTTTGGGAAACATCCAATGCCGTCAGTTGATTGTCGTAGCATTTAAGCGTTGTCAAGGCGGTACAGCCCGAGACGTTCAAGCTGGTCAGTTTGTTGCGGTAGCAGTCAAGCGTTGTCAAGGCGGTACAGCTCGAGACATCCAAGCTGGTCAGTTGATTGTCGTTGCATTTAAGTTCTGTCAAGGCGGTACAGCCCGATACATCCAAGCTGGTCAGTTTGTTGCCGAAGCATTTAAGCGATGTCAAGATAGTGCAACTAGACACGTTCAAATTGGTCAGTTTGTTGTTCCAACCGTTAAACTTTGTGACATTGCCTCGAATGATGACAGTTTGGCCGGTAAGTGTGTAGGGAGCGGAGCCTCTGGAAAACGGCTCTTTGACACCCTCGATGGTGACGTTGCCACCCCAAATTTCTAATGTGATTTTCTCTCCGACCGCCTTGGTAGTGGTCATCGTGATGACCCCTGTGCCAACGGTACGGAGTGCATCGGAGGTAGTAGACGAGGGCTGGGAGGATTCCTCGGCTTGTAGTCCTATCGAGGTGAGGAGCGTGCAGAGTAGGACGCACGCCCAGCGGTGTAGTCTTCTTGTCATATCGTAGGAGTTGATAGAAAATGATATGAGACAAGACACGCCCCGAGGAGCTGTGTCTTGTCTATTCGTTTAGGAGAGCTTAGAGATGAGGAGTAAACGCTCTAGCATCGGACTCGTTGCTAGCATCAATCGGGTTCTCTCGCATCAGCTCTAGAGAGGGGTAACTCTGTGACTCCATAGGAGTGGGCAGCTCTGCTGTGTATACTGCGGAATTAATGGGAGAGAGTTTTCCTGTACTCTTTGTGTACCCTACGGGTATCCATCCCTTGGCTTTAATCTGCTCTAAGTGCTGGGGAGTGAAAGCATTCTCACCAAAAGAGTATTCAGCGTTCTCATTCTCACGAGTTGCCACAACAAAGAGTCCATTCAATTTATTAGGGATTTCATTTGTAAAGTGCTTGTCGAGGAACTGTGTGATAGCCTCTTCTGACATCTTATTGAATCGAAGATCCACAAAAAGACTAGAGTACCATCCTTGTTTCTGTTGCTCTTCATCATACCGGTCCTCTTCGTAGTACTTATTTTCTGCTTCGGCTACCTCAATAGATGTCAGCAGATTGTTCTGAGCATAGAGCTGAGCTGGGACATGGTGGAGCTTGAGCGTAGAGAGTTGATTATTTGATATGTATAACACGTTGAGGCGCTTCAGAAGCGAGAGATCTAGAGAGCCTTGGAGCTTATTGTTGCTAAGGTTTAAACCGATTAATGTCGCAGGGAGCTTAGAAACATCTAGTGAAGTCAGATCTTTATTTCTGAGGGATAGAGCCTCTAGCTTGAGATGACTTATGTCGGGTATAGGAGTAGAGGATTCGTCTAGATGTAGATCAATGAGCTTATTACAATGCGTGAGGTCTAGCTCTTTGAGAGACACTCTAGCTAAGGTAAGCCACTTTAGCTCAGTAGCCTTAGATAGATTTAGTTGCTCTAGCTTGGGGGAAGTCCACAAAATTAATTCCTTGAGAATAGGCTCTGTAGGTAGTGCTATCCTAGTTAGGTTGTCGAGCTTGCCTATCTGTATAAATCCAAGACCCTTGCACTGAGAGAAGTCTAGATCGGTAATATTAGGACAACCAAACATATAAAAGTACTTGAAGTTAGGAGCCTGAGATGCCACAAACGCAGTAAGTGGAGCTTCATGAATATTGAACCCGATCACATTACCCTTGATGACTACATTAGGGTCGGTGATGGTATAGCAGACCCACTCCTTCATGTTAGGATTGCATGAGGGGTACTCCGAGGGTTTCATCCCCTTAAACTCAAGCTCTCCCTTAGCCCAGATGCCCATAGAGATGGTGTCGCCCACCTTCATGCCAGAGGCAAAGGCGATGCCCTCGTCCTCTCCGAGGAGCTTGAGGAGCTCCTGCTCCTGTGCTACCACCTCGGGATTGCGAGGGGGCTCTTTCTTTTGATTTGGCTCATCCTTCTTGCATGAGATGAGTAGGATGCTAGCTAGTAGTAGGAGCCAAGACATCAGGTGTAGTTTGGATTTCTTCATTGTTATATTTGGTTTTAATTAGTGTCGTTGTCCAGGCTCTAGCGATTCTAAATACCCCCTAGAGAGTGCATAAATACCCTCTAGGGGATACTAAAGAAGAGGCTTATAGACAGCACAAAGTTACAATCCTTAAGGGCTATCAATCAAGAGCAAAAAGGACACTTCTCGGGATTTGTCCAAATACAGCAGAATCCGATATGGTTTCTCCAAGATTTGGCAGATTTTAGGATCAAGCGCAAACCAAAACGTCGTTTCGTGGTCTACTTGACACTAGAATGTACGTGGATCTGTTGTCCCCTACGTATGAAACTGGAGTTTCTCCCGTATGAAACTTTAGTTTCTTCCGTAGGAAACTCCAGTTTCTCCTATATGAAACTCTAGTTTCTCCTGTATGAAACTCCAGTTTCACCTGTATGAAACTGGCTGAAATGGGGCAGAGGCAAAAGAAAAGTGGCGACTGCTCCTCTGTAAGAAGCTGTCGCCACCTCGGCAAATGTGTTGGGGTAGGGGACTAGAGCTTGCGCCGAACCTCGATCTCCTCAAAGGACTCGATGATGTCGCCCACCTCTATGTTATTGTAGTTCTTGATATTGATACCGCACTCGAGACCAGAGACCACTTCCTTGGCTTCGTCCTTGAAGCGCTTGAGCGACTCCAGCTGACCCGTATGGATGACCACACCGTCGCGGATGACGCGCACCTTGTCAGTACGCTTGATCTTGCCATCGGTGACCATACAGCCTGCGATGGTGCCGATCTTGCTCACCTTGAAGGTCTGCAGTACCTCCAGATTGGCCGTGACCTGCTCGCGAATGTCTGGTGAGAGCATGCCCTCGAGAGCATCGCGGACATCTTCAATAGCATCGTAGATGATCGAGTAGGTGCGGATCTCAACGCCCTCCTGCTCGGCGAGCTTACGAGCCTGAGCACTGGGACGAACCTGGAAGCCGATGATTACAGCGTCGGATGCCGTCGCCAGCTGAATGTCTGACTCGGTAATCTGACCGACACCCTGATGGATGACGCTCACCTGAATCTCCTTCGTCGAGAGTTCGATGAGTGAGTTGGCCAAGGCCTGTACGGAGCCGTCCACGTCACCCTTGATGATGAGGTTAAACTGCTGGAAGTTGCCCACAGCGATGCGACGACCGATGTCGTCGAGGGTAAGCATCTTCTGCGTACGCAAGCCCTGCTCACGCTGTAGCTGCTCACGCTTGACAGCTAGCTCACGAGCTTCCTGCTCGGTCTCCATGACGTTGAAGTCGTCACCAGCGGTCGGTGCCCCGTTGAAGCCGAGGATAGAGACGGCTGTGGATAGCCCAGCGGTGTCAACACGCTTGTTGTACTCGTTGTACATAGCCTTGACACGTCCGTAGTAGCTACCAGCTAGGATGTAGTCTCCGATGTGGAGGGTGCCTCGCTGGATCAAGACGGAGGCGAGGTAACCCTTGCCTTTGTCTAGTGAAGACTCAATGACGGAGCCAGAGGCACGACGATGAGGATTGGCCTTGAGCTCGAGGAGTTCGGCCTCGAGGAAGATTTTGTCTAGTAGGTCGGGGATGCCGATGTTCTTCTTGGCAGAAATCTCCTGTACCTGATACTTACCGCCCCAATCCTCGACGAGGTAGTTCATACCTGCGAGTTGCTCACGGATCTTGTCTGGATTGGCTCCGCTGACATCGATCTTGTTGATCGCAAAGATGATCGGCACACCAGCAGCGCTAGCGTGGTTGAGCGCCTCAATGGTCTGAGGCATCACGGCGTCGTTCGCCGCAATGACGATGACCACAATATCTGTGATCTGCGCACCACGAGCACGCATAGCGGTAAAGGCCTCGTGACCTGGTGTGTCCAAGACGGTCAAGCGACGACCATCGGAGAGGGTTACGTTGTACGCACCAATGTGCTGCGTGATACCTCCTGCCTCGCCTGCCGTAACGTCCGAACGACGGATGCAGTCGAGTAGTGAAGTCTTACCGTGGTCTACGTGACCCATGATGGTGATGACGGGTGGACGAGGCTCTAGATCCTCAGGCTTGTCGGGTTCCTCGTCGGCAGTGATCGCCTCAACGACGTTGGCCGATACGAACTCCGTCTCGTAGCCAAACTCCTCGGCAACGATGTTGATCGTCTCGGCATCAAGACGTTGATTGATCGACACCATCATGTCGATGCTCATACAGGTGGAGATGACGTCGGTGACGGGGACATTCATCATGTTGGCAAGGTCGCTCACGGTGACGAACTCGGTCAGCTTGAGTACCTTCTCGTCTTGCGTGGAGAGCTCCTGCTCACGCTCAAACTCGGCACGGCGTGCCTCGCGCTTCTCACGTCTAGACTTAGCAGCACGTCCGAAGGCTGTCTGCTTGTTGTTGAGTCGTGCTAAGGTCTCCTTGACCTGCTTAGCTCTTAGCTCGTCCTGCTCCTCTGGAGTCAAGACTGGCTCCTGACGCTTGCTCTTACGTCCCGTGCGACGCTCATTGTGTGCTGGGCGCTCGCCTCGCTGTGGAGCTGCTGCGCGAGTTCCCTTCTTGCCTGAGCGATCGTCCTGTATCTTGGCGCCTTCGCTCTTGACATCGACAGCGCCTGAGGAGATGCGCTTGCGCTTGCGACGGTTGTTGTCCTTATCTTTGTCCTTGTTAGACTTGCGAGAGCGAGAGCTACTGAAGCTACTGAGGTCGATCTTGCCGACTACCTTGAACTGTGGCTCGTCCTCCTTCTTTGCAATGCGAAATATCTCTGTCTCAGCCTCGCCTTTGGTCTCTGTAGTTGCCTCAGCGGGTGTCTCTGCCTGGGGCTTTGCTGCGGGAGCTTCCTTAGCTACTGGCTTCGATGCGACAGGGGTTGGCTGCTCGGGAGCTTTCTGCTTTGGCTCTTCCTTTGCAGGCTCTGCCTTAGCAGTAGCGGGCTTGGGTTCGCTAGGTGTCGGCTCCTTAGTGGCAACTGGCGCAGGCTCCTTAGCCTTTGCTGTCTCCACTTCTTTTGGTGCGACAGGCGCTGGCTCTTTAGTGGTAGCCTTAGCGGAGGACTTAGGACTCTCGGATGGCGTAGCCTCCTCCTTTGTCTCTTTAGTCTCAGTCGCCTTTTGGGCCTCCTTGGCAGGCGTAGCAACTTTTGGTTGCTCAGCCGTCGTGCTGGTCTTTGCCTTAGCCGGCTCCTCTTGCGTTGTCTCCTTCTGCTTAGCCGTCGTCGCGCTCTTGGTTGTGCTCTTGGTCGCACTCTTGGTTGCGCTTTGGGTCTTGCCCGTCTTAGTGGCTGTCGCCTTGGTCGTAGATCCCGAGACGGGGTTGTTGTGCTTGTCCAACTCTATCTTGCCTACAACGTTGAGCTGCGAAGCGCTTGCCGCCGTAGGGATGTCTGGTTCCGCCTCTTCTTTTGTAGTGGCTGGAGCTTTGCTCTCCGTGGGCTGCTCCTTGGGACTACTAGCCTCACTCTTCGATGCAGGCGCTTGAGCCTCTGGTTTAGCCTTAGACGAGCTCTTGCTACGGAGGAACTTCTTCTTGGCTCTTCCTACAGTCTCCTCATCAAAGGTCGGCGTGAAGTCACGCAGGATCAGATTAAACTCATCATCCGTGATGCGTGTGTTGGGGTTGTTGTCGACTTCTTTTCCCTTGTCGTGAAGGAAGGCGACAAGCGAATTGACTCCGATGTTGAGTTCTTTGGCTAGGCTAAACAGTTTTATGGACATATATTTCTCTTGATTGCTCGTCTACGGGTGGGGTTCGGTTTGTTCTTATCGTTGTACATAGATCCAGTCACGGTCACCCCTACACTGTGACTGGCTGATAGGTGTGCTCTGCTTACTCCTCGGTAGCTTCGTCCTCCTTGAGGTCTTCGATGATCGCCTCTGCGATCTCGCTTTGCGTAGGTGCAGGGCTCTTGATCAGGTCAATGTTTTCCTGTGGCAGGCCCATCTCCTCTAGCTCCTCCAGGTCAAACTCGGACGAGAGAATGCGTAGGACATGGTCGATGGTCTCTATCTCGAGATCGGTCTTCTGGAGCAACTCCGTGCGTGACGTGGTCAGGACGGCACGAGCCGTGTTTAGACCAATGTCTAGAAGCATCTTGATGACCCAGTCCTCGATCTCATCACTAAACTCGGAGAGGTAGATGTCCTCCTCGGTCGTGTCTGCCGCATCACGGAAGACCTCAATCTCAAAGCCTGTCAGGACGGACGCCAGCTTGATGTTGCTAGCGTTCTTACCGATAGCTAGAGGTACATCCTCCGGCTGTAGGTAAACCTCCGCCTTTGCCGTCTCTGGGTAGAGCTCGATGGAAGAGACCTTGGCAGGGCTAAGCGCACGCTGTATGAATAGACTGTCGTTTGACGTGTAGGTGAGGACGTCAATGTTCTCCCCATGTAGCTCCCGCACGATGCCACGTATACGGCTACCATTCATACCTACACAAGAGCCGACTGGGTCAATGCGGTCATCGTATGACTCGACGGCAATCTTAGCGCGGACACCAGGGATACGTGCTACACGCTTGATCGTGATCAAGCCGTCAGCGATCTCAGGTACATTGATCTCGAAGAGACGCTTGAGGAACTCAGGGCTAGTGCGTGAAAGCGTGACACGAGGATTGTTGTTCTCATTGTCCACACGAGCTATGACGGCATGGACGCTATCGCCCTTGCGGAAGTATTCGTCAGGGATCTGCTCGCTCTTGGGCATGATGAGCTCGTTGCCATCCTCATCAACGAGTAGGGTCTCACGCTTCCATACCTGATAGACTTCGGCGGTGATCATCTCTCCTACACGCTCTATAAAGGTCTGGTAGAAGTGCTCCTTCTGCAGATCCAATATCTTGCTTGAGAGGGTCTGGCGTAGATTGACTATAGCGCGCCGACCGAAGGAGAGGAAGTCCACCGAGTCAGTCACATCATCTCCGATCTCAGCCTCGGGGTCTATCTCACGAGCCTCCGAGTAAGCCACCTGTTCGTTCTCCCGCTCGACTGCATCGTCTGCAACCACCTCGCGGGTACGCCAGATCTCAAAGTCTCCGCTATCTGCATTGATGATCACGTCAAAGTTGTCGTCTGAGCCAAACATCTTAGCGAGGATGCTCCGGAAGGAGTCCTCTAATACGTGGAGCATCGTCTCCTCGTCTATATTCTTCAGCTCTTTGAATTCAGTGAGTAGAACCTTTAAGCTCGTTGCTTCTTTCTTTCTAGCCATATATCTATGTTGGATCTCTTCTGTGGGACTACTGTCTTAAGTAATGATGGGGTAGGGGTTCTATCAGAGTGCCTTGTCTAGGTCGTATGAGATACGCTTTAGCTGATCACGCTCGATGCGATGAGGCTCGATGATCTGCTGCTTTTTCTTCTTCTTACCATCCTGTATGATCTCCGTGCGCTCGACCTCTAGGACGACATACTCGGGTAGCTGATCCGCGCCCCTAGCACCGACCTCGATGAGCTTGCCGTGCCACTTCATCCCTGACGCGTCGACTGCCTGCACGGGCGCCTCCAGGTGACGGGTGTACTGCTCGTAGACCTGCCACGGATCGGAGAGACTAGGCGACGACACCTCCAGGGCGTAGTCCTCCTCCTCGTCACGATCGTGTAGCTGTGTGATAGCTCTAGAGATCTCGACACAGCGAGAAATGGGCAAGCCTCCCATGGCATCGACCACTACTCGGATCTGATCCCCTGGGCTACTAGTTACCTCCACGACGAACTCGTCCTCGTGGAGCATCTGCTCTATGTCTGTGCGGAGTACTGCTAAATCTATCATGATACTCGATGGTTATATACAAAAAGGAGGGAACCGCTGTCGCATGGCTTCCTCCTCCATACCTAAGCTGAGTCAACTGCTCGTGAGCCGTACGACCTCAACCGGTTCATTACGATGCAAAGATAGTAATATTTCTTCAGATAGCATACTGTCTATCCGATGCAAGGTAAATAAGCCACCTAGGTAATGATGGAAGAATCAAAAAAATGCCAAGCCCCTCTACCTCATAACCCTTACCAAACGAAGGGATAGGAGGCGGAGGGGCTGCTGTATCGTGTAGCGTAGAGCTTAGCGAAGTGTCTCTAAAAGATGACTACTCGTGTGTCGCTACAGAGACGAAGCTACGATCTCCTCTCGTTTGAGAGAAGACGACCGTGCCGTCTGTAAGTGCATAGAGGGTATGATCCTTGCCCATGCCCACGTTCTCACCAGGATGGTGCTGCGTACCTCTCTGACGTACGATGATGTTACCAGCCTTGCAGGCTTCACCTCCAAAGATCTTAACGCCTAGGCGTTTGCTTTCGGATTCGCGTCCGTTCTTGGAGCTTCCTACACCTTTCTTATGTGCCATGATTCCTTAGAGTCTTTAATTATCCTACGATTTGCTTTACTAGTATCTCGGAGAACTGCTGGCGATGCCCTCTGAGCTTGCGATAGCCCTTTCTCCGCTTCTTGTGGAAGATCAGCACCTTCTCACCCTTGACGAGTGGAGATACCACCTCACATACTACCTGTGCGCCCTCGATCGTCGGGGCTCCTACTGCTACTGCTCCGTCCTTGTCGAGGAGCATAACCCGGTCAAAGGTAACCTCTGCACCCTGCTCCGCCTCGCGGATATGATGCACGAAGAGCTTGCGACCCTCCTCTACCTTAAACTGCTGACCTTGGATTTCAACAATTGCGTACATTACGTTCGTCTGTTACTATTATTATATAGTCCCGTAAGGTGGCAGTCTACGATCGATCTGCGCTTGACAAACCCTACTTAGGAAGTAAATCGACTGCAAAGGTACAAAAAACTTGACACCCCGCAAGCGTACCCCCGCTGAGAATCGAACTCAGATCTAAAGTTTAGGAAACTTCTATTCTATCCGTTGAACTACAGGGGCATCGGCACGCCTGCACCTAGAGCCTGTGAACCCTCTTCGTACAGTCGCCACCGCAAAGGTACGCAATAAAACGGTACCGCCACACCTTCGCCCGCCATCACAGTTACGCAAATATTACGAGTAGACCTATGTAGGGACGCACGGGAGCGTCTAGCGGGAGGGCGTCTGTCCCCGTTAAAATCAAGATGCTGTAACCTTTGACTCAACGGACGTCCCGATGGCCTGTGTCCCGACTCGCAGGGAAGCTGTACCTTTGTCCAAAACAACGAGCAAGTTATGTTAGGAGCAATAATAGGAGACATCGTTGGCTCACGATTTGAGTTCGCAAATACCCACCGCACAGACTTCGAGCTTTTTGCCAAAGGGTGTGACTATACGGATGACACAATCTGTACCGTAGCCATTGCCGATGCACTGCTGAGAGGAGCAGACTTTGCCGACACCTTGCAGACGTGGTGCAGGCGCTACCCCCATCCTAAAGGTGCCTACGGCGGGCGCTTTCACCAGTGGATCTATACGACACCGCCAGTCCCGTATCGTAGCTTTGGCAACGGCAGCGCCATGCGTGTCTCTCCGTGCGGTTGGCTACCCACTCGTGACGCCGTCTTGTCACAAGCTAAGGCGAGTGCCGAGTGCACCCACAACCACCCCGAGGGGATAAAAGGGGCGGTCGCTATCGCAGAGGCGATCTACCTCCTCAGAGGTGGAGCAAGCAAAACTGACCTCAAGAAGCACCTCGAGGACACTTACCATTATGACCTCACGCAAAGCGTAGACTACATCAGAGAGCACAACAGCTTTGACGAAACTTGCCAAGTGACCGTACCGCAAGCGATAGTCTGTTTCTTAGCGGGGCGCACCTTCGAGGAGGTTATCCGCCTCGCCATCTCCATCGGTGGCGACAGTGATACCATAGGAGCTATCGCGGGGAGCCTTGCCGAGGCGCACTTTGGGATACCCCCCGAGATACAGCAACGCGCCCTCGCTTATCTCCCTGAGGATATGCGTCAGATCGTCGACAGCTTCCGCCAAACGATCCGATGAGACGAGCACATAGAACCATCCATTGACAAAATCCTCTCCAGACTACTATTATATATACGTCCCCGACCGATCAAAAAGACGGATTCTCGAGAGCGGATTACGCTCCCCACGGAGGAAATTCCTGCTAGCTCACGAGAAAACGAAAATTCTTCACCGAGGGCCGAAATAAAAGTTCGGAAGAATGAAATGAAACTTCGGAAGAAAGAAATCAAAGTTCCGAAGAATTTCTCCACGCCTCCGTGGAGAATGAAAAGTCTCCACCGAGCAATTCTCGATTTCCTCCGTTCGTGCTCGTACGACCCATCCATCAGACACCCCCGTCGTGCGCTCCCACAGCGCACTTCCGCCTAATCTCCCCCAAATCTCTGAGTCCTCTCTGTTTTCATTGGCGTGCTTTTATCTTTGCGGTGGAGAGATGACAATTAGATCTACGGCTCCTGAGTACGTGTCAGGTCAGTGACGGGGTAAACGTCATCTCTCTTTTTATGTCCACTTGATGAGGTTGTCTAGCTGTGCGGTGTCCTACTCGAGCTAGAGGGCTTGCCAGTCCCACTCACTCATAGAGCTGTTGTCGAGGATCGTGCAGGCTCGGAGCTTGTCGGCTGTGACGTGGCTCGGGATAACGACGCAGGGGGGGGGGGAGGTCATACCCAGCTCGACCATAGCTCGGAGGCGCATATTGCCTCCGATGACGATGTACTTGTCCCCGTGCGGATAGACGAGGATGCCACGGAGCTGGAGCATCTCGGGGTTTCGAGTATGCTCCGCTTGAGCTTGGCGAGCTTGTCGGGCTGTATGTTGCGGGGATTGGCTGGGAGCCCATCAATCTGCCCCTTGTTCTCCTCGAGCTGTGCGATGGGTAGCTCGGTGTAGTGCGGTGCGTTGTTGTCGTTCATAGTGTTGTATTATTGGTCGTTAGTTTGTACCTTTGTTGTGCAATCAATCCAATTACCTTATGTGCAACTTAGATTACGTTTACGAACAGCTCACGGCTGGTCGTGATGCTTATATCATTGACTATTATTCCAATAGAGGGGTTCATTACTCATCTAGCTTTGGTGATATGGTGGAAACAAAGGGCGCAATGAGTGTAGGAGGCACAACGACGATGCGGAAACAAAGTGATGAGATTGCGTTTGAATGCACGCTCGCTGGAGATGTTGTCTCCAAAGAAACTTACGACTGCTTCTAGTCTTGGAAGTGTGCATAGTACTCGATAGATTTCTGCTTTAACTCCATATACCTTTGAGACGTTCTAGGTAGGGCTCTGAGTTCTTCGTAGATCTTGTGACCCAGCCCGCCCTCAACTCCAGTCTCTCTGTATATCTTGTTCCATAGTGGCTTCCCTAGTAGAGCTTGTGCTATCTCGGGAGGCTCTTTTGCGTAGATCATCTTCGGGGTGTTTGAGGTACTGCTTGAGGTCGGTCGCTAGGCGGTTGGCTGGCGTGCCGTGAATTTGTATCTTTGGTGTACAAGAAACGATGTGATATGAAAGAGATAGGCCCTTCTGTACTAGAGCAACTAAAAGCTATTGCGACACACAATGGTTGGGATGAGATTTACGAAGATAAAGCTCTGTTTGACGGCAGGCCAGTCTTTCAATTGCGAAACTCCGCTATACCTTGGGGGGCTAAAGTTGGGTATCCCCATTTATATTCCGTTGATGAGGAGTTGAATGTGTTTGCGCTGAGTCTAGACGAAATAAGAACTGTTTCACAGCTTAGAGATGGAGTCGGTAATCTTATTGAACAGCTGCCTTCACCTAAGACGTAGCTCAGTGTAGTGCGGTGCGTTGTCGTTCATAGGGTTGTTGTATTGTTATTGTGGAGTTAGTTTGTATCTTTGTCGTGGAAGCACTTTAAAGGATAGATCGCAGTGCGGATTGTAGTTCCGCATGTAGCTTTCTGTTCTTTGAGGTGTTTTGCTCCTTGAAAGGTGAAACTTCAACTGTTTTGCTACAGCCAGCACAGTTTGTACCTTTGCATTGGAAACCTCTTTTGATAATACTTAGTCGCCTTGGGTTTTGAAGTGCCAAGGGGGGGCTAGTTATCAGAGGAGGTTTTCTTTCCATAGTCAAAGTGTCTTATCTTATTTAGGTTGTACCTTTGCGTCAGCTCGCAAGAGTTAGGTGCGAGACCGACATTGTCGCTTGAACGCCACTCCCTTCCGCTTCGTTTGAAGTGGAAGGCGTTTTTTAGACTGTCCGTATTCATTTCTCTCGCTGTAAGTGGAGTGGCTTGTGCCTGTCCCGCGTTACGGAGTTTTCTGTGATGCTATTGTAGTGAGGCTTATTTGTATCTTTGGTGTGGAGTTCATCGCCAGTGGCGGTCTTCTTCACCCGAGACGATTGCGGTTTCAGTCCGAAGTCTCAAAAGCACATAGCCTCTACTCTCTCAGTAGGGGCTGTTTTGTTGATGATAAAGCATTGCTTAGTTCCCTCATAAGCGTTTCTTATTCATTGAGGGGCAGTACAGCTGATGACTCATCTGCTCGTCGAGCAGGCTTGTGATGATATTTGTTGTGTTTATAGCTAGTTCGTACCTTTGGAGTGTGAAACCTGCTGAACTATGACACGAGACGAACTGATTAAGCAGTGCCGATACTACAAAGGCGAGGAGGAGTGTCCCTTTGACAGAGGCTCTATTGATGCTCTTTGGTGGGGTGGAGAGAAGATGCTAGCTGACAATGTATCTTGCGACGAGCGTTTCTTCCAAAGGCTGAAAGATTCATTTGAAGAGGAAATGGCGGCTGGGGATCTGGATGGAGTGTATGTTGACAGCTCCATCCCGCTTGAAAAGCGAGCGATCATATTCTATTTAGACCTTTGGCACGGTAAAAACTTTCCTTACGATGATCTTGACATAATCCGTCAATACCTTCCAACCCCGTGAAATCGAGCAGGTCAACGTCTCAGTCGTCTAGCTGTGCGGTGACCGTATTTTCCACTCCAAAATCAATTTGGAGTGGAGCTCGCCCTGCTCCGGACGCCCCTTTCTCTCCTAGGAGGGCGGGTGGAATGTACGGGCGAAAAAAGTTTGCTGAAAATTTGGTGGTTTCAAAAAGTCGTTGTACCTTTGC
>ERZ827520.2932-NODE-2932-length-14831-cov-9.958852_pt1 | contig 14831 bp, 7 predicted proteins | sample MGYA00519581_ERZ827520 | MGnify/ENA primary metagenome ERZ827520 (study PRJEB31778, sample SAMEA3449339) | human gut metagenome | biome: human gut; feature: human-associated habitat; material: faeces | place: United Kingdom | collected 2010/2012 ...
AGAAGTAGTACAAATACGCTCTTGAGTTCTCAAACCACCACCACTCACCCACCTCGCAATCCGGAGTGAACCGGACCACTCGCTGAGCGGCAGCAAGAGATAAACTTACAGCACGATCGCGATCCGCGCAACCCGGGCCGCATGAACAACGCGTGAACCGTTGGAAATCCAACGTTCCATCGGCGTGTCGAAACTTGACAAACCAGGCCCGACCAACCCCGCAACCACCGAAACCATCCCCGCAATCGCCCATTCCATCCCCGCAAATCCGCAATCGCATCCGCATTTTGTAACCGCAAAACGGCGTTACGGGTAACAAAAGCCGGAAGGGAAAGCCAAAACGGGACGGTCACGGGAAGAAGAACCAGGAAACTGCGACACGAATCGCAAATGCTACCAGCGGCGCCCGCAATGCTTGCCACCGATGCCAGACTTGCCATTCGCACCCCACGGACCGCGGCCTTCGCCATGCAATACACCCAAGTGATGTTTCATGGCAACCAGCATGATATGCGTATCTTCCAAACCGAGGTGACGTTCCGACTTGCTCTCGTCAAGCGCACCCTGGCGTTTGGCGTACGCGTCCAACGTGTTATTGCCGTACGGATGCTCGTCGTCCGGAATTGACCCTTCATCCCAACGGCGGCTCATCGGCAACGTGTCGATAATCGTAATCTTGCCCGCACGGTAGCTTTCCGCATATCCAGCCACATTCAACATGAAGAAGCTATGTTCGAAACGAGCGTTGTGCGCTACGTACGGTTGCTGCTCCAATCGCTGCAGCAAACCGATTTGAGCCTCCGGCCACTCATCGAACAGGCGGAAGCCGGACGCACGATCACGTACATCGATACCGGTCAAATCGAGAATCAGCGGATTACCGAGCGTCGCGTTCTCGGCAGGAACGCCGAACGACAGACGCGACTGACCATACGCATCGCCCGTTTCGTAATAACTCTGCTCGTATTGGTATCCAGTAGGTGCGGCAGCAGGGCGAGGGGAAATCATGTTCATATATTCAAAGCCGACGTCGATGATGTACACACGCGCCGGGTCAGTACCGGTGGTTTCGATGTCGATTCCCATGACATTGTCCACATCGCGTCCAGGAAGATAAGCGTCACGCCAATCCGATTTGCGGTATTCAGCCATCCGACGCAACTGCGCCGATTCAGCGGATTTCGTTTCCGAACCGTAATCAAACAACGTGGAGCCGCCCGGACTGGTTACTCCACTCAGGTTCGCACGCGACATGGCATAGTCACTGGCTCGCTTCTGACTTTTCTCTGCGGCACGACGGGCGGCGCGGCCGTTAACGATGTCAGCGGTTCGATCCTGAATATCATCCAACGCCACTCCCCCGGAAGCCAAAGCCGAACCGGGCAGCAGCACCGGAACCGTCACGCGCTCACGTCGTTCCTCGGTGACCGTCCACAATCCCATCGCCACGCCAATCTGTCGCAGAACAGCGATTTCGTCGCACAACCGACGGTTCGCGTAAGCAAGCGCGCGCGGCAGCCGATAGGAAGCGATAAGTCGGTCGTAATCCATCATGAACGTGCTGTTGCACTGCGCGATGGTCGGTTCGAGCCGATCTCGAATCGCAAGATCATCTTTCAACAGGGCGTGCAGCTGCGGGGCGGAAAGTTGCGGCGACGAGGACCGCAGCATTGCCAACAAATCAACGTGCTGTCTTGTGGCGGCACCAATGCCGTTACGCAGGTCAAGGGAAGACACCCATCGCCAGTCGATCGGCTGGTTGTCGGCGTCATTCGGCATCGATGCCGACCATTGTTCGATGTCCTGCTTCGCGTCATCCAGCCAGGAAAGATTCATCGTCGATTCGTTCATACCTGCCCATCGTAGCCGATACCCACCTTCAGCGTGTAAGAATGTGCAACAAACCAACGTGCGCATTCCTCTTTGTGAGAACACAACCATGCGAGTTCGAATGACGGTGTTCATTACGAAACCGCGCGCGGATACCTCCGTGCGAAGCGGTTGCCATACGAATTTTCACATAGCGCAAATGTGACCATTTCCCAGCAAAAATCCAGAATCGACTTTCATTTTTGAATCCCGGAACGCAATAAACGTTCCAAATCAACGAAAGGAACTGCAATGTCAGAAACACATTCCACCACTGAAAACAACAATTCGCATTGCTGCGACAACACCTGCGGCAATGCCGACGACCGCGTTGTTCCTGACAGCGTGGAAATCAATCCGCTGTTCGCCCGTCCGAAGGAAGCCCAGGCGTTCTCGAAATTTACCATTCCACAGAAGGGTAGTCTGCCGGAAACCGCCTACCAAGTGGTGCATGACGAGGCCATGCTGGATGGCAACGCGCGACTCAATCTTGCAACTTTTGTGAGCACGTGGATGGACGATCATGCGAACCGCCTGTACATGGAGGCGGCCGACAAGAACATGATCGACAAAGACGAGTACCCGAAAACCGCCGAAGTCGAATCGCGCTGCTGGCACATGCTCGCCGATCTATGGCATGCGCCCGATCCAATGAATGCCATCGGAACCTCCACCATCGGCTCGTCGGAAGCTTGCATGCTGGGCGGACTCGCGTTGAAGCGCCGTTGGAAGGAAGCCCGCGAAAAGGCCGACCTGCCGACCGATCATCCGAATCTGGTGATGAGCAGCGCCGTGCAGGTGTGCTGGGAGAAGTTCTGCAACTATTTCGACGTGGAACCACGCTATGTGCCGATTTCCGAGGACCACAAAGTGCTCGACGGCCATGATCTCGACAAGTATGTCGATGAGAACACCATCGGCGTGGTGGCCATCATGGGCGTGACCTATACGGGTATGTATGAGCCGGTCGAACAGATCAGCGAAGCACTGGACCGCATCGAGGAGCGCACCGGACTTGATGTGCGCATCCATGTGGACGGCGCTTCGGGAGGTATGATCGCACCATTCATCCAGCCGGACCTCGCATGGGACTTCCGCGTCAAGCGCGTTTACTCCATCAGCACCTCCGGTCACAAGTACGGTCTGGTCTACCCCGGTTTGGGATGGGTCGTATGGCGCGAAACCGCTGACCTGCCGGAAAGCCTTATTTTCAAGGTGAGTTATCTCGGCGGCGAAATGCCGACTTTCGCACTGAACTTCTCCCGTCCGGGCGCACAGGTACTGCTGCAGTACTACATGTTCCTGCGTTTGGGATTCGACGGGTATCGAAGGGTGCAGCAGACTTCGCATGATGTGGCGAAATATCTGTCGGGCGAGATCGAGCAGATGGATGATTTTACGCTGTGGAACGACGGTTCCGACATTCCGGTGTTCGCATGGATGCTCAACGACAAGCCGGATCGCAAGTGGAATCTGTACGATCTGCAGGATCGGCTGCGCATGAAGGGATGGCTGGTGCCGGCTTATCCGATGCCGGTGGATCTGACGCAGGTGACCGTGCAGCGCATTGTGGTGCGTAACGGTTTCAGCCACGATATGGCCGAAGCGTTCATCAAGGATTTGAAGTCGTGTGTGAAGTATCTGGACGGACTGCGCTCACCAATGCCAAGCGAGGCTCGTGCATCCGGATTCCACCACTGATATTTCGCGGTCATTCCACGAATTCCATCGTTTCCCGCATTAAGGAAATTCATGTTCATTCCCACAACGATTATGTTTACGAAAGCTGGCTGCAATGACAGTTCATATGAAAAAGCCGCTTGCTGTGGTAGCGCACGATGCAAGCGCAGCTGCACATCCCGGGTCCGCACGTTCCACGACGAACGCTGCGACGGCACCGACAACAACGCCACGCAATCCGTCTGCCGTCGCAGGAAACCGCAATCGTACGGGCATACCTGCGCATGCCGGGGCGAATAGAGGGAACGGCGCTGACGGGCACGGCGCAATCGCAAGCACGGCAACCGTTGCCAATAAAACCGGCAAAACCATGATGACAGTCAGCCAACTGGCGATGTTGACCGTGGTGGCGGTGGCCTCGCTACGCTCTCTGCCGGCCATGGCCGATTATGGTCTCGCTTCCATTCTGCTGTATCTCATTCCGGCGGTCGTTTTCCTGGTGCCGACCGCGCTGGTGGCTGCCGAACTGGCCACCGGCTGGAAAGGTGGCGTGTACGTGTGGGTGCGTGAGGCGTTCGGCAATCGCATCGGATTTCTCGCCATTTGGCTGCAGTGGATTCAGAATGTGGTGTGGTATCCGATACAGATTGCGTTCATCGCCGTCAGCCTGTCGTATGTGTTCGGCATGGGTGGCTTGGGCAATAATGGCGTATATGTGGCCGCGGTGATCATCGTGTTGTATTGGGCAAGCACGATGGTGGCGTTGCGCGGCGGCAATCTGTTCGCCAAGGTCGGGTCGATTTCGGGACTTATCGGCACGCTGTTTCCTGCGTTGCTGCTTATCGTCTTCGGCATTATCTGGCTGGCGATCGGTAAGCCAGTGCAGACCTCCCTGCACGCATCCGCGCTGCTTCCGCCGTGGACGGGCATCGCGTCGATTGTGCTAATCGTATCCAATGTGCTCGCCTACGCGGGTATGGAGGTCAATGCCGTGCATGCCAACGACTTGGAGCATCCGGGACGTCAATTCCCACGCGCCATTGCACTAGCGACCGCGCTGATTCTGCTGGTACTTGTGCTGCCGACTTTGGCAATCGCCTTTGCTGTGCCGCATCGTGAGCTGGGGCTCATCGACGGCATCAATCTGGCGTTCAGGGAGTTCTTCGACCATTTTGGCATGGGTTGGGGCACTCCGGTGATTTCGCTGCTCATCGCGCTAGGCGCGTTCGCTTCCGTGGTGGCTTGGATAGCTGGTCCTTCTCGCGGTTTGCTAGCGGCCGCCCGCACGGGACTGATGCCTCCCGCGCTGCAGAAGCGCAATGCCCACGACGTGCAGGAAGGCATTCTGATTCCGCAAGGCATTATCGTGACCGTGCTGGCGTTGCTGTTCGTGTTGATCCCCAATGGCAACACGGCTTTCGCGACGCTGGTGGATATGGCGACCGCGCTGTATCTGGTGATGTACATGTTGATGTTTGCCGCCGCGATTCGTCTGCGCAACACCCATCCAGAAGTCCGCCGCACGTATCGAGTTCCTGCGATTCGGTTGGTCGCGGGCGTCGGTTTCGTCGCTTCCGCCGCGGCATTCGTGTTGACTTTCGTGAGACCGGCTGGTTTCACCGGTTTGGATAGCGTTTCATATGCGATTCTTGTGGCTGTAGTCGTGCTTGTGCTCGGTTTACCGCCGCTGGTGTTGTATGGAATGCGCAAGCCTGGCTGGGATCTGCGTTCGGATGCCGAGCGGAACACGGATACGTACGATGTGCTAGTGAATCCGGAATACTGAAATATTGGAATATTTGGAATACTCATGTTTCGAACATTCCAATAATCCCGAATATGATGAATGCCTCCCAAGTGTTCGCCTGGGAGGCATTCATCGTTCTTGTCTCGTTCGTTTACGCGATTACAGTTCGAAGCCGAGTTCGGCCGCCGCTTCGGTCGGTACCGGATCCTCGCACCAGAAATCCTCAAGGTTCTCATTGGTGGTCAGGCTTCGGATTTCGGCCTGGTCGATGTACAGTTCACCGCTCAAATGGTCGGTTTCATGCTGGAAGATGCGGGCCGGCCAGCCGTGCAGATGTTCCTCATGCTTGTTGCCGTCCTCATCCTGCCAACGGGCGGTGATGTCAAGCCAACGCTTGCGTACGGCCTGGTAACCGTCGAAGCTCAGGCAGCCTTCGTAGAAGCTGCGGGTTTCGGTGCCGATCGGCTCGTAGCTGGGGTTGATGATGGCGTGGAAGGGGAATTCCGCAGCTTCGCGCGGATCGCCATCGTCGCCTTCGCATACGTGGTCTTCGACGACGGCCAAAGCCAGACCGAGACCGATCTGGGTGGCTGCGAGGCCCACGCCCGGCGCTTCCAGCATGGTGGTGCGCATGGTGTCGATGAGCTTGTCAAGCGTTTTGCGGCTCAACTGGCCGTCGTAGGCGATGGTCTGCTGGCGTAATACCGGTTCGCCGGCCTGCACGATCGGCATGATTTTCTCTTTGCCGCCGGTTTTGATGAGCTTTTCGACCTCGCGGTTGAGTTCGAGGTCCACTTTCGAGTTGTGTCCGAACATGGGGCATATCTCCTTGCGGGCTCTTACAGGGTGAGTTCGTCGGCGACGACCTTGGCGAGGCGATCGCACACTTCGTCTGCCTGCTGCTGGGTTTCGGCTTCGGCCATGACGCGCACGAGCGGCTCGGTGCCGGACGGACGCAGCAGCACGCGGCCAGTGTCGCCCAGCAGCTTCTCTTCGCGTTCCACCGCGGCCTGCACCTTGGCGTTGGTCTTGGCGGCCATCTTGTCCACGTTCGGCACGTTGATGAGCGTCTGCGGCAGCTGCGGGAAGTCGGCGGCCAGTTCCTTCAGGCTCTTACCGGATTTGACGACCTCGTTGCACAGGGTGAGCGCGGTCAGGGTGCCGTCGCCGGTGGTGGCGAATTCACGGTTGATCACGTGGCCGGACTGCTCGCCGCCGAGCGAATAATCGCCTCGCAGCATCTCTTCAAGCACGTAACGGTCGCCCACGTTGGTCTGCACGGTCTTGATGCCCATGGAACGCAGGGCCAACTTCAGACCGAGGTTGCTCATCACCGTCACGACGAGGGTGTCATGGTTGAGCTTGCCCGCGTTCTTCTTGGCGCGTGCCAGAATGCCCATGATCTGATCGCCGTTGACCATGTTGCCATCCTCATCCACGGCAAGGCAACGGTCGGCATCGCCATCGAAGGCAACGCCCATGACGGCGCCGGAGGCCTTGACCATGGCCTGCAGCTGCTCAGGATGGGTGGAGCCGGCGTTCTTGTTGATGTTGTAGCCGTCCGGCGACGCGTTGATGACGGTCACGTCGGCGCCGGCGCGGCGCAAGGCTTCCGGAGCGACCACGGACGTGGCGCCGTTCGCGCAGTCGGCCACGATCTTCAGGCCCTTCAGCGGCGTCGGCTGCGACTTGTCCGGACCGACCGGCGCGATGGCGGAAACCAGATGGTCGATGTACAGGTTGGTGGCGGTGGCGGTGTCATGGCTGACACGACCCACGCCGGCGCCGGTAGGACGATCCCAATCCTGGCCGAGCACCGCTTCGATCTCATCCTCCTTGGTGTCGGGCAGCTTGAAGCCGCCGCGGGCGAAGAACTTGATGCCGTTGTCGGGCATCGGATTGTGGGATGCGGAGATCACCGCGCCCATTTCCACGTTGAGCACGGACGTCAGGTATGCGACGCCCGGCGTCGGGATGATGCCGGCGTCGATCACGTCGAAGCCGCCGGCGGACATGCCAGCGGACAATGCGGCGGCAAGGAAATCGCCGGAAACTCGTGTATCACGACCGACCAGCGCACGGCGACGGCTTTCGAATTCGCTCCGCTCGTCATCGCCCAGCACACGCACCGCGGCGTCACCCAAATCGAGCGCCAGCTGTGCCGTCAAATCCCTATTCGCCAATCCTCGAACGCCGTCGGTTCCGAACATACGTGGCATGAGTCTCAAATCCTCGCTATCTGCAAACGATATTTCCGTGACCTATCGTACTCAACCGTGCCGCCGAAACCAGCAGGTGACGACGCAATCGCATAACACTTCACAATTCAAAGCATTTCACGGCGCGCAATGCCCTTTTCGTGTCGCACGACTTTGATTTCAAGGCGGAAAATCAAGTCGTGCGGCAACACTTGATAAAGAAATACCCCCTAACTATCATTTTCCGTTGAAAACCAGCAAAAAATAAGAGTTAGAGGGTATGAAAGCCAGCACGCTTGTCGCACAACTTTGAAAAATGCCTCCAAAATCAAAGTCGTGCGACGACATGACGGCTCTTAAGCGGGAACGTTCCTGTCGCCCCTGCTATCAGAGCGCGGCGTTGAAGTCGCGCACTTTCAGCGTGCGGTGAGAAGCCTCGACGTTGCCACGCACAATGCGCTGCAAGGCGTTGTCCGCGCCCTTATGGGAGGCGAGCCAGGCGTCGCCCAGCTCCACGAGCTTCGCCGGATCGGCATAGCCCGGATACAGGCCTTCGAGCAGCGCTTCAGCCATGTGGAAGGTCTTGTGCTCCCAAATCCAGTCGGCGACCTCGAAATACTTCTCGGCGTACGGTTCGGCCAAGTCGGCGCGCGGGGTGGCTGCGAAGCCACCGGCCACAGCCTCAAGCTGCATGTTGGTCAGCTCGTCGTTGTGCAGGGCCTCGTTCCAAGCCCATGCCTTCGCTTCGGCGGTACCGGCCACGGCGCGTGCGCCATAGGCGAACTCACGGTTCTCGGTGGTTTCGCGCTTGGCCAGTTCGGCGTCGATTCCCGCCTGGTCGATCGCGTTGACGGTGCTCAGCGCGTTGATGATGGTCCAGCGGAAGTTGTTGTCGATTTCCAGACCGTCGAATGCCACGGAACCGTCGAGCAGGCCCTTCGCGTTGGCGACGAACGCCTCGTCGCCCGGCTCGCCGTAGCCCAGGTAGGCGGTGACGAGCTGGAACTGTTCGTCGGAGCCGGCCTTGGCCTGACCCGCCAGCTTGAACAGTTCGGCGGCCACATGCTTCACGATCTCGGCACGCTCTGCCGGAGCGGTGTAATGCCATGCGGTGGTGCTGACCTGTGCCAGCGCGTAACGGAAGGTGGTGGACTCGTGTTCGGTGGCGAGCGCGGCCAGCGAGGTGTCGATGAACTGGCGTGCCGGCAGTTCGCCGTCGCGGGTCATGTCCCACAGGGCGAGCCAGATCACGGAACGGGCGAGCGCGTCGTCGAAGCGGTACAGGTTGCTTGTCGCGAATGCGAGGCTCTTGTCGTCGAAACGCAGCTTCGTGTAGGTCAGGTCGTCGTCGTTCACCAGAATCAGCGACGGACGTGCCTTGCCGGCGGCAGCGTCGACGACCGTCAGTTCGCCGTCGACGTCCAGTTCGAAACGGTCGGTGCGCACGATCTTGCCGGTTTCCGGATCCTCGTTGTAGAAGCCGACGGCGAGACGGTGGGCGCGCAGCACGGGATGCTCGGCCGGAGCGGTCTGGCGCAGGGCGAGACGCTTGATGGTGCCGTCCTCGTTCTCTTCGACTTCGGTGGCGATGGTGTTGATGCCGGATTCCTCAAGCCACTGGGCGCTCCACGCCTTCAGGTCGCGGCCGGAAGTGAGTTCCAGTTCGGCGAGCAGGTCGGCGAGGGTGGCGTTGGAGTAGGCGTGCTTGTTGAGGTAGTTGTTGATGCCCTTGAAGAACTTCTCACGGCCCACGTAGTACACGAGCTGCTTCAGCACGGAGGCGCCCTTGGCGTAGGTGATGCCGTCGAAGTTGACGTAGGTGTCGTTGAGGTCGTTGATCGGGGCGACGATCGGGTGGGTGGTGCTCAGCTGGTCCTGATTCAACGCCCAGCTCTTTTCGCCGGAGCTGAAGGTTGCCCAGGCGTCCTTCCATTCGGTGGCTTCGGCGGTGGCGAGGGTGGACGTGAACTCGGCGAAGGATTCGTTGAGCCACAGGTCGTTCCACCACTTCATGGTCACGTAGTCGCCGAACCACATGTGGGCGAGCTCGTGCAGCACGGTGACCACACGGCGTTCCGCGTAGGCGTCGGTGACCTTGGATTCGAACACGTACTGGTCGCGGATGGTGACCATGCCGATGTTCTCCATGGCGCCGGCGTTGTACTCCGGCACGTAGATCTGGTCGAACTTGGCGTACGGGTACGGCACGCCCCAGGTCTTGGCGTAGAAGGCGAAGCCTTTCTTGGTGATGTCGAACAGGTAGTCGACGTCCTTGCTGAAGGCCTTGGCGAGCGCCTGGCGGCAGTACATGGCCATCGGCACGGTGCGGCCGTCCTCATTGGCGTATTCGGTGTGCCATTCGGCGTACGGTCCGGCGCAGATGGCGGTGAGGTAGGAGCTCATGGTTGGGGTCGGTTCGAACACCCACAGCTTGGTGGTTTCGGCGGCGTGATCGCCGAGCGTGCCTTCCTCGGTGACGGTTTCGTTGTCGGTCACGGAGGAGGTGGGCATGTTGGACGTGACGATCCAGGATTTGGCGGCGAGCACGGAGAAGTCGAACACGGCCTTCAGATCGGGCTGGTCGAACACGGCGTAGACGCGACGGGCGTCCGGCACCTCGAACTGGGTGTACAGGTAGACGTTGCCGTCGGACGGGTCGACGCTGCGGTGCAGGCCTTCGCCGGTGTTGGAGTACTGGCACATCGCCTTGACGGTGACCTCGTTGTGCTCCTTGAGGTTCTTCAGTTCGATGCGGCTGTCGACGTACGCTTCAGCCGGGTCGAGGGTTTCGCCGTTGAGGGTGATCTCGCTGACTTCGTTGGCGATGAGGTCAAGGAAGCTTGACTCCCCCGGCTTCGCGTCGAAGGTGATGGTGGTTTCGGAGCCGAAATCCTTGGCTCCGCGGGTCAGGTCAAGCTTGACCGTGTAATGGATTGGCGCGGCGATGATGCTTTTGCGTTCTTCCGCTTCGATTCGGGTGAGGTTTGCTCCTGGCATGTCACTCCTTCTTTCTGGTAACAGAAGGCGGCGCGATCAGTTGTGCCGATCACGTCGCCTTGATTCAATTTATGGTAAATTTACGGCTTATTTCGCGGCGTTCAGTCCCATCGCGTCGTCCACGTCCTGCGCGATGTCGGCGACGACGGGGACGATCATCGGCTTGCGGTGCAGCTGTCGTGCCACCCAGCCGCCGAGTGTGCGTCGCATGATCTGCTGCAGCTTGTAGGTGTCGCGCGTGCCCTGCATCATCGCGTCCTGCAGCTGCTCGACAATCTGGTGACGGACCTTGTCGAACTCGCTTTCGTCTTCCGCGACCGCGTTGAGGTAGATCTTCGGGCCGGTGATGACATCCGCGGTTTCGGTGTCGACGACCACGAAGCTGGACACGAAGCCTTCGGTGCCGAGGATGCGGCGCTTCTCGAGTTCTTCGTCGGTCAGTTCGCCGACGGAATCGCCATCGACGTAGACGTAGCCGCACGGCACGGAGCCGACGACCGCGGCCTGGCCGTGGTACAGGTCGACGACGTCGCCGTCTTCGGCCAGCACGACGTTCTGCGGATCGACGCCGGTCTTGACGGCGATCATGCCGTTGGCCACCAAGTGGCGGTTTTCGCCGTGGATAGGCATGGCGCACTTCGGCTTGACGATGTTGTACATGTACAGCAGCTCGCCTTCGTTGCAGTGGCCGGAGACGTGCACGGCGGCGTTGTCTCGGTTGACCACGCGGGCTCCGAGCTGCACGAGCTTGTTGATGACCTTGTAGACGCCATGCTCGTTACCTGGGATCAGGGAGCTGGCGAGGATCACCGTGTCGAACTCGTTGATGGTGATGTCGCGGTGGTTGCCGTCGGCGATGCGGCCGAGCGCGGCCATCGGCTCGCCCTGGGAGCCGGTGCACATGTAGACGAGCTTGTCGTCCTGCACGTCATGGGCCTGCTTCAGGTCGATGACGGTGTCCTCGGGCAGACGCAGGTAGCCCAGATCTGCTGCGATGGACATGTTGCGGACCATGGAACGTCCGACGAACACGACCTTGCGGCCGTACTTGTGGGCCGCGTCGACGACCTGCTGCACGCGGTGCACGTGGCTGGAGAAGCTGGCCACGATGATCTTGCGCGTGGCCTGTGCGAACGCCTGGTCGAGCGCCGGACCGATGGAGGTCTCCGGCTTGACGAAGCCCGGGACCTCGGCGTTGGTGGAGTCCATCATCAGCAGATCCACACCCTTTTCGCCAAGCTTGCCGAATTCCACCAGATCGGTGATGCGGTGGTCGAGCGGCAGCTGGTCGAGCTTGATGTCGCCGGTGTCGATAAGCGAGCCGGCGGGGGTCTGCACGAACACGGCGAGCGCGTCCGGAATGGAGTGCGTGACGTTCACGAATTCCAGGTTGAACGGGCCGACCTTGAGCTTGTCGCGTCCCTTGACCTCGACGAGCGTCGGGTTGATGCGGTGTTCCTTGCACTTGGCCTCAACGAAGGCGAGGGTGAGCTTGGAACCGATCAGCGGAATGTCCGGGCGGAGCTTGAGCAGGTACGGCACGCCACCGATATGGTCCTCGTGGCCGTGGGTGAGCACAAGCGCCTCGACCTTGTCGAGACGGTCCTTGATGTAGTGGAAGTCAGGCAGGATGAGGTCCACGCCCGGCTGCTCCTCTTCCGGGAAGAGCACGCCGCAGTCGATGAGCAGGATATGCCCGTTGTATTCGACCACGTTCATGTTGCGGCCGATCTCACCCAGACCGCCGAGCGGCACGATGCGCATGGAGCCCTTGCGGTACTTCGGCGGGGCGATCAGCACCTCGTCCTGCTGCGGCGCGGTGGATTGCGGCGCGGAATGCGACGGACGACGGTTCGAACCGTTGCCGCCACGGGATCCACGGGAGCCGCCGTTGCGCGAGCCACCGTTGCCACGGCTGCGGGTGGAGGACTTGGCCTTCTTGATGGCGGTCTTCTCGGACTTCGCGGCCTTAGTGGTCTTGGATGCCTTGACTGCGGTTTCAGTGCGCTTGGCAGCTTTGCTGCCGCGCTTGTGTGTTGTTGTCTTTGTGGTTTCTTCTGTAGCCATTTCCTAGTTGGATTTCTATTACTAATTGTCTCCGCCTATGCGGAAACGAGGAATTTGGGTGCCTGCCGGCGTTCATGCGCGACAGGCCAGTCGCATCATGCGATTCGGTTCACAGCAGTCCCGCGGCGCGCATGCCCTTTTCCGCGCGCACGAGTTCCGCTTCGCCCGGACCGACGTTCGGCAGGCGCATTTCGGTGGAGTCGAGGATTCCACGCACCTTCAGCGAGGCCTTGGCCATCACGGCCTGGAAGCCATTGCCGTTCATCGCTTCGACGAGCGGCGCCAGCTGCACGGAGATGCGCTGCGCTTCGTGGATATCGCCACGATCGAACGCGTTGGCGAGGTCACGCATCGGGCCGGCGGCGGCGTGCGCGATCACGGAGATGATGCCGACTGCGCCGACGGACAGGAACGGCAGGAACAGGCCGTCATCGCCCGAATACCAGGTCAGGCCGGTTTCCATACGCTTGCGTACCGCGCCGGCGATGTCTCCGGTGGCGTCCTTGACGGCCTTGACGTGGTCGAGCTCGGCCAGACGGCGGTAGGTCTCCAGCTGGATGTGCAGTCCGGTACGGCCCGGCACATCGTAGACGATGATCGGCTTGTCCGCGGAATCGTTGACCGCCTTGTAGTGGCGGAACACGCCTTCCTGCGACGGACGGGAGTAATACGGGGCGACCACGAGCACCGCGTCGGCGCCCGCCTCCTGGGTCTGCTCCACCATGCGCACGGTGTGCGCGGTGTCGTTGGAACCGGCGCCGGAAATGACCGGCACGTCCACGACTTCCTTGACGGCCTGAACCAGCTCGACCTTCTCCTCCATGTGGGTGGTCGGAGATTCGCCGGTGGTGCCGTTGACCACAAGACCGTCGGCACCATCCGCCACGAGCTGCTTGGCCAGACGCTGCGCGGCCTCGAAATCAACGGCTCCGTCAGCCTTCATGGGGGTGACCATGGCCGGAAGGATACGTCCGAATGGAGCAGGATCGAGCAGATGCATAGTACCGTCAGTCTTAGGGCTTGTCATACGGCTAACGGTACTTCCCTCTGCGGACGCTTGCGATTTCATGAGACGCGAAAAGTCACATTTTGGAAGGCCTGCCGACGACGACCGCGACGACGCACTGCAGGAAAGCGACGAACGTGAACACCATCAGCGGCACATGATGGCCGCCGGTGGCCTGGACCAGCACGCCGAACATAAGCGGGCCGAGCGAGGCGATCAGATAGCCGAACGACTGCGCGACGCCCGACAGCACCACGGTTTCGGCGCTGTCACGGCCGCGCAACGCGATCAATGCGAGCGCCACCACCAGGGACGCGCCTTGCGCGCAGCCGCCGACGAACGCCCATACCGGCATGAGATGCGGCAGCAGCAGCATGCCAAGGCCGGCGATCAGCATGGGAGCGCTGGCGGTAAGCGCCGCGCAGACCTGGTTGCCGCGCACGTTCATGAGCTTAGGAATGACCAAGCCGGAAAGGATGCCGATGCCTTGGAAGATGAACAGATGCACGCCGGCGGTGGAGGCATCGTAGCCGATGGACGCCGAGATGGACGGCATCCAGTTGGACATGGTGTAGAAGGCGGATGATTGCAGTCCCATGAAGGCCGTCACGTACCACGTCATCGGACGGCGCAGCACGCGGGCGAACACGCCATGCGACGATTGCGTGGAACATGCCGGTCGCTGTGCAGAATGCGGGTTTTGTGCGTTGGCCGTCGTGCTGCGATCGCCAATATCATCGATATCGCCAGTATCGCTGGTTTCGATGGTGCCGCCGGCGGAAGCGATAACGACTTTGCGATTGTGCAGGATACGCAACGCCCACAGCGCGGCGACAACCAGCGGAGGCACACTCCAGAAGGCGAGTGACGCACGCCAACCGCCCCACATCTGCGCAAGCGGCGCGGACAGCAAACCTGCGGTGGCGCTGCCGGCGGTGATGCAGCCGGAATAGACGCCGGTCGCCATCGCGACATGGCCGGCGTAGTCACGTTTTGCGATTACCGGAACCAGAACGTTGCCGACGGCGATGGCGGAAGCGAACACCACCGTGCCCAGCCAGATGCCAACGCCGCCGCCGAACGAGCGGATGGCGTCGCCCGCCGCGATGCACAGCAGGGCCAGCAGAATCGACATGTCGATGCCGATGCGGCGTGCAAGGAACGTGACCAGCGGGCTGACCGCAGCGAAGGCGAGTAGGGGAATCGCGGTCAGCACGCCCTGCACTCCCTCGGCCCAATGAAGGCCAGTACCTATTTGCGAGAGCAC
>ERZ827520.2936-NODE-2936-length-14803-cov-13.351031_pt1 | contig 14803 bp, 17 predicted proteins | sample MGYA00519581_ERZ827520 | MGnify/ENA primary metagenome ERZ827520 (study PRJEB31778, sample SAMEA3449339) | human gut metagenome | biome: human gut; feature: human-associated habitat; material: faeces | place: United Kingdom | collected 2010/2012 ...
CTGCAAAGCCTTAACCGTAAAGCCCGAGACGGCCGGCAAAAACGGCCGTCTCGGATAAGCTGTGTATACATACGGCATAGAACAGCAAGACCTCGGCGGCGGTGCGGCTTCACCAAATGCAAATCAAAATAAGGTGGTGAATTTTGTAAAGGCGATCATCAACAATCAAGTGCAATCTATATCTGATTCAACATTAGCCAATTATAATATGTATCGGACAAGGTAGTAAACAGGAGACTTTCAGAGCAAAGCCTTCACGAAGGAGAGACCATATTATGTTTATTACTTCCGGCCTTTTTCCGGACATCCTCTACGCATATATCAGCATATTGGCGAGCGTGATTACGGGCGTGTTTTTGTTCGCATCCCTTATGAAAACCGGCCGCCTCCGCAAAGCCGTATATGTGTCGTGCGGTAGTATTTCGCTGATTTTTATACTTCCCGTCGCTGTGTACAGCGGCTTCATCGATCCGGTGTATGCACTGCTGATCGGGATGCTCGTTGTATCGTTTCTTTGGGGCGTGTTCCGATACGAACTCCTTTGGCGTCAAAACCGCGCGCTTCTGCTTTGTATTTTAGCACTGATGCTGACGTTTGTGCAGATTGTGGTCGTGTGGATACCGGTGTTCCTGCCGGATATTCTTTCGTTTGTTTTCCATTACGAATTAGAGATTCCGGGTGGGTCAACGATCTCGCTGTTCTACCTTTCGCTGTCGCTGGGCATTCCGCTCCTGTTCGCGTCCTATCTGCCGCGGCGGGACATTCTCCGGTGGATGGACAGGGCGGCGGTCGTTGTATCGGCAGCGGCGTTTGCCGCAGTTGTCTGCGGACTCGTGCTGAGCTTTCAGAACCGGCTTGCAGGCGGTCTGCTCGTTGTGCTGGACCTCACCGTCTGTTTACTGACGGCGGCCGCCTATGTGCTGCTTCTGATGGCCGGAAAGAAGCCAAACATCGACCAGTCCGAGTCGTCGGCGGACACGGAGATAGAGCAATCCTCTTCTGATTAAAACAGGAGACATTTCATTGTCTGAACTGTCAAAATACCGGCAAGCAGAAATGCTTGCCGGTATTTTTGCACAAATTCGAAGCTTCTATTGAAAAAGATTGTGTAATCCGCTATAATGTTTGCAATAGATGAATATCCCACGGCCTCCGAACAGCCTTTGTTCACGGTAAATTACGGTTATTCACTGCCCGTGGGACTTGTTGAAGGCACGGTGTATTCCTTCAAAAACGCAGGAAGCGCTCTGTATCTGGACGTCTGCGGCGGTACAGACGCAGACAACAACAATGTCGCGCAGTATAAAGGCAACAGCACCGTCTCGCAGGACTTCAAGCTGGAAAAGTCCTCCACGGGCAAACGGGTACATATGATTCACACAATGAACTGTCGGGTCACAGCGACGAGGAGGAAAAGCAATCCGCAACTGATAAATTGCTTGATTTTATCAATGTTATCATTCATAATCAAGCAGATTCGCTTACCGCAACAACACTTGCAAGCGCATATAATATGTACAAAACAAGACAGCCTTAAATATTACCGTAAGAAAGGAGGGCACACAGAAAATTTCTTTCTGTAACAACAGACTATGTTTTTTATCAGCTTCACCACCATTATCACCGTTATCCTGTTATGGCTGCAACCGCTGTATTTCCTTGTCTTGGCGCTGATACAGTGTCATCAACAACTGCTGCATTCGGCTCGTTGGATTCAATGGGGCGCAAGAATAGGTATAGGCGTTCTCCATATAGGCTCTTATTTGTGTATATGGCTGCTGTTAGAAGGAAATAATTCCCCCTATCTGACACTCCTGCTTCTCTATGTTCCCTCTCTCCTTTATATGCTGCTTATGTACATATATCAGCAAAAAAGCAGAGCAGCTACGACATCGGCGGGCGTTCTGATCAGAACTGTCGTCGTTATAGGAATCGATCTTTTTTTGGGAATCGGTGCTTATCATTCGTCCCAAACGAGTGATTCAGATGCAGCGTGGCCCATTTTAGGAATTTTCGCGTTTGTGAATTTTCTGACCGCGTATGCCTTGGCGCGTCCTTCGTTTTCAAGAAAAAAGGATAAAAGCGAAATACGATGATGTGAAACTCCTGCGCGTTCAATACGGCGAATGTGTCTTTCACTCTGAGCTAGTCGCAGATTCAAGACCTGTACAGCCGCAAAGCCAACGGCACAAACTACGGCTACCAGATCCGCTATACGAGCGAAAGCACGACAAATACCGACTACAATATGCTGCGGTCGATGGAGTACCCGACGACCTCCGAACAGCCTTTGTTCACGGTGAATTACGGCTATACGCTTCCGTCCGCTCTGACGGTCGGAACAGTATATTCATTCCTGAATGCGGGCAGCAAGAAATATCTGGATGTGTGCGGCGGTACAGACGCGGACAACAACAATGTCGCGCAGTATAAAGGAAACAGCACCGTTTCACAGGACTTCAAGCTGGAGCAGTCGTCTACGGGCAACGGGTACATTCTCCGCGCGCAGGTAGGCGGCAAGACGCGCGTGCTGGACATCTACAAGACCAACGGACGGGTGGAAAACGGCAACAACGTGCAGATTTTCCGCAACACCGATCCCCTCGCGCAGGAATGGCTGATTATCCCCGTTTCACAGTTCACTACAAAAGGTTTGCTGAAGTCGGTCGATGCCTGAAGATAACCGAAAGGAGTAAGTTTCATGGCAAAAGCAAGGAAAATCACGTTTGTTGTTTTCCTCGTGCTGGCCGCAGCCGCTCTGACGTTGTTCGTCTGGTGGCATATACAGGACAGAACGGCTATGGATGACGCCGCAGCACAGGTTAGACAAAGAGAAGGTATGTTTTTTGTTGATGAAGGATATTCGAAAGAATTTGTCAAGTACGAGCTTTATGACGATCTGTTCGGCGAAAACAGGGATAAAACGTTTTCCTTTCTGCCTTCGGTCACAGTCGAGGAGGAAAAAGCCTTTCAAATGGCTATGGATTTCTTTGAACGCTATAAGCTCAGCGAGGGGTATCCAATCAGGCAAGCATATGTCTTTGTGTCGCCGGATGACGAGGTAAAATACTATGAAGTCATTATAGATATAGATAAACCTCTTCCGCAGCACATTATTAACAATGCTGTGCGTCGAAAAAATACATATAGTTTGTATGTAAATGACAGTGGGGTATTTTATGTTAGATTTCAATAAAATTTATAGATTTGGACGATGGTGAGCCGGATGTCGTTTGCCGGTGCAATTGTAAATTACAGCGGTGAATTCTGCTCCCGCATCATTGCCATTCCCGAAAAGTATACCCACGACTAAACTGCAAAGTCTTAATTGTAAAGCCCGAGACGGCCGGCAAAAACGGCCGTCTCGGACAAGCCGCGTATACATACGGCATAGAACAGCAAGACCTTGGCGGCGGTGCGGCTTCACCAAATGCAAATCAAAATAAGGTGATGAATTTTATAAAGGCGATCATCAATAATCAAGTTCAATCGATGTCTGATTCGACTTTGGCGACTTACAATATGTATCGAGCAAGGCAATGAACAAACGACAGCGAGAAACAGTTCACAGTTATCGCTTGCAAGGCAAACGAAATGAAAGGTTGATGTGAATGCTTTATTGGATTTCCTACTTAATCTTTGCCATACTGGTATCGATTATAACATGCCTGTTTTTGTTTTTGTCCTTATGGAAAAATGATTTCATATCCAAACGGGCGTATGTCATTTACGGGCTACTTTCCGTATGGATACTGTTTGCCGCGGCCATATATAAAGGCAAGGAACCGTCATATTATCTGTTTGCTGCTGTCGTTGGCGCTTTGTTTGTCTCTTCGCTTTTCATATACCAAATTCTCAAATACCGAAATAAGTCGTTATATGTGTTCCTTTTTTCGCTGGTGCTTGCTGCCGCACAGCTTGCGGCAGCATTCCTTCCATACAGTATTTTCTGTAACAGTGGTGGAAAAAGAGCGGGTGATGCTATAAACTGGTTTGACGCCCCCTTCCCGCATCTAACGGTGCTATATCTTTCATTGGCGATAGGCGTTCTGCTTCAATTCGCTGCCTACCTGCCGCGGCGGAACATTCACCGATGGATGGACAGGGCGGCGGTCGTTGTATCAGCGACGGCGTTTGCTGCGGTCGTCTTTGGACTCGTGCTGTGCTTTCAGTGCCGGTTTGCATATGGCAGTCCGCCCACCAAGCTGAACAATATGATCTACCTGCTGACACTGGCTGCCTATGTGCTGCTTCTGCTGGCCGGAAAGAAGCCCGCCCGCAATCTCTCCGAGCCGCCAGCGAGCGCGAAGACGGAGCGGCCGTCCCCGAATGAAACGGAGGGCGTATGATAGAGCATCCCAATTTAGCCGGCGCTTTCTCCGAAGCGGTTATCGAGCATGCCGAGTGATTGAACCGCGTTATAAAAAACGAGGTGTCAAATTCATCTGATACGGCCCTTACAAATGATTATAATGTATCAAAATAGAAAACAGCAGGGGTAGGTGTTTGTAATGCATTTTTGGTGGCCGGGATTTGAATTTCAGATATTCTTACTGCCATATGCAATTCTGAATATGGCGTGTGTTTTTATCGGAGCGCAGCGTATATCCAAAGCTGTGTACTTTTGCGGCGGCATCCTTTTTCTGCCATTTTTCATATGGTATTTATATACGAATATATCCTATGCTTTATTACAAACCTTAAGCTGCTTTTTGGCCATAGCGCTTGGTATAGGGATATTGATTGCAGCACCTTCCGTAAAAAACACACATATATATCGCTTGATCGTATCGGTGACAATAGGCGGCTTACCCTTTTTTGCGGCGGCCTTCTTCAGAGACTTATTTTCCGATGGCTTGACAGATTACAACGCTTCGTCCTTACAGTTTTCGCTTTGCGCGCTGTTCGGCTTTATCGGCTTGTGCGTCATTCATCTTATGCAGCACAGGATTCCGTATCGTCAAAGAATGAAACGGTTGTCTCTTCTGCTCATCATTTTCGGGATGCTGTTTAGTGCAGCTTGGTCCTCTGCGCGAATCTTTGGAACGCAATATGCGGTTGCGTCGAGAAGCAGTGATATTTGGATGATTTTGCTTATGGGTATTATAAATATGTCCGGCGGATTGCTGCTTTATTATAGTACGCAAGAGAAAGAAAAGATGGTATAGAAACGATTTGCTTCGCACAGTTGCGATATATAATAAATGCTTTATACGCTGCAAATTTGCAGAACCCTCTTGAAAACGAATGTATTATCTCCTATAATACTTACAACAGACGATTGCCCGACGGCCCGCGAGCAGCCTTTGTTCCCGCTGCATCACGGCTATGCTGCCGGTCGGACTGACCGCGGGCAGGACGTATCCCTTCAAAAACGCCGGATCGGGAGGAATCACAATGCTGACGCGATCTGCCGCTGAGGATATTATATTCATCAGCATTATGCTGCAGCCTGCTATAACGGCATCGTTTTGGATCGTACAGTGCGTAGGCCTGCAGGCCAAAACCGTGCTTTCGAAGGCCGGAAGATGCTCGCTTTTTACATTGCTCCATATCGTCTTTTACGGAGGCGTTTGCTATTGCTTTTCGGCTTTTTCTCCGACGGACGCGTTGGGCAGCTTGGTCGCCTTGCTGCTGGCCGTTTCGCTTTCCTGTATGGTGGGGCTGCTTTGGAAGCATTTCACGGCCGAAAACCGCCGCCTGCGTTCGGGAGCCGCTATGCTTCTGCTTCTTGATGTTGTTGCCGTATTCGGTTTTGCGCTTTATTTTGATTTCAAGGGACAGGAGGATGCGCTGAGCAATGGGACGATTTTGATTTTAACCCTGCTGAATTATATTTGCTTTTACGCCATAACGGTACGGCGCTCGGAACAAAGCTGAATCGCCCTTTTAACGCTTCACACGCTTTTGCAAAACGCAGGCTCGAAGTACGACAAACCGATGCATTCTGATACAACGGCATCCGGCGCATCTCATCGCCGATCCAACATCAAAAGGAGCATCCATATGGTTTTTCCGCCTAACTGGTATGATTACAAAGTTTCCTATGCGCATCCGTTTGGCTCCATCGCGGCAGTCCTGCTGACGTGCGCGTTCCTGTACGCGTCCCTTGCGAAAAACGAACGCATCTCAAAAGGCCGGTATGTTTTGTGCGGCGGAATCGCATTGATCTTCCCGGTGCTTGCTGCTTTGTACTTCAGCAACGAAACGGCATATCTCTGTTTCGGAATATTGGTCATTCTATTCCTGTTGTCAATCTTGGAATATGGATATTGCAGCCGACGAAACGAGGAACAACCTTGTTCCCTGCTGGCGCTGCTGCTGGCTCTTGCACAGCTTGCGGCGGCATGGCTGCCGGCATTCCTGCCACACATTCTTCAGCGGCATTTTGGTTTACAGATAGACCGATTTTTCCCGGAACGGGCTGTATTTTATCTGTCGACGGCACTGGGCATTCTGCTCCTGTTCGTGTCCTATCTGCCGCGGCGGAGCAAGCAATGGAAGGACGATGCAGCGGTTCTCCTGTCGGCGCTGGCGTTTGCCGCGGCCGTCTGCGGAATCCTGTTCAGCTTCCAAAGCTGGTATAGAGGCTTGCTGATTTGGGGCCTTGACCTTATCCTCTGCCTGCTGACGCTGGCCGCCTATGTCCTGCTCCTGATGGCCGGAAAGAAGCCCGACAGCGGTCAATCCGAGCCGCCGTCGGACACGGAGGCAGAGCAATCGCCTTCTGATTAAGGCAAAAGATATTTCATCACCTGCATTATCAAAATACCGGCAAGCAGAGCCGCTTGCCGGTATTCTTTTCGCAAATTTACAAAACCATCTTGAAAAAGAACGTATCCTCCCCTATAATACTTACAGCAGACGAACGTCCGACGGACTGCGAGCCGATTTTTGCGGCCATCTGCGGCGATGCGCTGCCCGCCGTTCCGCCAACGGAAAAGGACGCTGTATTTACGGAAAAGGACGCTGTATTTGAAGAAGCGTTCAGCATGCAGACGTTTGCCCGCAGTCATTTTGTGCCAACCACCAAAAATATGCGGGAATTTTGACCGTAAAGAATGACGTCTCATATCTTTCCGCATCGAATGAAGGGAGTATCCAATGAATACAAGATACAAAAGCAAAACGGCCGAATGGGTCCGCCGGGCCGTGCTGGCCGTTCTGCTCGCGGTTCTGCTGTTCGCGCTGGGCAGGTGCATATACCGGAACCGAACGGTCGCGGAAATGAACGAGTATGTGACCGCGTTCGCGTATAAAGGCGAAACCTATACATGCATTGCGCCTGCCTGCGGCTATGTGCAGGGAACGCAGATCGGAAAAACGCAGAATGGGTATCGGCTGTTTCGCGTAGAGGGCGACGACGGCGAGCGGTTTTTGATTGCCCGACATCCCGGCCCGGGGGCCGACCCGATATGCTTTGCAAAGCAGGGCGCGGAAATCCCCGACGGCGGCACGGTCAGTTCGATTGTGATCGGCCGAAAAGCCACGGCGGACGAACGGATTATGCGTGCCGTACAGACCCTTGTAGAAGCCGCGCCGACCGAAGCGGTTGCCTGTGACGAAGCGGGCACAGACCGTATGAAGCTGTATTTTTGCTTTGAGGGCTGCCCCGTTTCCAACCGTTTTGCGGGTACGTTTTGGTACGTCGACCAGCAGGCGTGGTATTACGAAAGCAACCCGAAGTCGGGCGCGCTTACGCCCGTCACGGACGAGAGCCTCGTATCTTTTCTGGAAGAACAGCGAATTTCTTGGCCTTGGTCATGGTTTGCATAAACGCGGCGGGCGGAGAAGCACCGGCCGACCGCTAAGCCGTGCCGGCAGCGGGCGCGGCGTAACCGATGTATCCGGAGCATCCGTCGTATCCGGCATATCCGGCGCATTCGATGTATCGATATATCCTTGCAAAAATAACGGCAGCGGGCCGTATCCGGGGGGCGCGGCGGTACGGGCAGCGGAAACGGTATGAACAACGGCGACAGGAGGCTCTCGACATGCAAAATGAACTTTCGATTGAAAAAGGAACGCTTGAAAACGCTTCGGAAACCTTGCGATTCATTCAAAATGTGCGAACGCAAATCGGCCTGAGAGCATTGACTGCGGATTTTGTTGTCGGTAGGCAGAGCCGTTTCAATGTATGGCTGGATTTGAAAAACGATCCAAGTGAAACGGCCCAAAAGCTGTTGAATACGGTTCTGCACAACGGAGCAGGCCATCCTTTGAACGATCCCCAACTGTTCGGAAAGGAAATATCCGAGCTTGCCGAACGAATCGGGGACATACTGATGGATGCCCACGGCTATACACGCGCAGAAATTTTATCCGGATATGCACATTCGGATGCCCCGACAATCTGTGTGTATATATACGACTTCACAAGATCCGTGTTGGGATATATTTACGGCCACTCGTCGGAGGCGCTGCGGGAGGCGATTGTCGGGAAGTACCGCATACCGAACCCGAACGACGTATTCGTATACTACGAGCCGGCATTGACCGTCTTTCTGGACGACAGGGCGCAGTACGAGGCGTTGCTGGCGCGGAAGGACGAGGTCGTATATGATGTTTATACCTTAATGCGGGGAAAATTCCCTCTGGACAAGCTGGAAAAAACTTTCGGTTATCCGATTCTGACCGAGGAAAGCACCGTAGTCAAAATCATCCTGAAGTCGGATATGGACCCCGTCCTGCTCAACGGCATCGTCGGCACAAGATAGCGAAGCAAAGGAGAAACTGCCATGCATACGTTCCGTCATTGTCCCTATTGCGGGGAAAAATTGGATTTTTCCCTCCGGCACATCTGCCCGCACTGCCGGCAGCGCTACGGGATTATATACAGCCATTGGCCGGTGGTGCTGCTTCTGTTAGGCGGCTGCATCCTCATAGACTGGCTCGGTCTGGTTTACACGAGGTGGATTTGGCTGGGGATGCTTCCCTACGCCGCATTCTGGCTGTTTATCGTTTGCCCGTTCCTTTGCCCCAAATTCTCCAAATCGTCCCCTCAGGCGCCGATTCCCGAGGGACTCGGAACGCCGGGCGCGCAGGCGCTGCGCTTTGTTCCCTCATACCGTGCCGAAGCGGATACCGTGAAGCGGCTGCGGCGCGGCGATGTGCTTCTGCCGACGGGAGAACCGCGCTATACGGTTCCGCCGGTTCTGGTCGCACGGGTTGAACGAAGGCGCAAAGCCGTCTATTTCGCCTATCTGGACCATTCGGACAGAGCGGAAACGGACGTTATGCTTCAGAACGAATACGGAACGTATCGGCTGACAAAAATACAGCGCTTCCTCCCGCAAGCCCAAGCCGTTTCCCAAGGAGATACAAAATGAGCCTGTTTTTTTCGAGATATACCCGCTGCCCCCGGTGCGGCAAAAAGACGGCTGCCGGGCTCAAAAAAACCGAGCTGCGGCTTGGCATATGGGAATATCTCTGCGAGAACTGCAAAAACGTCTACTGGATAGACAGGGCGTATTCTTATCGTTTAATAACACTTCTGCTTGTCGCAGTCTTTTTGTGCGCAGTCTTTGCGGCTTATCTTCATCAAGCTTACCTGCTGCTCAGTATCCCTATCCTTGCTTCCATCCCTTTTCTTGCACACAGATATTGTCCGCGATACAAAAAGATTCCTTTCTCCGATACATCGGGCGTCGACCCAAGCTGCTATACCGAGCGTTTGCCGGAGGAAAGCGTGGCGGGACAGATTGCAAACGGCGTTTTCGTACGCAAAGGAGAGATCTTGACGACGGTCGCCGGTTTTGATTCTTTTCCCTGTTTTGAGGCCGCTTCCCCGGTCATTCTTGTAAAAGCCGCGATGTCCGGCCAAATTGCGTTTTCATTTCTATATGAACATCCGAATAATACTGCGGTTTTGCGGGAATATATAACGCTTTACCGCGATAATGAACGGATCGTCGTACATACAGATACGCCCTTCATAGGCAGCGGAAAAGCGCTTCGGCAATAGACGCGCTTAAAAAATGGAAGCGGCGCTGAAATACAAATACAGAAACACGCTCTTGTATTCGGAGCGTGTTTTTGTTATCTTATACACAGTGAAAGCGCTTTCACATCGAACGAAAGGAGCCGGCTATATGAAAATCGGCGAAAACATCAAGAACGCGCGCCGCAGGCAGGACCTGACGCAGGAGCAGCTTGCGGAATACCTGAACCTTTCCGTCTCGGCGGTCTCCCAATGGGAGAACGGCAAAACAATGCCGGACATCGCGCTGCTGCCCGCGCTCACGCAGATGCTCGGCGTCTCGGCGGACGAGCTTTTGGGCATCGACGCCGAGCATACCAAGCAGGCCGTCGACGCCTACGAATCGAAGTCGGCGCGGCTGTGGCGGCAGGGAGACGTCGCCGGCGTGCTGCGTCTCTGGCGCGAGGCCGCGCAGCGCTATCCGAAGGATTACAACTGTCTGCGCAATCTGGCGGACGCACTGCTGCATACGCTGTATTGCGGCGCGTTTGCCGCTTCGCATGCGGACAACGCCGAGGAATGCGCCGCGCTGTGCGAGCGCATCCTGCGCGATTGCACCGACCCTGAAATCCGCAGCTCGGTTTTGCAGACGGCGGTATATCTCTACGCAAACCCGTCTACGCCGGTCGCGGACGAGCAGAAGGCCGCCGCCTATGCCTCTATGCAGCCGTCGCTCTACCATTCGCGGGAGCTGCTGATGGTAGACGCTTACTTCACGGAGGAAGGTCGGGAAAGAGCGCTTGTGACCCGGCACCAGCTCACGCTGACCTTAACCGACCTGCTCTGCCGCAACCTGTTGTACCTCCGGCGGGAGGAGGTCTCGACCGAGCACGACATTCTTGCGCGGGAGACGGCGCTGAAAGTCTGGAACGCCGTGATCTGCGACGGGAATTTCCTGTTCTACCACTCCCGCATTGCGGAAATCTACCAGCACCTCGCCGGCGATTACGCCGCGCTCGGCAGGCGGGAGGAGGCCCTGCGCTGCATTCGCTCGGCCTTTGAGCACGCCGACGCGTTCGACCTTCTCCCCGCGGCCGGAGACGAGCGGCCGTATACCGCGCCGTGGGTCGCGGCGGCGGTGTTTGACTCTGCCGGCACGAGTCGAAATTACACCGAAACCTACCGCGAGCTGGTTCGTCGGTCGCTGGAGCGCCCCTGCTTCGATTTCCTGCGCGGCGACCCGACATTCGACGCGCTGGTGGAATAGCGCGGGCAGAATGGCCGAAAACCTCTAAAAAGTCTTGTGCTTTTCGCGTCTTTTATGGCGCAATGGCGCAAATCACAGGGGCGTATACGTCCCTTTCGCCACGCCCGACGAAAAGGGGAAGCGACATCTCGGATTATCTCTTTTATGTAAAATAACCGCACAAAAGCCGTGTGCCGCGCCGGAGAAGAAGCGCAGTACACGGCTTTTATGCATATCCGCAGCCGTGCGGCGCGCTGCGCCGCACGGCAAGGCCGCCCGCGGACGGCTTCGCCGTCCGCGGGCGGCAACCCCCAACAAAACCGAAGCATACAGCCAAAAAATAGGGGGATCGTCGTAAACCGGGAAAGCGGCGCTTCTACGCGCCGCACTCGGCCGCGCGCAGGAAGAAGGCGTACACCGGCCTGAGCGCGGCGAAATCCGCCGCCACCTTCTGCGGCAGCGCGGGATCGTACAGCGCCTCCAAGGCGCTCGCCGGCCGGCCGACGGAGATCGTCCGGCGGTCGAGCCAGAGCCGCAGCGCTTCGGGCTGCCCGGGATGCCGCGTCCGCTTATACACCTCGCCGCTGACCGCAAATCCCTGCCCGACGGCCTCCTGCGCGGCGGCGAACGACGCATCGTTTTCCAGAATCAGCCCGCGCAGCGCCGCCATCGTCCCGCTTGACGCGCTGTAAAAGCCGCAGCCCCACGAAACCTCGGCCGGCGTGAAGTAAAAATAAAACTCGGGGCAATTCGTAAAGCGCTTCTTGTCGCGCTTGAAGGAAAGCCACATATCCTCCCGGTACAGCAGCCCGTCGCGGACATAGCGGAGATCGCGGTAGACGCGCGAACGGACGGAAGCCGGACGGGTGACAATCCACTCGTCGGCGGCGGACACAACGGGCGCGACAAACACGGACAGCGCGTCCAGCGGCTCGAGCACCAGCCGCTCATAGTCGGCCTTGTGCGAAGCGAACCATTGGCGGTCATTGCGGAAACGGTTCTCCTGCAAAAACAGAATCGTATCGGGTGTAAACATCCCATTGCCTCCTTTTAAGAAAACAGATTGCGAACCTTCTCGGCAACACCCGGCAGGCTGTTGACGATATAGTCGGCCTCGTTGTCGAAAATCATCGCCAGCCCCGCCAGCAGCGACACGACGAGCGCACCCGCCGTCAGCGTGTAGGACAGCGCGAGCGAGCCGCCGTTTTGCAGCCGCTCGCCGACAAAGCGGCAGAGCAGCACGATACCGAACAGAAGCAGCGGGAACAAAACGTCCGCCGCATAGCGAATATGTACGCCCGCGAAGCAGATTTCAAAGAACGCCATCAGCAGGCAGAGCGCCGGAACGATGCGCAACGTATATTTCTCGACCCGGTCGGTCCAGCCGGAACGGAAGGCCAGCAGCACGCCGGCGGCCGCGGGGAACGCGGCGGCGGAGATATGAACCGCGTTGTAGATGTACCCGCCGTAGGAGCGCAGGTCGTCATACGCGGGATGGATGTAGGGGAACAGGCAGTCGATCTCCGGCGGCTGGAGAAAATAGTGCCAGAGCGCGGGGAACAGCTTCCCGAGCGAAAAGCCGTACTGCGACGTGTCGGCCACCGTGATCTGGTAGGCGCTGCCGAAATCGAATACCGAGCCGAAGCGCGCGTAGTTGTAGGCCATCAGCAGCCCGCCGCAGACGACCAGCGGCGAAGCGAAGGCGGCGACGTCGCACAGCGTGCTGCGCAGGCCGTTCGGCCGCTTCACGAGGACGCCGATGAGCAGCGGCAGCACGATGAGGAAATAGAGCGCCAGATTCGGACGCGAGGCGACCGTCGCGGCCAGAAAGAAGCCCGCCAGCGCAAACAGCGTCTTGCGCCGCCAGCCGTCCTTCTGCGCCTCGGCGCGCAGCGTGAAATACAGGAACGCGCAGCAGCAGACCAGCCCCGAGAGCACCGCCGCGTAGTAAAACGACGCGCAGGTCGTCAGCATATACAGCAGCGACGCAGCCGGCAGCGTCACCACGCCGAGCAGCACGAGCAGGAAGGGCGCGTTCGGCGCAAACCGGCGCACCAACTCCAGAAACAGCAGCGTCATGAACGCGACCCCGGCCACCGAAAGAATGCCCATCAGCGTCGCGTCGGTGGGCAGCGCGCCGGTGAGAAAATAAAAGGGATAGTAAACCAGCAGCACGGGCGCGACGCCGAAATACACATAGAACTTGCCCTCGTACAGCGCGCGGTCCCAGCTCGGCTGATAGGCGCCGATGCCCAGCGCCTCGCGCTGCGAGCGGTCGTAGGGATTTTCCAGCGAGCCGATCAGCTCGGCCTGCGCGTCCATATCGATGTGAAGCTGTCCCTTCTGAAACGCGTCGAAGAGCTGCACATAGCAGCCGTAGCTCTCCACCGGCTTTTCGAGCGGATACGGCTCGGTCATCTTCTCCTGCGCCGCCGCGCAGTAAATCGAGGGGATCAGCAGCAGCACCGTGATGAAAAACAGCAGCGCCCGACAGTTTGGCGAATCGGCGCGGTACGGGATTTTCCACAGCCGCAGCCGGAAAACAAGAATCAGCAGCGCCGCAACGGCAACCAGCAGCAGCCAGCGTCCGAGGTTGAAGGAAAAGCCGGCTCGCTCTGCGTTCACCGTCACGCCGGAAACGGTCAGCCCGCGGCAGCTTTCCTCAAACGTCAGGCGGACGCTGCGCACGTCTGTGCCGTCGAGCGGCACGGTGACGGTCCCGTCCTGCGAGAAGAACTCGTAAAGATTGTACTGGACGAATTCCTCCCGATGCGCGCCGGTTTTCAGCGAAACGCGCACGCGGCAGATGCGGTCCTCCGTCGCCGAGATTGAAAACGTGACGTTGCCGATGTCCGCCGGCGTGACGTCGAACGCCGCGCTGCCCGCGCCGGACAGCGAGAAGCCGTCGCCCTCCGCCTTCGCGCCCGACAGGATAAGCGCGTCGGCGGTAATTCGTTCGGGCTCGCCGGACGGCCGTCCGTGAAGGTTGTCCAGCACCGCCTCGGCGGCAAACAGCAGGACCGCCGCCAAAAGCAGCAGGCCGAGCGTGACCGCGAGACGGCGCTTGTCGGTATTGGCTCCGAAACGCCGCATCATTTTTCCGTTCTCCCCTTTTACACGTTGTCGGCTTCCATTATAATACAAAGCGTGCCGCTTGTCAACGCCGTTCGCCCCGGCACGATCCGACCGGCTGGCAGAGGCAGGCATTACAGGGCGCAGCACGCGCGCATTCGAGCCGCCGAATGAAGCCTACGACGCTGCGCGTGAGGAACGTCCGTCCGGCCGCGCCGACAGACTTCCCCGCCCTGCGGCGTCCTTTTCCTCCCGCATTCGCCGTGCAGCGGCACAGGCCGGCAGAAACGCGCTTCCGCATGTCGGAAGCGTCCAAAAAAGCATAGAAGAACAGAAAAATCAAAAAAGCAAATGACAAGGAAAAAAGGCCCTATTGGAAAGCAGGAAAGGCATAGAAAACGAGACGCAATACGCCGGGAACAGCGCCGTATCGGTGAGGGGCAGAACAAATATTGCGCCAATGACCGCCGGCGGGATTGCAAAATCGGGCGCGGTGTGTTATAATAAATATATTATATGTATAGCGCCCCGAAGCCTGCGGGCCTGCGGCCGCTCCGGCGTTTTAC
>ERZ827520.2940-NODE-2940-length-14781-cov-2.965775_pt1 | contig 14781 bp, 17 predicted proteins | sample MGYA00519581_ERZ827520 | MGnify/ENA primary metagenome ERZ827520 (study PRJEB31778, sample SAMEA3449339) | human gut metagenome | biome: human gut; feature: human-associated habitat; material: faeces | place: United Kingdom | collected 2010/2012 ...
GACGTTATTCCCTCAGAGACTACAAACTAATTTGCGCATAACTCTTGACACTACCTTCGACCGTTCCTTTCTCTGAAGTACGACCTGAAAAAGCACCCTTGCTATAAATACACCGCCGAGGCCGACAAACGAAACGGCTTCGACATTACTTCCCTGATAAACCGGCGCATGGAAGTGAAGCCGGATGAAACCTACACCGTTTACGAGGTAGACGCAACCGGAGATGACGCCGTCACAGACGAGAACGAGGACATTCTCAATTATGACGATGTGGACGACCCAGATGCTTTCGCCTGACTTCGGGCCAACTTGGCCCGAGGTATAATTTCCCGCCAGAGTAATAATCTGGCGGGAAATTATAATACTCATTTTATGTATATACGAAATTTGTAACCAAAGTAATCAGGATAGGATTTAAGAATTTGAAAAATCTCTTTTCGCTTAATAATCATATAATTTTTAAATTCTCTATCTGTTGAAAGTTCTCGCCCAATCTGCATTTCAAGGTGTTTTGCAATGATTCTATCATCAAATATATTCTCACAGACAAGAATCTGAAAGCGTGACGGAACACCGTACTTGATCATTTTTTGTAGAAGGGTTAACTGTTCTATCAATTTTTCTGAACGCTCTCCAATCGCGTCCAAGATATTTCCGATTAAAAAGCAAAAGTGATATGAAAGAGTATTGCTACATAACTTTTCAATCTGACTAATTGAAAGCGCTTTATGCAAATTGTTGTAAATATTTACATAAGGCAAGCCTGCTGTCCATTGCTGTAAAACAGCTGTTAGTATATTAATATCTACTTTTGCACTACCAGGAAACAGTTGCATAAAAAGGTTAACAATGACGTTAAATAGTTCCTCATTTGAACGATCTTCAATGTTTTCGATGCTTTCATCGACCCAGTTTAATACTTGGTTTGATATATCAATGCCATAAAGTGACCTAGCAAAGTAAGCTGCCTTTCCCGGCCTAATGTCAGATGCAACTTTTTTAGCTATCAACTGAAACATTGTATGCAGCGCCTTTTTCTGGTCTTCATTTCCCAAAAAATATGCAAATGTTTGAGTAACGAGTGCATCCACCATGCTTGTAAATTGTTCAGTGTCTTGCTGTGAGTTATATATGTAACATAAATAATTTTCGATACTCTCTATAACATGCTTTAACTGCATGACTTTTAGTTCAATTTCTGGACTATAACGATCATACCTTCTGTCATCATTTGTCACAAACTCTCGATATTCTTTTTGCAAAGTGGTTATTAAACTCTCGAAACATGAAGGCTCGTTATAGTGATTGATAAGGTATGAGGTCAGAGCATTAGCTTTATAGTAAGCCGTATAATCTATATAAAAATTACTTACTAATGATAAAATCGCACTTGAACATGCTTCTGTATTGCCATAATCAAACATCTTTTTACAATCGGCCCACTTATATGTACCGCCGCCTTGTCGGTCTAACCGCTTATCGTAGAATTTGAAATCGGTGATTATAGCGCTTCCTTCTGTATGAATACCCGATCTTGCTGTTCTTCCTACCATGTTCTGCATTTTCCGTATTTGAACACTGGTGGTGCCAAGACTGAAAGTAGTAAGAAATAGATATTTAATTGGGATGTTTACACCCTCTGCTAGAGTTGTTGTGCAAACGACAAAAGAAATGTGTCTTTTACGCAAAGCATGCTCAATCGCCATTTTCATACCATTTGGCAAATCCGCATAGTGTGGAAATGCACCTAATTTAGCGGCTTGTGTTAGTTTATGGCTTTCTCCATAGTGAAGCGCAAATAGATTGGATAACTTAATTACTTCATTTGAGTTGCCTTTTATCAGTAGGTTTGACAGATCATAACCGCGCTCACTGATCTCAACAATGCGGCGCATGATTGGAGGGATACTGCGTACTTGTCCAGCGTAGATTGCGGCACCTCCTCTGTTACATAATTTATTTGCATAATAAATTGCTATATCTTGTGCATTTCTTTCAGGAAAAATGCGCGGTTTTGTTTCTCTCCCATGGAGTTGAAGCTGCGTAAAAGCTATGCTCTTAGGAACATAAAAACTTTCTTCTGTCATATCGTCTTTTTCATAATAATGTATTGTTTGATCAGAAGAAAGAAAACCTATCGATTTTTCGGTTGATTTTACTAATGAATAGTCAATCGTTGCCTCTTCATCATTGAACAGCCATTCGCTTATTTGGTTGGCATTAGCAAGAACGGCTGAAAACAATACCATTTGCGCGGATTTATTCCGACTTCTGGCTATTTCGGATACCAGCAGTTCATATTGTGCGCCTCTCGAAGCATCGTCAAATAAATGGGCCTCATCAAATATAAAAAGCTGAATAGCCTCAAGAAAGTCAGGCTCATGCCGAAGAATATACGAAAATTTCTCCGGGGTACAAATGAAGACATACTTTGTGTTAAAACGTAGTTTAAGATCAAAATCTTCCTGCGTAGTATCAGTAAATTGATTTATAATTGCTTCGTCTGTCAACGCAGAGGTTAAATCCGATGTAATTTCATTACATAACGCCCGTAAAGGGGCAATAATAATTGCTATGCAAGTTCCTTGCCCCATGAATTTAGCCCGTAAGAGAATTTCAATACTCTTTGTTTTACCAACTCCGGTAGGTAGGGGAACGACCAGATCATGTCCAGTGAGGGCACCAGCTTGTAGAATAACTTTTTGAGCAGGCCATAGCAGTTTTATACTGTCTGCCTGGGACAGATAGCCTTTCCATTGTTCAAAATCTGCATTAGAGTACTTTGGCAAAAGAATCCACGCAGAATAATCTAGTGCGGAGATTATTACAGAAAAAAGAAAATCTATGTAATTGACGGCAAGTACGTCGGTGGACTGATGTATTCTATTACGCATTTTGCGTAGAGCATCATAAATAATTTCAGGAGAAGCACCCTCTTCAAAATGACTTTTTAGACCATTTAAATATTGGTGATGATATTTACTTTTCGTGTGAATTTCTATCCATTCACCTGTTAGCAAAAATAGCAATGTAGTATATAGAAGTGTCATAATATTATCTTTGGGCTCCCACATGTCAATTTGCTCAATAAGGACTTTGGCACTTCCAAAATTTTCCGACAAAAAATAGGCGGTTGAACCCAAAAGTAAAAACAACTTGCTATGATTCTTACGTAGTTGGGTTTTTACTGTTGAATCATAATACTGTGAAACAACAGTTAATTCGGATTTTAGTTCCAGTAGCTGTGATGAGGATGGATTTTCGATATTCTCTTCGCAAAAGCGCGATAGAGCAAATATGGTAGTGTAAGTTAAATCATTGGAATTTAGCGGATATTCTGGGTAATTTTCCTCCGAAATATTAAATTCAACCAGCTTTGACTTTGATTTCTCGTATTTGAGCATGTAATTTGATCGTTTGTCAAAAATCATTTTACACACCTCTCAAATATGTCATGCGCCAAAGCCATTAGCTTTTTCCCATGAATGAGAAAAACTTTATTATCTTGGCGTAACGCCAAATCGTCACCTCGAATACCAGAGACAACATCATCGGCTATCTGATTACGACTAATAATTGCTGCGGCTATATAAGTGATAATGTAATCATGTTCAGACTTTTGCTGGAAACGAGCGATTTCATTTGCTTGTTCGTTATTTACGTTGCGAAGCTTTTTACGGTAGAAATTCAATGTAAGTGCATGCCTAACTTCGTCATATGTATGGGAGTCAGCAACAGCATCACATATTGGTGTGTACTTATCGGATGATAAACCTGCCTTTACCTCAACCGCCAACAATTCATCTCTACTGTCTGGCGCCTTGGAGGATTTTGCATACTTATATGCAAGAATGTCTGTACCATGCTCACTTTGGGTTTTACCTGACCGATTTCGCTGTTTGCAACGAGGCACAGTATAGCCCTTTATAAATTCTAGTAGGTCAGAAACCATAATTTCAGTAAAATCATTAGAACGGGCTGTTGATCCAAAAGGGTCACTTTTCTGTGGAATGACAAAAGTTCGCAAGTATTCCTCCACAGGCATCTCTGTTGCAGCAAGGGACTCTTTTAGTTCAGCATCAGATTCATAATGTTGGCGCAGATGAAGTGCCCATTCGCAATAGACAGCATCATCTATTGTATAATCTAATCGATAACATAAGATTGGTACACCATCTTCTAAAGTAACTTTACTTTCCTCGACAAACCAATTGATATATTTAGGAGCTTTCATATTTAACATCTCCATAATATCCGACTACGTAATAATTACTAACTCGACCCGTGACTAATTGATTTATTGTTCTATATATCTACAACTACCTGCTTATTGATAAAAATCAATTTAATTATATACCAAAATTCCCCACAAAACAATATGAAAGGAGATCGTCTTATGGTTCGCGCTCCCCCTCAAAAAAGAAAAATTGTTAGCTTTGGGCCAAGTTGACCAAAAGTTTCCTAGCCGCCTGAATGGCGGCTTTTTTATGTCCAAAATTAAAAATGTAAAATGGAGGTACATTCTATGGAATTCTTTTCTTCCGCTGTCGATACCCTGCAAACCCTTGTTATTGCGCTTGGCGCTGGCCTTGCGGTGTGGGGCGTTATCAACCTTCTGGAAGGTTACGGCTCAGATAACCCCGCGGCCAAAAGCCAGGGCATCAAGCAGCTCATGGCCGGCGGCGGCGTTATCCTTTTGGGGACGACGCTCGTTCCCCTGCTGTCCGGATTGTTTTAAGGTAAGAAGGTATGGATTTTCTCACCGACTGGATTACCGAATGGTTGAAAGGTCTGCTGATCGACGGCATCATGGGGAACTTTGAGGGCCTTTTCGACAACGTAAATAGCCAGATCGGAGAGATTGCGACACAGGTGGGAACATCCCCGGCGGCATGGAACGCCGGTGTGTTCTCCATGATACGGCAGCTTTCTGAAACGGTTGTTTTGCCAATTGCCGGAATGGTACTCACTTTCGTCATGTGCTACGAGCTTATCCAGATGATCGTTGACCGCAATAACCTTCACGACATAGACACATGGATGTTTTTCAAATGGGTTTTCAAGACCTTCGTGGCCGTGATAATACTCTCCAATACGTTCAACATCGTTATGGCGGTGTTCGATGTGGCGCAAAGCGTAGTGCAAAGCTCGGCGGGGCTGATACAGGGCAATACCGACGTTACGTCGGACGTACTAGCCAATTTGGAAACGACCCTGCAAGATATGGACTTAGGCCCCCTGCTTAGTTTATGGCTCCAATCTTTTCTGGTAAAGTTCACGATGACCGCGCTGAATATCGTAATTTTCGTCATCGTATATGGCAGGCTCATAGAAATATATTTACTGTCCAGCTTAGCCCCAATACCGCTTGCCACGGTGGTAAACCGGGAGATTGGAAGTATGGGACACAACTACTTCCGCTCCCTGCTGGCCGTGGCCTTTCAGGGCTTTCTCATTATGGTATGCGTGGCGATTTATGCGGTTTTGGTGCAAAGCATTTCCACGGCCGGGGCAACCGACATCAGTAATGCCGTGTGGACGGTGATCGGCTACACGGTACTACTGTGCTTCACCCTCTTTAAGACAGGGAGCCTTAGCAAGTCAATTTTTGGAGCACATTAGAGCACTTCGGGTCAACTTGGCCCGAAGTGGAAAGGAGACATTTTCAATATGAGTAGCGAAAAAACGACGAATGGGCAGGTCCCTGAACAGGAGATTGCGCCCGTCTTGCCGATGAAGCTGGACGTGACCGCCCGGCCCATCGAGCCGAAGGGCAATCTTGTGGGCTTTGCCAGCCTGAAAATCAACGATAGCTTTGTGATCGATGATTTCAAGATTTTGCAGAGCGACAAGGGTATTTTCATAGGTATGCCGAGTAAGCCGGACAGGAACAGTAAAACCGGCTACCGGGACACGGCCCGGCCTAATACCAAGGAATTTCGCGCGGAGCTGACCGAAGCTGTAAAGACGGCCTACCATGAGGCGCTTGAAAAGTTGCAGGCCCGTACCGCCGCCGTTCCTTCCAAGGATAAACCGTCCATCCAAAAACAGCTTGCCGACGGAGGAAAGCAGGGGGCGAAGGACAGCGCCGCCCGGCCCGCGCCCGAAAAAGGCGGCAAAGCAAAAAACGCGGAACGGTAACATCGGGCCAACTTGGCCCGATGTGCCGGAAAGGAGGCAAAAATGTTCAGTAACCCGGAAAACTCGCCGTGGGGAAAAGTCCAGACCTGCGACGTGCTTTGCCCCGGCGTGTTTCTCGTCAGCACCGCCAGCCACGGCGGGACGCTGGTTTCCAAAGAAATCTCGGCCATGCTCTCGCCCGCCGCCCGGAAGTGCGGCTTTCGGCAGGGCGGCTACCTCTGCTTTGAGGAAGATTGCCAGGAAAGCGTTGTCCTGCGGGAGCTTCTGGACAAAAAGCTGTGGAGCGTCCCCGACCGCATTAAGGACAAGGCGGCGTTTGAGGAAAACATCAACAAGTCCATCCGGGCGTACAACCCGGAATATTGGCGGGCGCGTCAGGCCGGGCTTGAAAAGGCCCCGGCCAGGCAGACCGCCCCGGCACACAGTGCCGAACGCTAAACTTCGGGCCAAGTTGGCCTGAAGTTCAGAAAGGAGGTTTTAATCAGTGGCCTATGTAAGCGTACCCAACGACCTATCAAAAATCAAAACCAAAATGGCGCTCAATCTCACGAAACGCCAGCTCATTTGTTTCGGCATAGCGGCGGTGATCGGTATCCCGACCTATCTTTTGACCCGTTCCGCCATCGGCAACACGGGGGCCATGCTCCTGATGATCGGCCTGATGCTCCCGTGCTTCCTGATCGCCATGTACGAGCGCGACGGGCTTCCCTTTGAAAAGGTTGTGCGGAACATCGTCCGCGCAACCTTGCTATATCCACGAACGCGGCCCTATCAGACGGAAAACTTTTACAGCTATTTCACCCATTCCCGGAAGGAGGTTTCACAGCTTGAAGCAAGAAAAACAGGCAAAGCGTCCGCCCGTCCCCTCAAAAAGCGGTAAGAAAAAGCCGCGCGGGCCGCAGTCAGCACAGCAGACTATCCCGTATGTGCAAATGCTCCGGGACGGCATCTGCAAAGTGCGGGAGGGCTTCTACACCAAAACCATTGAATATGAAGATATTAATTACTCTGTGGCTTCATCGGACGACCAGGCGGCTATCTTCGACGGCTACTGCGCGTTCCTCAATTATTTTGACAGCGCATTGCCGTTTCAGCTTTCCTTTATCAACCACCGTTCCCGGCCCGAAAACCGCTACAGCGTCAATATTCCCATGCAGCGCGATGAGTACGACAGCATCAGGGGCGAATATGTGGACATGCTCAAAGGGCAGATTGCCAAGAGCAACAACGGCATCGTCCGCTCCAAGTACGTTACCTTCGGCATCGACGCGGACGGCATCGGCGTGGCCCGGCCCCGGCTGGAACGGGTGGAAGCCGACATCATGGGCAATTTCAAAAAGCTCGGCGTCCAGTCCCGGCCCCTCGCCGGACGGGAGCGCATGGAAGTCCTTCATGGGCAGCTACACCCCGGAAGCCGGGAGCCGTTCGTTTTCGCATGGGATATGATACCGAAAACGGGCATGGGGACAAAAGACTTTATCGCCCCCATGTCCTTTGATTTCCGCCAGAGCCGCGCCTTTCGTGTGGGAACCACGTGGGGCGCGGCTTCGTATATGCAGATCATGGCGTCGGAGCTTTCCGACAAGCTTCTTGCGGAACTTCTGGAAATGGACGCCGAAATGACCGTCACGCTCCACGTCCAGCCCGTAGACCAATCGAAAGCCATCAAGGCCATCAAGGGGAAAATCAGCGACATAGATAAAATGAAAATGGACGAGCAGAAACGCGCCGTGCGTTCCGGCTACGACATTGACATTCTGCCGCCGGATTTAGTCACCTTCAGCAAAGACGCGGCGGCGCTTCTGGCCGATTTGCAGAGCCGGAACGAGCGCATGTTTCTGTTGACTTTCCTTGTCTTGAACACGGCCCCCGCCCGGCAGCAGTTGGAAAACGACATTTTCACCGTGGCGGGCATCGTCCAGAAATACAACTGCGCTTTGAAGCGGCTGGATTTTCAGCAGGAACAGGGCTACATGTCCAGCCTCATTCTCGGAGGGAACAACATTGAGATACAGCGGGGCATGACAACTTCCTCAACGGCTATCTTCGTTCCCTTTATGACGCGGGAGCTTCGCATGGCCGGGGAATCCCTGTACTACGGGCAAAACGCCCTGTCCCATAACGTCATTATGGCCGACCGAAAGAAGCTCAAAAACCCGAACGGCCTTTATCTCGGCGTACCGGGCAGCGGCAAATCATTTGCCGCAAAACGGGAATTGGTCAACGTATTCCTGACGACCAAGGACAGAATCATCATTGTTGACCCGATGGGAGAATACGCGCCGCTTGCTCGGCGGCTCGGCGGACAGGTGATCGAAATTGCCCCGGACAGCCCGAACCATATCAATCCGATGGACATTCAAATGAGTATGTCCGGGGACGAAAGCCCGCTTTCCCTGAAAGCGGATTTTCTCTTGTCCCTCTGCGAACTGATCGTTGGCGGCAAGGAGGGCTTGCAACCTATCGAAAAAACGGTAATCGACCGCTGTGTGCGCCTTGTCTACCGGGATATGGCGCTCGGCCTGAACACGGAGAAAACGCCAGTCCTGCAAGACCTGTACGAATTGCTTTGTGCACAGCCAGAACCGGAGGCCAAACGCATTGCAACGGCGCTGGAGCTTTACTGCACCGGCTCCCTCAACCTGTTTAACCACGAAACCAACGTCAACCTGAACAGCCGCGTGGTGTGTTTCGTCCTCAAAGGCATGGGCGAGGGTTTACGCAAAATCGCCATGCACATTACGAACGAACTTGTTTCCTCTGCGGTCAGCGGCAATTTCAGTCTCGGCATTGCGACATGGTGCTACTTTGACGAGTTCCACGCCCTGCTCAACGACGCGCTGACCGCCAGTTACTTCGTGACCATCTGGAAAATGCTCAGGAAAATGTACTGCATTCCAAGCGGCCTGACGCAAAACGTGAAGTTCCTGCTCGGAAGCCCGGAGATCGAAAACATTCTGGAAAACAGCGATTTTATGGTGCTGCTTTCGCAGGCCCCCGGCGACAGACAGATTTTAGCCCAAAAGCTCGGTATCTCCGCCCACCAGCTTTCCTATGTGACCCATTCTAATTCCGGCGAAGGGCTGCTGTTTTACGGAAACGTCATTATCCCGTTCGTTGACCGCTTCCCGCAGGGAGAAATCTATAACCTGCTGACTACCCGCCCGGAGGATATGGCGAAAGAGGCTCAGAATGAGTGACGGGAACCACAGGCCGGAGCATGGTCCGCCCGGTCAATCACGGCACGACGAGCCTCCCGGCACTTCGGGCCAGGTTGGCCCGAAGTCAAACGATAGCAAATACCGCCAGCACAGCGGACAGGCCCGGCCCTCCGAACGCTTGCGGCAGGATGATGATGCGCCGCCGGGCAACGATGCGGATAGCAGCGGCGGTTCTTCCCATTCCGGCCCATCGGATAAAAAGGCGGCGCGTGACGGCAGGCGTTTTGAAAAATCCAAGTTCCGGGCCGAAAAGACCGGCGCGAAGCTGGACACCGCCAAAGAAAAATTGGCGAGGCAGAAGCCGCCGAAAAAGCCCGGCCCGGTGAAATACGCGGCAAAAAAGGCCGGAGCCGGGGCGTGGTATTACGCCCATCAAAAAATCCATGAGGTTGAATGTGAAAACGTGGGCGTGGAAGCCGCGCACCGGACGGAGCTTACCGGGGAAACGGCTGTCCGTGGCACGACTCGGTTTGTCAAACACCGTGTCCGAACCCACCCGGCCCGAAGCGTCCGCAAATGGGAGCGCCGGGATATTTGGGCGAAAGCGGATTTGCAGTACCGCAAGCTGGCACAGGAGCACCCGGAGCTAAAGGACAACGCCATTTCCCGTTATTTTCAAAAGCAGCGTATCAAAAGGCAGTATCAGAAAAAAGCGCGGGAGGCAGCAAAGAAGGGCGCGAAAGCAGCGGAGAAAACGGCGGTCACAACAGAGAAAATCACCCGCGCCGCCGCAGGCTTCGTCAGGCAGCATCCCGTGGGCGTGCTGGTTTTCATCGGCGCTTTTCTCCTGATCGTTGCGCTCCATTCCTGTATGGCGTCCATGACCACAATCGGAAACGGACTGATCGGCGCGGTGGGTGCTTCCACCTACCCATCCGAGGACGCGGACATGCTGGCTGCGGAAGCGGCCTATTCCGGCATGGAAGCGGACTTGAAGGACGAACTGGATAATTACGAAAGCAATCACGATTATGACGAGTATCATCACGACCTTGACGACATTGAACACGACCCTTATGTGCTGATCTCCATTTTGAGCGCCCTGCATGAAGGGGCGTGGACACTGGACGAGGTGCAGGTCGACCTTGCCATGCTGTTTGAGCGGCAATACATCCTCACCGAAACCGTGGAAACAGAGCGTCGTTATTACATTGAGACGGACACATGGACGGAAACCGACCCGGAAACAGGCGAAACCACGACCTATACCGACAGTTACCGTGTGTACTACGATTACTATATTTGTACCGTCACGCTGGAAAACTTCAATCTGTCCCATCTGCCCATCTACATCATGAGCGAAGCCCAGGTATCCCGGTACGCCCTCTACACGGCGACGCTTGGAAACAGACCGGATTTGTTCGGCGGCACGGTAAAAACCTACACCGATTACGACATACCCGAAGAATATTTGGAGGATGAAACCTTTGCCGCTATCATTACGGAAGCGGAAAAGTATCTCGGATATCCGTATGTGTGGGGCGGGTACTGCCCGGCGACCTCCTTCGATTGTTCAGGCTTCGTGAGTTGGGTAATCAATCACAGCGGTTGGAACGTGGGACGGCTTGGGGCACAGGGGCTTTACAACATCTGCACACCCATATCCGCCGCGAACGTAAAGCCCGGCGATTTGGTTTTCTTCGTGGGAACCTACGATACCGAGGGCATTTCCCATGTCGCTATTTATGTAGGCGACGGCATGATGATTCAGGTGGGCAACCCTATCGGCTACGCGAACATGACAACAAGCTACTGGCAGAGCCACTTTTACAGTTTCGGCAGGCTCCCATGAGCGGAAAGGAGTAGTATTTTGAACGCAAAAATTGAGCGCGTCAACAAGGATATTGACAAGACCAAGGACAAAATCAGCGAGTTTCAGGCCCGTTTGAAAGAGCTTGAAAAGCAGAAAACGGAACTGGAGAATACGGAAATCGTGGAGGCCGTGCGCGGGATGGACATTCCGCTGATCGACCTCCCGGCTATCTTAAAGGCGCTCCGTGACCAGAACGGAGCGCCTTTCACTTCGGGCCAACTTGGCCCGAAGTCCACCAAAACCGACAAGGAGGAAAACGCAAATGAAGAAAATTCGTAAACTGGCGGTATTGTGCGCCGTCCTTGCTCTGATGCTCTCCTTTACCACCGTGGCCTATGCGTATTCCGGGGAGGACAGTACGGAAGAAACTACGGATACAACGGAAGATACCACCGTATTCACCCCGGACGGCACCGGAACCGTCGTTGACAGCGCCACCGACGAGGACGGCAAGCAGTTTTACACCATTAAAACGCCCGCCGGGAATACCTTTTACCTGATTATCGACCTTGAACGGGACAACGACAACGTATATTTCCTTGACGCCGTAACCGAAAAAGACCTGCTGGCGCTGGCCGAGAGCGACGACGACGCGGAGGAAAGCGACACAGACAGCGCCGTAACCTCCACGGCGGAGCCGGAACCCACCGCCGAAGCGACGGACGCCCCGGAAACGTCGGAGGATACCGCCGAACAGACCTTTACGGAGACGCAGGGCAACAACATGGGAACGCTCCTGCTTGTGTTGGCCGTCGTGCTGATCGGCGGAGGAGCCGGATACTATTTCAAGATTTACCGCCCGAAGCATCAGGGGGCCGACAGTGAGGACGATTTTGATTACAACGACGAAAGCAGCCCTGACGATGCGGAGGATGCGGGACAGGACAACGAGCTGCCGCCCTGGGAGGACGACGGCAACGGGGACGATGAAGCATGAACTTTACCGACAGCCCGTTTGAACGGATGATGAAGCAAGTCCCCCGGCAAGGCCGGGAGACTGTGCGTAAACCGCCGGTCGGCTCCCCCTGCCGGGGTTGCGGGTGCTGGAACGGCGCTCCCTGTGTCGGCGTCTGCTGCCGGAAATTATTGCTTTCGCGGAGGGAGGCAGCTTCGGGCCAAGTTGGCCCGAAGTGAAAACTATGGAGCAAGCGAAACCGGAACCCCGCGAATTGACCCAGAGCGAACGGGCGGCGATCCGCAAGCTGGTGACGGGCATGTGCGCCAACTATGACCCGGAATACGGATGCCTGCCGCTGGACTGTCCCTGCTACATACTGAACAAATGGTGGACGGGCGCGTATTGCAAGTATTTCCAAAACGCGGTGTTGCCGCTTGACTCGAAATTAGAAGCCACATTGATGGGCCGGGTAGTCCCTGAAATGGATACTTGCGCCATCTGCGGCAAGTCGTTTGTTCGTGACGGCAAACGGGCCTATTGCTCCCCGGCCTGCGCCGACGCCGCCCGGCGCAAACGGCAGCGGGAATACATGCGGGAAAAGCGGGCCGACTGTTAGCTTTTAGGGCCTGAAAACCCGCTTGTAACAAGGCTTTCAAGACCCGGAACCGGGGCGGGTAATACCTTTACATCCCCGGCCCCGGCAAAAGCTAACATTCTCAATCTTGAACGGAGGTAAATATGAGCGATAATCCATTCAAAGACAAGGTACAAGGCTATGAAGTCAAGAGGTCAATCCTCTTTGATAATGACAGGGGCTTTGCCCTTGCCGAGAATCCCAAAGCTCCGCAGCCCTTTGTCACGTGGCAGTTCACCGAGGAGAACGGCAGACGCGATTTTTACTGGGGACATTATACAACTGATGCGGATGTGGCGGCAAAGGACTATGCCGCCCGCATTGATGATTACAAAGAGAGGTACGGCGTTGTAGAAAAGGCGGCGCGGCCCGCGCCGGAAGTCTACAAATACTACTCCACACAGTGGCCCGTTGACATCGGCACGTTCCCGAAAACGGAGAGCGGCCCCGCTGAAATCGTCAACTTTGATAAGCGTGAGAGCGTGGAAAACGGCGAGTTTCAGGCGTGGGGCTATCTTCTGTACACCGCGCCATTAACCGAAAAGCAGATGTACGACTACGAACTGCGGGCCGCGCCCGGCAATCCCGACCAGCTTCGGCTTTCCCCGGAGCAGTTGGAACAGCAGCTACAGACCGTCGGCAAATGGGAACAGGCCAAGCGAATACCCGACGTAAAACGGCTGACTTGGTGGTATCCCGACTTCGGTTTCTTCGTGAAAAAGGAGTTTGTCACCGACGCGGAGCTATCCGGGCGCTATGAGAAGATTATGGAGAGTAAGGGACGCGCCGCACGGGAAAGCACCGATAAGAAGCCCATTTCCGAACGGCTGAAAGAAGGAGCGGCACAGGCGGAACGGGACAACGCCGCCCGCCCCACTCCCACCAAGAATACGGAGAAAGACAGATAACAAAACTTCGGGCCAACTTGGCCCGAAGTAATTTTTAAGGAGGTTCACAATGGAAAAAGACAACTATCTGAAAAACGCGGAGCTTTCCACGGAGCAGAACTACAACATGATCGACGGCATCCCGAACAACGCGGCTCTGCCTGTGCCGCCCTCCGTCCCCGTGCCGGAGGTCAAGCCGCTGGACAGAGTGAAGGAGCCGCCCCGGCGCAAACGGAGCCGGGAACTGGAACGGTGAATCGCCCAAAACGCAAGCGCGGCGTTCCCCTGTATATATGGGTGAGCCAGGACGAATACGATACTATCCGGCAGCGTATGGAGAAAGCAGGCATACAAAACCTGAGCGCGTATATCCGTAAAATGTCTCTGAATGGATACGTCCTGAACGTTGACCTCGCGCCCGTCCGGGAGCTTGTTTCCCTGCAACGCAGGTGCGCCGCCAATTTGAATCAGGTTGCAATCCATGCAAACACCTACGGCGTATATCTATCTGAAATTACGACTCTGCAAAAAGACTATGCGGAATTGTGGGGCCGGGTATCCGATGTTCTGGAACAGCTTGCGGCGGTTACAGCCTTATGAGAGCAGGGGGAGAAATCCTCCTCCTGTCTCTTGTCCTGTGACTTCGGGCCAATTTGTCCCGAAGTCACAGGACAAGATCGGTGTAGCTTCGACAACCTTGTGTTCATTCGCCGGATGCTCCATACTGTAAAAAACTTGAACAAGGAGGGGCTACCATGCCGGATTACAAGGAAATGTACCTAACCATAACAAGAGCCGCAAATAAGGCGCTGCAACTCAATCAGGAAGCGATAGAGCATATCATTACGGCCCAACAGCAAGCGGAGGACATGTATATCGAAGCAGCCGATACGCCGCTTTCTATTCTTCCGTCGAACCCGGAAAAGCAGGAATAGCCGTAATGACGGATTTTTATGAAAGGACAAGGGCAGATGAAAAGCATATTAGAGCAATTTGCCTGCGGCGGCATTAATCCAGCAATGCGTTTTATCAAGCGTGGTTCGACGTATGAAAAGGCTGTCAATACCCTATGCGCCGCCGAAGAAAAATTACGGGCCGTTCTGAATGAGGATGAACGCCAGCTATTAACCGCGCTCATTGAAGCGCAGGGATCAGTCAATGACATTGCCAATATGGATAAGTTTGTT
>ERZ827520.2946-NODE-2946-length-14768-cov-17.205261_pt1 | contig 14768 bp, 15 predicted proteins | sample MGYA00519581_ERZ827520 | MGnify/ENA primary metagenome ERZ827520 (study PRJEB31778, sample SAMEA3449339) | human gut metagenome | biome: human gut; feature: human-associated habitat; material: faeces | place: United Kingdom | collected 2010/2012 ...
ACCATCTCGCAGGTCGAACTTCTCTCCCTTTTGGTTCATATCATTTTAGCGCATACATAAATGCATATATTTTCTCCCTTAATATCAATGCCGCAGAACTGTTATTATTCCTGCGGCAGCTAAAAATTCACTCTGGCTCAATAAATATCAGTTTTACTCGGGGGCACAATCAACGCGACGTTGATATGGCTCACCACCGAATCGTAAATATTTTGGCTTTCACAGCATATTGCCTCATATATACTTTTGTGTTCCGATATGGTCTTTTCCTTGCGTTGTGGCATGGTCAGTGCCCTATGTAAGCACTGTTTTATCAGGAACAGGTTGATATCATAGTACATATTGAAAATTTCGTTGTCGACGTATTTTATTAGCTCACGGTGGAAGCTGAGATCGATTTGGGCGAAGGTATCAATATCCTTTTCAAGATCCAACTTTTCCAGCTGTTCTATGCTATCCTTCAGTGCAGAAGCTGCACTTAGCGCCTCAGGCATACCTACGGCAAAATCCTCGGAAAGCAACCGGGCGCAGTAGGTCTCCATTGCACTACGAAACTGCAGTATATTGCGCAGATCCTTTTCATTCGGCTCGTGGAGGCAGAAGCCTATGCTAGGGATGATATCCACAAAGCCTTCCTGGCCTAGCCTGTTCAGGGCATCTCTTACAGGCGTGCGGGACACGCCGAGATCATTGGCGAGCTGGGCTCCCCTGTATATAGTTCCATTTTCCAATCTACCCGAAAGGATCATATCCTTCAGCTGTTCGTAGACCTTCACCTGAATCAGTTGTGTAATTGCCATTTCTCCTCAATTTCCGTATCTCATCATTTTCCGCTTAATAATAAAATAATATGTTATTATTTGTCAATACTCGCCGGATAGTATTTTATTTTGCCAATTTTACCGATTGTATGCATACCTGTGGTTACGGGGCGGTTTTATTTTGGATGAACGCAACCGCCCTGCAAGAAGTGTCACAGGTTACGGAATAAGTTTTTCTATTATGCCATCCTTCATTACTAGCTTGGTGTTTTTAGTGTTCATAAAGCAGGAAATGTTTTCCAGAGGATTCTCCTTCAGTACGATGATATCCGCCAGCTTTCCGACCTCCAGAGTGCCTAAGTCCTCTTCCCGTTTGATGACCATTGCTCCCATTTTGGTAGCGCATACTATGGCTTCCATGGGAGTGTATCCCACTTTTGTGAACTCCAGCATTTCACGACAGTTCTTTCCGCCGTACTCGTTCTGTCCCTTTACGCTCAAGTAATCCGCACCACAGGCCATGGGTATTCCAGCTTTCCTTGCTCGGGCAACAGATTCCATTGCCTTTGGTACTACGAACCTTACCTTTTCTGCAATAACGGGTATCATGGTATCCACATTTTCCATCAACATAGCCATGGCGCTAAGGGTAGGTACCTGCCAGCAACCGTTCTTCAGCATTGCCTCGAGAGTCTTATCGGTAGTCATGTAGCCGTGCTCGATGGACTTCACGCCGGCCATTACTGCATTGTAAACGCCTGCATCACTTTCAGCATGGGTGGCAACATAGGTACCCATTCTTTCCGCTTCCTCTACGAACACCGCAATCTCATCGTGGCTATAGTAAGATAGACCGGGGTTGGAGGCAGTATCCATTATGCCACCGGTAGTCATTATCTTGATGAAGTCAGCTCCGCGGCGGAACTGGGTTCGGGCCATTTTTCGGCATTCCTCCACGCCGTCCGCCACTGCGTGGGAGGGTTCCATCACTGCCAGCATTTCCGGAGAAAAGTCCGCCCATACATCCGCATGGCCTGCGGTGGGGGAAATGGCTGCGTTGGTTGTGAATATTCTGGGACCGTGAATAAGGCCGCGTTCCATTGCTCTGCGAATTTCTGCGCCTATGCCGCCCACATCACGTACGGATGTATAGCCTGCATCTAGCAGTGCATTGCAGTCGTATACTATCTGACAGACTTTGATGGCGATAGGGTCGATTACCCAGTCTAACGTATTGTTGCTGCCGTAGCCCGCAAGGTGGGAATGGGCCTCTATGAGTCCGGGAAGAATGTAGCCATCCGTGTAATCATATACTATTACATCCTGAGGAAGCTGATAGCACTCCTCTCTCTTTCCGACGTACTCTATTTTTGAACCGTCTACCACTACCATACCGTTGGGTATCATATCCCTTCCAGTACCGTCAATTATATTTCCGTAAAATACGCTCTTTCTCATATGCTTATCCCCTTATTTTATTATTTAATTATTTCCCAGTCCGCTTTTCGGCAGCGGAATTCTTCCATGCGTGCAGTGCCAGAGCCAGAGCTATTACAGCGTAAGATACGAATACACGGAAGTATTCGCCTATAGCCGCGTCACCGAACATATTTTTGCCTGCGATGGGGGCTATGGTGAACATCAGGTGGAACAGCACCGTGCCAAGTATAGCCTGGCCTATATTGGCCTCCCTAATGGAGGCACCTCCTACCAGAAGTGCTGCCACAGAGAAAGTTCCTATCTGGTCAGCCGCAGAATAAGTGGTTAGAGTACCAAGGCTCTGAAGGTAAACTATTTGGCCAAGAGCCGCGATAACGGTTGATATAACAATGGAAATAATCCTTATCTTATCCACGTTTATACCGGCGGTGCGGGCAATGCTTATGCTGCGACCTACGGTCTTGATGTCGCTACCCAATTTGGTGTCGCTGAGAAAGCTAATGAACAGACAAACCATCACTGCTATGACAGCCGTTGCTACCGGCACTTGGGTGAACATGCAGGTCATGCTTAAAGTCCGGCTGGATTTGACCAGCACCTTTACAAGCGCTATGGCCGCGATGCACATCACCGGGAGTAGAATATTCTTCAGCGAGAAGCTCTTTTTATGCTTCAGATGAACCACTGTGAGCCGAATAAGGAAATATGCAGCGCAGATGCCGAAGCAGAGACATAGAGTCTTGTCGAGGGGAAGCTTTATGAGCTTATCTACAACGCCGCTCAGGGACTGGTCCAACGTAACGGTACCGTTGATGCCAAGACCGTTATTCAACATAATTGCCTGATTTTTCATAGGGATAATCGTGCCGCAAAGATACATGAATATGAGCTGGTAAACGCCGTTTGCAAAGTATCCCAGTATCATTCCAGTGATCATTTCCTGACCCTTAGTACGGTTGAACAGCTTGCCAGTCAATATGCCCAGCAGCACTGCAATGGGTACGCTGGCTAGGAATGCCACCACTATGCCGGCAATGCCCATCACCTCATAATTCAGTGCGATAATCAGGCCTGCCTGAGCTGACATCGCGCCCACCACTATGCTGAAGTTGAGACCCATGCCAGCCCATACCGGTACTATCAGGGACAGAACCAGGATGATGTTCCTGAACAAACGAGTAATCACCTGATCCACAACATAGCTGGCGGGCTGCTTGGCGTACAAGAGACCGATACTGCAGATAAACAGAAACAGTATGAGCACTGATTTATCCAGCAGAAAACTGCCTGCAGATGCGGGAATAAAAGAATTTTCTTTTCTGCCACCGCTGTTTTTTATACTCATCATTTGCGTATACCTCCATCGGACTTTGACAGAGCATACAGAATTATGCCGTTGCTGATGATTATCCTGAACACTTCCGCTAGGTTGCCTTCGGGCAGTATGGCGCCGGCAACGGGAGATGCCAAGGAAAGTATGCTCTGGAACAGAAAGGTGCCCAGCACCACGTTAGATATGGAAATCTTATTTGAGCTGGCACCACCTATAAGCACTGCCGCCACCGCCGGGAAAGCCATGGTCATAGGTGCACTGTATAACTGATAAAAACCAAAACCCTGAGCATAGAATATGATGCCAATGGCACCCAGTACTGTGGAAAGTATGGCGCCCAGTATGCGGGTGCGGCTTGGGTTGATGCCGTTAAAACGGGCAAAGTTGGGATTGCTTCCACCAGCCATCATACACATACCCGCACGGCTGCGAGTAAACAGCCAAATTATGAAGCAGAAGAAAGCGCAGGTCAGCAGCAGACCTGTTGGTATAGTAACACCAGCAATATCAAATGCCCAAAGGCGGTTCAAGGCCTTGTCATACCAGCCATCCAAAGTGATGGTAACACGGAGGCCTTCGCCCATGGACCAACCGATGCGTGGGTTCTTAAATGGCAGCTTTATCCACGCTATGCACATGATGGCGACTATGGAGAAGCCTATGTAGGTGCCAACCATAAGCTCGGAGCCACGCACCTTGTTCATGAGCAGACCGTATGCAAATCCCGCCACCATCGCCAGAGGTATGGCAATGATCCATGCGCAGATGATGCCGCCGATACCAGTCATATTATACTCAAGGCTGATAAGACCGGCCACCAGCCCGCAAGATATACCTAGAGGCAACCCAAAGTTCAAGCCAATGCCGGATTTTACCGCCGGCACCATTGCCAGCGCCAGCAGCATATTAATGCAGGAGCGTACTATGCACTGTCCCAGTGTCATGCCCAGCTGCAGCTGATATACGGCAACCGCCGCTATCAGCGCCAGCAGGAACAGCGACATTATAAGCCGCGGCACGCCTATGCGGACAACTGTCTTTTTAAAATCATTCATGTGCTGCTATTCCTCCTTCCTGCTGTACCGATGGATCACCTGACATCATCAGCGCAAAGTCAATGTTGCTTGCGTTCGGTGCTAAAGTGCCTTGTACATATCCACCAGAGACAATTACTATACGGTCGCATACGGACCTGAGCTCATTCAGCTCCGAGGAAGTCATCACTATGGTAACTCCTTCCTCCGCATTGATTTTTTTAAGGTGGTTCAATATAAGCTTTTTCGCGCCTATATCTATACCGCGGGTAGGCTCGGAAACAAACAGTAGTTTGGGTCTGGTAAGCAATACACCAGCCAGACATACCTTCTGCTGGTTGCCACCGGAAAGGCTGCCCACTAGGTCATCGGAGGACATACAGCGAATTTCCAATCTATCTATCATGGCCGCGGTGTCCGCCTTAGCGGCCTTGGTGTCAAACAACTTCAGAAAACCTATTTTCTTCAGGTATTTGTTCTTCTGTACCATGCTGGGAAAGGTAACATTGCTGGTGATGGGTTGATCGAGCAGCAATCCCACGCCTTTCCTGTCCTCAGATACAAAGGCTATATCCTTGGAAAGTGCCTCGCCTATCCTGTTTACATTCAGCTTCTCGCCATTGAATAGAACCGTACCGGTGGAAGGGTACATTCCCGCAACAGCGTTGGCAACGGCTATTTTCCCGTGGCCCGCAAGCCCACCGATGCCCAGTATCTCTCCCCTGCGCACCTTCAGGTTGGCATGCTTCAGCTTTTCGCCGGGCATGTCTACGGATACATCCCGGAACTCCATCATGATGTCGTCATCCCGTATCTGTCTGTCAGCATTGGATACGAAGTCCGCTTCAAGAGCACGGCCAACCATCATTTCCGCCACCTGCTGCTTTGTGAGGTTATCGGTTTTTTCATTAAGCACCATGGCGCCGTCTCTCAGTATGACCACTCGATCAGAGACACTCATAACCTCATCCAGTCTGTGTGAAATGAATATAACGGAGATTCCTTCCGCCGCAAAAGACCGGAGACACTCCAGCAGCTTTTCCGCCTCGGTCTCAGTCAGCACTGCCGTGGGCTCGTCAAATACCATCAGGCGGATACCGCTTTTATCCACCTCGCGGCATATCTCTACAAACTGCTTGAGGCCCACTGGCAACATGGCCACCCTGTCCTCTGGTTCTACATCTATTCCGACGCGCTTCAGGGCTTTTTCCGCGTCCCTGCGCATTGCATCCTTGTCGATAGTATCAAAGCTTTTGCCGATAAGCCGGCTTATGAGGTTCTTTTTAACAGGCTCACAGTTCAGCTTGATGTTTTGCATCACCGTGAAGCCGGGAATGAGCATAAATTCCTGGTGAACCATGCCTATTCCGTATTTAATAGCATCCTGAGGGCTGGTTATGGAGACCTCCTGTCCCGCTACCATGACCCTGCCTTCAAAGCCGCCGGTCTCCTGTATTACATCCATTCCGAATAGAATGTTCATAAGTGTGGATTTTCCTGCGCCGTTTTCTCCGACCAAGGCAACTATCTCGCCGGGCTGCACTTCAAAATTAACGCCCGCAAGCACCACATTGTCGCCGTAACTCTTTTTTATATCCCGAAAGGCAAGCATTGGATCTGTAGCCATACCCTTTTCCCTCCTGCAAAATTAGATATAACCCGCATCAGAGACAAACGCTGATGCACTGTGTTCTGTTTTGACGGAGCCAGCACATCAGCGTCAGTCATTTCAGTTAATTATTAGAATTAGAGAACAACAGTCTCGCTGAGGTATACATAGTAATTGGCGATTTCGGCACCCGTATACTGGTTGCAGGAATAGCGTCCTTCGCTAGCCTCGCTAAGGATATCGTTGAGGATATCTATTTGCAGATATTCTTCGGGTGCAAAGCCGCCGTCCATGATTCTGAAGCCGTACTCACACAGCGAGGTTATAATCAGGGGCAAGGCTGGGGGCATCCATACGCCCATACGGCCAGTCATGTTGTTCTCAGCCAGCTTAGCGGAAATCTGGTCGCACATCCACTGTGCATCGCCGTTTTTGTCATCGGGCACTTCGATGCCGAGAGCACCGGGATAGCAGTAGAAGGGAGAGGGAGTATCGGGATGGGGGAACAATGCGCCACCCTCATAGATGCTCTTGATCAGTGCCTCATGCATACCAACATTGGTACTAAAGAAAGCAGTCTCTTTGCCGTACTGCTCTATCTTGCGAGGCACATCCTCAAGGATGTACTGCTGTGTAGCGGTGACACCTGCCTCGGCCATGGGGTCGGGGGTGGTGCCGTCTACGAACTCAATTCCCAGTTCAGCGCAACGGGCCTGCATCGCATCATGGCGAGCGAGGTAGATGGAGTTGGCCATATGGCGTGGGAAGGAATAATGAACCAGAGTGGTTGCTCCCATTGCCTTAGCGGTTTCAGCAACTTCGTTGCCCATTCCGATGTAGTCAATACCTACTACCAGATCACAGGTAGGTCCCAGAATTGCGGGATCTTCGGTAGGTGCTCCGCCCAAAAGCAGAATATCGGGACGCACTTCGCGAATCTTCTGGAAGGCAGCGGTAGTACCCTCCATTGCAAAAGCTGCAATTATGACCTTAACATCCGGGTCTGCGGCCAGTGCTAAGAAGTTGGAGATGGTGGTTTCCTGCTCACTGGAAGCTTTGTCGGGGAAGGTGCTATGTATGATTCGGTCCGCGCCGTATTTTGCCACCAGCTCTTCAGCAGTGCGGTAAGCTTCTTCGCCCTGAGTGACGGTATCGGTCATGATGGCAATCTTATAGGTGGCATCAGGGTTTACTTCGTTAGGCTGCTCTGCAGCGGCTTCTTCGGCCGCTGTAGTGGTTTCCTCTGCGGCAGGAGCAGGCTCTGCGGCGGGCTGGCTACAACCTACGCAACTCATCAGTGCCATGGCCAGAACCAGAACAAAAGTGAGTGTCTTCTTCATAGTTTTTCCCTCTTTCTTTTATTTTTTATTTCGAATATTGATTCGAAAATTGGAATCGTTATTTAAGCTGGGTACGGCGCCTGGCGACCTCTGCGAGGGCGTTTTTCCACGCTGCCTCGAAGGAGCTGCGGAACAGTACTACTGGACCGTAATCCTCGTATTCTTCAGGACGGATAGCATCCGCCAGGTATGCCTTCCGAAAATCCTCCACCTTTGATAGGAGCTCATCCTCCACGGAGTGAGGAATGGGCATGAAGAAGCGCTGCACAACAGGTGGATCCTGCTCCAGTAGCTTGTCTGCGGTACCATTCCAGTTGATTGTGACTATGCAGTCTGCGCCTACCATTTCTGTGAAGTGATGCAGACCCCTCGCTCCGCCACCTATGTAGCGGCACTTGGAGCCGGCTTCCTTCACCATCCAGTATGCTTTTTTGGCAACGGCGATGCCTGCCTGCCACATAACATCATTGGAGATATCAATGCCTTTTTCCACAACATATTTGTGGAGGTATTCATCAAAAATGCCGGTGATTACAGAATAGAACATTGGAGCGGGATTCTTCATTCGGCCGCCCACCTCTTGGTATATCTTTGCAACATCCAGCGCCTGACGTACTGCCATTATCTCGGTGCAGTTCACGGGGATGCCAGCTGCAACCAGCTTGGGTATAGCAGCGAGACCGCCCTCTACCACAGGCACCTTGGCTGTCATATTGGGAAGCAGTGCCGTGTTGAATATGGCATACTCCTCTATGGCTATGGCCGTTTCGTTGAAGGGGTCACCCTGAATACTCACATATCCATCAACGCCATGAGATTTCTCGTAGATATCCATGAATATCTCGGCAACTCCGGTGATGAGCTCACGCTGCAGCTTGATAAGGGCAGTATTGTCATCGGGTTCATTGCGGAGTATGTTGTCCAGCTTCTCCATTACATAGGGACGCTCCTCGGAATCCTGCATCATCTTCCAAGTGTATGCTGGGTTTTGAGTACAGCCTGTCGCACCTGCCTCTATGGCCATGCGAGCCTGACGGCGAGTAACATTGTTGATCCACATTCTTGTGGGTGTCTGGGCATTTAGACGATGGAAGTAATCGTTAGTTGACATTGTGTGCCTCCAGTTGGTTATTATATTTGTACGGTTATATGCCGTATTAGCCGGCCTGTTCTGCGACCTACAAACTGTCCATTCCCGCAAGGCGCTCAAAGTAGCGGATTATTGCGCTGTGGTCCTTTTGAGTGTCCCCGTGGAGCTTTAGGGACTGCATAACCTCAAAAAGGGTGGCACTCATGGGCACCGGAATCTCTGCATTGTGGGCGGTATCTATAACATTGCGTATATCCTTGCTGTTTATGGCAATAGTACCACCAGGTTCAAAGCTGTTAGTCAGCATTCTGGGAGCCTTATCCTCCAGTACTCTACTGCCTGCGAGACCGGTGCGAATGGCCTGAAATACTTTTTCCGGATCGGTACCGGCTTTCTTTGCAAATACCAGCGCCTCGGAAATGGCGGCTATGTTCAGGTTTACAATTATTTGATTCGCAAGCTTCGTAACCGAGCCTGAACCTACCTCGCCCACTAGTAGTGCCTTGGAGCCCATTATGTCAAAGTATTTCTTTGCCCTGTCAAAGCTGTGCTGAGAACCACCGACCATTATAGCGAGGCTGCCATTTACAGCGCCCTCCTCCCCACCGCTGACCGGTGCATCCAAAAACTCTACGCCAATCTCCGATAACTTATCCGCGCAGTAACGAGAATCATCGGGAGTGACAGAGCTCATATCTACCACCAGCACGCCCTTTTTAAGATGTGGGAATAGTCCCTCTGGACCAGTGATAAGTTCGCGTGAAATTTTGCCATTTGGTACGATGGTAAAGATGATATCGCAGTTTTGTGCAATGTAAGCATCATCTGCGGCAGCGGCCCCTTGTTTCTTCAGCTTTTCTACAGCTTCCGGCAGTAAATCGTTGACGGTAAGATCAACTCCGGCCCTTACTAGATTGGTGGCCATGGGGCTTCCCATAATTCCCAGACCGATAAATCCGATTTTTTCCATACAGATCTCTCTTTCCATAAATTGCGTGGTTGGTTAAAATGTAAAAAAAGTGTTTTATAATTAAAATATTCCGGGATGCCAGTATGCCGGTATTACGCTAATGATAATATCATCCCCCCAACTATTTTGTCAACGTATTTTGGTTTAAAATCATATCATCTCAAGAAATTTAATCCTTCCCAGAAGGCCCCCTGTAAGCATATATAGAAATCAAACGCTGAAATAGATTTTAACTATGCCTACCAAAACGTTGCTTTTAAATATGGAACGGTGGGCGTAAACCGTCAATATACCCCCTAATGGCCCCATCGTTTTCAAACTCGATCTGGACGAGTGCATAGTTGCCTTCCTCCAACGTTCCGGCAAACAGCTCTATGATATATTCGATATATTCTACATTGTATGTATGCGGCTTCATGGCAGAAAACGCATCATACTTATCCTGCGCTTTATTTTTCGCCAGTGAGTGTAACCTATCCCCGGATTTCATATTGTAGCCATAAAGCACCGCGTTTTTGTTCGCGAGCAGACCCGGCTGCTACGGCAGATGAGCCGCAAAACAAAAAAATCCACGGTCTCTCGCGCTGACACACACCTTGACAACTGAATAAGGAGGGACCCATGCACAAAACCACCGGCAACCCCTCTCACCTGTCCAACGGCAGTAGAGAGGTTCCAAACCATGTTATACAGCTCTTAGCCCGCTGCGCTTTGCCACTGATGCAGGCATTCTACGAGAGGGAAGAGGTGCACAGGAAGTTCAGCGAGTGGAAGGAAAAAAGGGAACAGGCTATGAAGTGTAAGTAAGAATTATATAGGGAAATTGACTCCGGGAAAATTGCTGTAGTCGCCCCAGTCTGTCGAAAAGCCGTCAATGCGTCAAGCGGCAGCCGGTTTCTGGCGCATATAGAGAGAAAAAGCCAGGAAACCCCGCAAAGAAAACGCTCCTTCCACTCCCAATCGACCAGCTTTTTCAGATTTATAGCGGCAAATGGGTGTATCCCAAATTCTGTGTAAATTCCCTATACTGGAGCAGAAAGGGCAAAATATTGATTGGGGGCAGCTGGTTCAGCCCTGCCGCCTTTTCTTAAAGGTAACAACGGCGGGGGTGTCAAGGGCGGCGCAACCGCTTGTTGATCCTTGACATCCGGCTCCAGCGATGTTATCGGGGCATCCGGCCGGCAGGGAACACAGACATCCGAGCATGAATCACACTCCAGTCCTGCCGTCTGCCCGTCCACTTTTTCGTAATGTCCATCATAGCCAGAGATACAGCATTTTGAACGGGTTGTCATCCTTAGGGAAGACCGATTTTGACTTGGTGACCTTGCGCAGCTGCCGATTAAAGCCCTTAATGGCATTGGCAAAGCCGGTAAGATTGTCTGTACAGGCAATAAAAATCTCCTCTGCGCCCCGATTTCTGAGCCCGTTGAGCACCATCGCCCAGAATTTGGCGCTCTCGTTTTCTCCCACCCACATACAGAAAACACCCTTCGCCCGTCCCAATCCATGCCGATAGCAATATAGATCGCCTTCTTCATGATTTTCCCCTCGCTGCGGACGTGGTGGTGAATGGCGTCCAGAAATATCACCGCATAAATCTGCTCCAGCGGCCGCTGCTGCCACTCCTTAGCCGCGGGAAGTATCTTATCTGTGATTCGGCTGACCATTGTGTCGGAGACCTTTATACCGTAAATATGGCGGATATGGGCTTCAATATCCGCCGTAGTCATCCCTCCAGTGTACATGGAGAGAATCTTTCCTCCATATCCTGGCTGATGTTCGTCTGTTTTTTCTTCAACACCTGCGACTTAAACTCGCCTTTGCGGTTACGGGGCACGAACACCTCCACATCGCCGAATCTGGTGCGAAGGATCTTTCTTCTGTGCCCATTACGCTGTTATCGGTGTTCTTGTTCTTATAGTCACATCTTCTACAGCCTAGCTCGTCTTCCAACTCGGCATCCAGACCGCCCTCCAGGAATTCCGCAATGGTTTTCTTGAATAGATCCTGGATATCATTCATGCTGCTGATGCTGCTCACTTGCAGCGGCTCACGGATTTTTGCCCTGCGCTCGTTTTCTTCCGGGGGTGCGATTTTCTCTTGGCATATCTGTTAAGGCTTCATTTTCAATTGCACGATTACTCTTTTTGCGATTTAAGTAATCACGGTATCCAGAGCGTGAGATTTTGAGAATTTTGCAAGCTTTCTTGATGTTATATGTGTTCTGATGCTCTTTCAAAAACTGAAATCTCACGAATTCTTTTGCTTCAAGAAAACCTGTAATTTTTTAATATCTCGTTTTCCATATTGTTCATATTCGTTGATTCACCGGCGCAGAGTTCCTACGCTGATGCCCAATGTTTTTGCTGCTTCACTGACAGACGGCTTCACACTTTGCGCGTGCTTCACTGCTGCCATTTTGAACTGCTTGTCATATACAGCACGTTTCATTTTTTTACTGGCCACCTTTTACATTTGCTCTTAACTTGGTGTCCAGTTTATTATACCACATCAACTAGTTAGTATATCATACTGTCAAACTTTTTTAGGGGGCTGTTCGTTCCGGGGACCTGTATTGTTATTTTTTACGCCCGACAGTATCATATATGCCTAATTAAGTATGCCTCTATACTTCTTCGATGATTATTGGCAGTACCATTTCAATTGTAGTACCTACGTTGGGGCAGCTGAATATTCGCAGGCCGAATTCTTCGCCATAAAGTAGTCTCAGTCTTTCGTTTACGTTTACTATACCAAGTTGGGTTCCCCTGCCATTATCCCCTATCGAAACTCCGCTGCACATGGCATCATTTATAGTTCTCAGTTTATCGAAGGACATTCCCACACCGTTATCTTCTACCTTGACTATCAGTTTTTTCCCCGTACAGTATGCTTCTATATTTAAGTTGCGTTCTCCGGTTTTAGGCTCCAACCCGTAAAAGACAGCATTTTCTACAATAGGCTGTATCAGGAGTTTGGGAACGCAGCATTTTTTTGCTGCCGGATCAATGGTTTCAGTAATGTTTATTTTATTGCGGAACCTATATTGCTGTATACGAAGGTAGTTGTTGACATTAGCCGGTTCTTCCTCCATAAGCGCCTTAGTTTTTCCCTTTCGGCTTAAGCATTGCCCCTTTCGTCACCTGGGCCAGGCCTCTGTATTGGGTATATGGTATGACGTGTTTTTCTTTGGCGTCCGCAAAGACCTGTTCAATGGTTCTCTTGCGGCGCTTGTAAAGGTTACGATACTTTGGCGTATGCCGGGCATCCTCCGCCAGCTCTTCGAGCTCCTTCCAAATGTGCCGCCATACAGTCTTTACGCAATCCCTGGCATGCGCGCAAAGTGCTCTGGTGGGACAGTTTGCGCAGATTCCTGGATCGCTCTTATACTCGCGGTAATCCTCCTTGCTTGTGGTACTGTATTTCAAAGGCTGGTATTCAGGGCAAATAACACAGTCATAGAATTTGTTATAAACATATTCCACCACTCGTAGCCCCACTTCATCGTCTGCGGGCGCTTGTATGCTGTGGAGAGCACTCTGCCGTCATCAAACACCTTTTTGCAGATATGGGGCGTCCTGTAGGCGGAGTCTGCAACAATACTTTCCACCTCGGAAAAAGCTTCTGTTACCTTGTCATACACCTCGTCAAAAGTTACGCTGTCATGGATATTGCCGGAAGTGATCACTGTCTCCATTAATTAGTATATCATACCGTCTAACATTTGGGGTGCTGTTCACTCTCTTAGGTAGTAAGGGGGGATATGTTTTAATTTAAGTTCATCTTCTGTAATGATGCGTTCGTATTGCATCAATAACTCAGCTGATTGTTTTGCTGTTTCTCCTATAGCGTCTACAAAAAACTTAATCCATCGGATATATCCACTACTGTACTGCGTAGTCCTAAGTAAGTCGAAATATTCATTATTATTGTGATACAGATATTCGGATAAGCATATCGGCAGCAATGTTTCATTGGTAACATCGCGCAGTACCATCGGAACCATTATTCGGCCAATAATACCGTTATATTGTTTAAACGGATGGGTCATCTCAAATTGATAATGAACCAATGCCGTCTTAATCAATGGATCAGCTCTTTATCATTGTATAGATGGGAGAAATATCAGCTAACGATTGTAAAATTTCGTCAGGACTTGTAGGGTTGTAAGACTTGAGGTCCGTTCTGACACTTAACAAAAAAAGTCTGCTTATCCCTTACCTCGAGCGAATTGTTAGCAGAACCATATGGTGCAATTCCGCAAAGCTTACTTAGATCTGAGGCTGAAATTATTTTATCACTTGTTACTTTATAAGCCAGTTGAAGATTAGTGATTGGAGCAATATCTCCTTTACCACTCCCTCGACACTATCATAGTCAATCATTAGGGAATGTGCGCACTCTTTTAATAGCATCAATTCACTGAATGCATCTTTATTTGGGGCATATTTTTGGAGCCCCTCCAGAAACCCAATATTCCTATGAGTCTCAATTAACAAAGAGCATAGTTTATTATCTATTTTATACATATCTCTATTAGAGGGCGAGGGGCAAATGTGTAATATTTAAAATCGCTTTTGTTGTCGTCAATATGCTCAATATAATCTCCTGTATAGGTAAACATATCATATACCTCAATAGAAAATTCTATTTTCAGTATATCATCAATATTGAAAATAAGAAAAGCACTATTTCTTAAATTTATTTCAGAAATCAAAGAAATAGTGCAATACAAATCGAAAATCGAGTTTCATTACTTAGGCATACAAGCGTCAGCTGCCTACAGGACGAGGTGCCGCTCAACGCCCTAAAACACATGGTAGACCACACCAAAAACATGGATACGAGCAGAATATACGGTCATGAAATCGATGGTGAGGCGGAGCAGATAGCCCGGACAGTGGAGGCAGTATTTTCGAAGCTCATAAAGTAAGTGGGTGCATAAGTGGGTACTTTGGAAAACAGAAATGCCCGAATCCTTATAGATTCAGGCGTTTTTTAATAGTGGAGCATAGGGGATTCCCGGCAAGACTGGGGCAGTCTTGCCGCCAGCCCGGGGAACTAAAAAGCCATCCACCGGATGCCTTTTTACCCTGCCGGGCCGTTCCCTTCAAATCCCCTCTGCTCTTTACCAGAAACACAAAAGGATAGCCATCAGCTATCCTTTTATTATGCTTGGTGGAGCATA
>ERZ827520.2947-NODE-2947-length-14766-cov-13.337435_pt1 | contig 14766 bp, 10 predicted proteins | sample MGYA00519581_ERZ827520 | MGnify/ENA primary metagenome ERZ827520 (study PRJEB31778, sample SAMEA3449339) | human gut metagenome | biome: human gut; feature: human-associated habitat; material: faeces | place: United Kingdom | collected 2010/2012 ...
AAGGAGAAGTATATTGTAGACGACCAGTTAGATGGGTCAATTACAATATACCAGGGTTTATATATTATGAATATTCCATTTTCACCACCAGATATTACTGAAGCAGAAGTACAAGAAGTTGCAGACGCATTGCGTTCGGGTTGGATTACAACTGGTCCAAAAACGAAACAATTAGAAAGAGAAGTTGCAGAATTATGTGGAACAAGTAGAGCAGTCTGCCTTGGATCACAAACCGCTTGTGCCGAAATGACATTGCATGTACTAGGCATTGGTCCAGGCGATGAAGTTATTGTACCTGCTTATACGTATACAGCATCAGCATCAGTTGTTTGTCATGTAGGAGCTAAATTAGTATTAGTAGATGTACAAAAAGATAATCTTCAAATGGATTATGACAAATTGGCTAATGCGATTACAGAAAAAACAAAGGTAATTATTCCGGTTGATTTAGGAGGAATTCCTTGTGACTATGATCGTATTTTTGAAATTGTCGAGAGTAAAAAAGCTTTATTTCAACCAAAGAATCCTATTCAAGAAGCTATTGGAAGAATTATTGTCATGACAGATGCAGCTCATGCATTTGGAGCAACTTGGCATGATAAGCCAGTTGGTAGTGTTGCAGATTTTTCTAACTTCAGTTTCCATGCTGTAAAAAACTTCACAACAGCGGAAGGTGGAGCTGTAGCTTGGAGAGATATCGAAGGAATTGATAATGAAGCATTGTATCATCAATATCAACTTCTTTCTTTGCATGGACAATCTAAAGATGCCTTAGCTAAAACCCAATTAGGTGCATGGGAATATGATGTAGTTGCACCCTATTACAAGTGCAATATGACAGATGTGATTGCCGGAATTGGGCTTGCACAAATGAAACGTTATAAAGGCTTACTAGCTAGAAGAAAAGAAATTATTGGTAAGTATGATGCAGCATTTAAACCATTAGGTATTCAAGTGCTAGATCATTACAACAAAGAACATCAGTCATCAGGTCATTTATATATTACAAGAGTTCCTGGAATCACTTTAGAGCAGAGACATGAAATCATTGTAAAAATGGCAGAAGCGGGTGTGGCTTGTAACGTACATTACAAACCATTACCAATGATGACAGCATATAAGGATCTTGGATTTGATATTAAAGATTATCCAAATGCTTATAAGCAATTTGAAAATGAAATTACATTACCACTTCATACAAAGTTAACCGATGAAGAAGTGGATTATGTGATTGAACAGTATTGTAAAATTGTAAAGGAATATTTGTGAGAAGAAAATTGATTGGGATGGAAGATTGTTATGTTACGAGATTGGGATAAACTGCCAAAAAATATGCAAACTGAAGCTGTGCGGTCATATTATGATAGGCTGAAAAAGAAAAAGTTTAGTCTAGCTTTAAAACGAATATTTGATATTGTAGTATCGGCTATTTTGCTTGTTTTATTATCTCCATTGCTAATGATTATTTCCATTCTAATTGTTACAGACTCAAAAGGTGGAGTGTTTTATCGACAAGAAAGAGTCACGCAATATGGTAGAGTATTCAGAATTTTTAAGTTTAGAACAATGGTAGCAAATGCTGATAAAATTGGAACGCAAGTTACAGTTTCGAATGACTCAAGAATTACTAAAATTGGGAGTAAGCTTAGAAATTGTAGATTGGATGAATTACCACAATTATTTAATATCTTTTTAGGGGATATGACATTTGTAGGAACAAGACCGGAAAGTGTTCATTATGTTAAGCATTACACGCCAGAAATGATGGCGACGTTATTATTACCTGCAGGCGTGACATCAGAAGCAAGTATACTTTATAAAGATGAAGCTGAACTATTAGATCAAGCAGATGATGTAGATAAAGTTTACATCGAAAAAATTCTGCCAGAGAAAATGAAATACAATCTTGAGAGTATTAATAAATTCAGTTTCATTAGAGAAATAGGAACAATGGTTAGAACTGTTGTAGCAGTGATTAGGTAGGAAGTGTGTATGGAAAAAGGATTAGTGTCAGTTATTACACCAACATATAACTGTGTGGATTTTATAGGGGAAACAATTGAATCTGTTCAGTCGCAATCTTATCAACATTGGGAAATGATTATTGTTGATGATTGTTCGACCGACAATACAAAAGAACTTGTTAGTACTTATATACAAGAAGACAGTAGAATCAAATATTTTTGTTTGGAGAACAATTCTGGAGCTGCTGTTGCTAGAACTAAGGCAATGGAATTAGCAAATGGGGAATATATGGCTTTTCTAGATTCTGATGATCTTTGGCCAAAAGATAAATTGGAAAAGCAATTAGATTTTATGAGAAAGCATAATGTTGCATTTTCTTGTACGGCTTATGAGCAGGTTGATGAAAACGGAAAGTCATTAAATAGAATTATTAAGACAGTACCAAAAGCAAACTATAATCGAGTTCTATTAGATTGCCCGATAGGAAACTCTACAGTTATGTATAATGTAGAAAAGATGGGGAAATTTGAAGTGCCTAATATTCGGAAACGAAACGATGATGCTTTGTGGCTTCAAATGCTAAAAAAAGAAGAATACATATATGGCATGGAATCGGTACTTATGAAGTATCGAATCAGACAGAATTCTATTTCAAGTAATAAATTTAAAGTAATTAAATATCATTGGATTCTATACAGAGATATAGAACATTTAAGTATAGCCAGAAGTATTTTTCATATTGTATATTGGTGTGTTATTAAAGTGTTAAGAATTAAGTAGGAGATATATTAATGGGAGATCATAGTGTACAAGTTCTTGTTGCTGCAATGAACCAAACAGATCATTCATTGTTAGATAAGATGAATATACAGTCAGATGCTATTATTGGAAATCAATGTGACTATAATTGTGTAGAAAAATTCGAATATAATGGTCATTCTATTACTTATTTAAATTTTGCAGAACGTGGTGTCGGGTTAAATAGAAATAATGCATTGATGAGAGCAACTGCAGATTATTGCTTATTTGCTGATGATGATATGATATATGTAGATAACTATGTTGAAATCATCGAGAATATGTTTGTGGAAAATCCAGATGCTGATGTAATTATTTTTAACCTGAAGGAAAATAATTCAAGCCGTTTTATTGTCAACAAAACACATAAGGTTGGACGTTTAAACTATTTAAGATATGGTACAGCTAGAATTGTTGTGAAATTGAATAGTATAAAAAAAAATGGTATATACTTTAATCAGTGTTTTGGTGGAGGAACAGAACATTGTCATGGGGAAGACAATATTTTTTTGACACAATGTTTAAATGCTGGATTAAAAGTATATGCAGTTCCGATTGTTATTGCTGAATTAACAAATGAGAGGGAATCAACTTGGAACAATGGATATGATGAAAAATATTTAAAAGATCAAGGGGAATTGTATAGAGCTATATCTAGAAAATTTTGGAGATTTTTATGTATGCAAGATGCTATTAGACATTCAAAAGAGTATAAAAAAAGTGCAATTAGTAGTTATAAATTAATGGCAAGAGGAAAGTGAATATGAAAATTAGACCTTTATATAATAATGGATTGCATTATTTTGTGATTGGAGTTTTATTATTTACTTTAACAATAGAGAATCCAGACAATAAATTAATTGATACACCTCATTTTGTATTTGATCATATAACACCAACCACAATTATTTGTGTAATTGGGGTTGTCCTTATATTGTTGAAGTCGATATCAGAAGGTATTAATATTGACTATATTACAATTTTATTAATAGTAAGAATTATATTAGCATTAATTCCCATGTTTTATATAAATGATGTCCCTGATTTTTTAGGTAATCTTGAAACGACAATTTTATGTTTTATTTCATATTATATCGCTAAGAATTTTGTGGATGATCCTAATAAAATAAAGTTTTCTATGTTGTTTTTATTCTTGTTAATAGTGGTTCAAGTTGTTTTTGAATCATATATGGGACCAATCAGTTTCTTTGATGATACATATGTTTATAAGAATAATTTAATACTTCCTATTGGGGGAAGTAATGCAATTGCTGCTATAATTATTCCTTGTTTTTCTTTTTTATTCTGTATTATACAAGGTAAAGTTGGAAAAGGTGTGATTTTTATTCTTGCTTTTTTATCTGTTATCTTGACGAAATCTAGAAGTGGAATAATTGCTTTGTTTATTATGTTTTTTTTGATTCTAATATTCACTAATAAAATTAATTTAAAAAGAACGATAAAGTTTATTACAATCATTGCTCTATTATCGATTCTTTATGTATTATTTTTTGAAAAAGGAGATTTATTAATGGATGCTTTTTCAAAGACTAATAACACTATTATAGAACGATTTCAAAGATGGAGTATGTCACTTGATTTATTTATTAAACATCCAATATTTGGGGTTAGTTACCTAATACAAGATGCTAAGATTAACCCTCATAATTGGATTCTGAATATTCTAGCAAGCGGAGGAATTTTTGGAGTACTATTATCTTTTTTGTTAATTTTTAATATTATTAGTACTCTAAAAGGAAAAAAGGATGATAGGATCATCATTGGTTTAATTTGTTTTGTTTTAGCAATATTACTACAAGGGTTAGGAGAGATAACTTTATTTACAAGTAGGACAGATTTTTTCTTTTGGTTTGTTATTGGAGTTGCTATGAAAGAGGCAAAATTATACAAAGAGAAGAAAAGATATAGAAAGTTTGATTATGAATAAAAATAGTATGGGCAAGAATGCAGTTTTAAACGGGGTTAAAACGGCTTGTTCAATCTTATTTCCTTTCATTTCGTTTTCCTATTGTTCTAGAGTTTTAGGATCGGATGGAATAGGTGCTTATTCTTTTTGCCAATCTATAGTAGCTTATTTATTGTTGGTAGCTGCACTTGGAATACCAAATTATGCTATACGAGAAGGCGCGTTTGTAAGAAGAGATAAGAAGCAACTAAATAATTTTATTGCCCAAGTATTTACAATTAACTGTATTATGACTTTAGTTGCTTATTTTATCTTATTTTTGCTGATTTTATTATGGCCAAAATTGAGTGGATATCAATATATTCTACTTATTCAAAGTATTCAAATTATGTTAACTACGCTGGGCGCTGATTGGATTAATTCGATTTTTGAGGATTATTTATATCTTGCTGTTAGATATATAGTAATCCAATTGATAGCGATAGTTGCTCTAATAATTTTTGTGAAATCCCCAACGGATATCTATATTTATACTTTTATTTCAATGATGTCAAATGCTGGTGGAAACATTTTGAATTGGAGCTTTTTGAAGAAGAAAGGAATTCATTTAAAATTAACTTTTCACATTAATATAAAAAAGCACTTTATGCCAATTTTTATATTATTTTTTAATTGTGTAGCTTCTACTATTTATTTGAATTCAGATATCACAATGCTTGGGATGTATAGCACAGATTCAGTGGTTGGAGTATATACAGTATCTTCTAAAATTTATTCAATGATTAAATCTTTGTTAACTTCTATTATTATGGTTACATTACCGAGATTTTCTGCATATATTGCAGAAAAAAAAGACAAAGAATATAAAAATACACTTAGTGTTGTACAAGACATTTTAATTTTGTTTACTCTTCCAACAACAGTTGGCTTATTTCTTGAAGCGGATAAGATTTTGAATTTAGTAGGTGGATATGAATATTTAAGTGGAACTGTTGTGGTAAGAATATTAGCTGTAGCAATACCTTTTGCTACAGAGGCATGTTTTTTTACATATTCAATTCTTATGCCAAATAGGCAGGAGAATAAATTTTTGATTTCTACTGTTGTAGCAGCATTATTGAATATAGGTCTTAACATATTATTAATGCCACGTTATGGTATGAATGCAGCTGCGTTTACCACTTTGGTAGCAGAGATTGTAGTCGTGATTGTTACTGTCTATTATTCGCTTAAAATAATACGATTTGAAATAAAAAAAATTACTATACTTCAAACTTTCATTGGTTGTATTTGTGTTATTTTAGTTTGTTATTTACTTGATGAAACGCAATTTTCAGATAATCTTAAGCTAATATTTGAAGTAATATTAGGTGCTTTAGTATATTTCTCAGCCTTGGTACTGACAAGGTGTAGTTATGTAATCAATGCGCTCAATAAGATGAAAAGTGAATTTTTGAATAAGTAGAAAAGTGATATTCGTATATATGTTGATGCTCTAGTTTTAGATTCAAATATTCATTTGTGAAAAAAACATATGTAATAAAAGAACATAGTATAAATTGAACTTAATAAGAAGATATGGCTAATACTAAATTATATAGGAGGAATTCATGGAAGAACATAATATAAATATAGATTTGATGAGGTGTGTTGCTTGCGTAGCTGTTGTAGCAATTCATGTTGTAGCTGTTTTTTGGTATTCTACTCCAATTTCATTATTATCTTTTTCAGAATATTGGGAAAATTTCATGTTACAGCAATCAGATTTTATTGTAACTTATAAAACGGTAAATTGGTATATTTTGTCGTTTATTGATTCAGTAGTAAGGTTTAGTGTTCCTGTTTTTGTTATGATTTCAGGAAGACTGATTTTAAATCGATCTAATTTGGATGGTTCGTACATTAGAAAAAAAATTCTTTATTTGATTATGCTTATATTCAGTTGGGGGGGGTACAAGCTGCAATTTATTTAGTAAAGTGTATTTTGGCAAAATCTGAATTTGATTTGATTAAAACAATTTTGTTGATTGTTAAAGGACCTACAGTTTTTTGGTTTTTGTATATGCTAATTCCTTTGTATTTTATTTCTCCTGTTTTATGTGAAATTTTAAGGAAACAGAGTGCATGTATTTATTTTTTTGTGGCATGGTTTATTGGTACTATTGTCGTAAATAGTATTTTATCAATATGGCCATCACTGAATGATGTCGTACAATTGAATAACATTGGTCTTTTTTCTTCTTATATGGGGTATTATCTTTTTGGTGCATATTATGGAAAATATGGAATGAATTCAAGAACTAAATATATAATATATTGTCTAGGAATATTAAGTATATTAATGATGTTGTTTTGTGAACCAGTGGGATTTTTTCATAATTTTGTTACACCATTTAATATGTTCTGGAGTATTTCAGTTTTTCTTTTTTTTGATGGAATAAAACTTTCTTCACATCGAATAAATAAATTACTGCAATCCTTTTCTAAAAAGACACTTGGTATATATGCAATCCATGTTTACTGTATACGGTTAATTACAAAAATTTGGGCTCCGTCTGTAAGCTATTGTATATTGCAAGTATTTTTTTATTTTGTCTTTGCCGTTGTTGCGAGTTATGTAGCTACAATGATTTTGAAAAAGATTAAATTCTTGAAAAGAATTGTATAAAAATCAATGCTTTAAATCTATAGAAAAATGCGAACGGAATAAAAATTTTTTTTGGAGGGTACTATGATAGATGTCTTGATATTAAATTATAATGATGCTGAAACCACATTATCTTATATAGATCATATAGTCGATTACAAAGTGATTCATAAAATAGTTGTTGTAGATAATTGCTCCACAGATGATTCCGTAGTTTTATTTCAAAAACATCACTTTGATAAAGTTGAAGTCATTGCAACTAAAGAAAATGGTGGTTATGGTTCGGGTAATAATTATGGCATAAAATATTTAGTAGAAAATTATAATTCTGATTATATTTTGATTTCCAATCCAGATGTTATTGTAGAGGAAAATACAATAATACAACTTGAATTGTTTTTAAGAAAACATGAGGATTATGCGATTGCTGCACCTTTTATGTTGGACAAAGATTATAAAAAGCAAATTAATACTGCTTTTCGAATTCCTAATTTATGGGATTATATACTAAGTTTTGATATGTTTTGGATGAAATATAAGAGTAAAACTTTTTATAAAAATATTTTACAAGAAAAAGTAAGTTGTAAGACAGTGGATGGTGTATCTGGAAGTATGTTAATGATTAATGCTAAACATATGATAGATTATGGAATGTATGATGAAAATATTTTCTTGTATTGTGAGGAGATATCTTTGGCCATAAAGCTAAAAAAAGCGGGTTTGAAAACAGCTTTGTTACCAAATTATAACTTTGTCCATAATCATTCTGTTTCGATTAATAAAACATATAGTAGTGAATTGAAAAAGCATAAATTATTAGTAAAAAGCAAGCTATACGTCATACAACACTATTATGATGCCAATAGAGTTAGTTACATATTTGCATGGCTAATGAGTAGAATTTCTATTATTGAAACATTGATGTGGGCGAAAGTAAATAAATCAAAATAAGATGATTAAAATAATGAAAAACAATAACTGAAATACCATCTTCTTCTCATTTACTGATGTAGGTGAATATCTTTCTGGATGTTTTGAAAATGAACCAAATGAAGATTATTTCCGTTCGATGGTAGACTTATTTAATCAGCATTTCTGCAAAGTTGAGAAATGGCAAATGGATAGCATTTCGACCATGCGTTAAAATCTGATGATATTGTTAGGGTATTTAATAAATTATTTATATAATATTAATATTTTTATAGAGGTTCTTTTCGAAAGTTCTAAATTATTTATAAGTGATTTAAGATGAAATGAAACAAGGATTTTCTCTTTGTGAAGTATATAAACACAGTAAAAGAAGGGAATGAAAAGACAAATGAGTAAAATAGATGTGAATTTAAAATTATATAATTTTGAAGAAGTTGTTTATAAAACTTATTCGATTCCAGATATAGAATACACTCAGGATACAACTATTGCAGATTTGATAAATGGTATAACAAAAGAATCAACTATTTTATGTGATGATAATTCAACTATAACTGACGGTCAAACTGTAATTCGTTATTTAATAGTAAACAATAAAGTTAAGTGGTTCATTCCTTATGATAAGTGTCTTGTGCAGGATTATGTGGCTACGTATCTTCAAAATAATCCGAGCCAAATACTTTATTTAGAACAAGCAGTGGGTTTGGGTAAGGCAGGAATTGAGGATGTCTTTGATTGGATTTCAACAATTGTGAGCATTATAAGTTTCTCTATAGATTATATTCCAAAATTAAAAAATTGGGCTAGACAAAATTTGAACACAGAACTTGGGTATGTCGGATTTTATGATCTTGATAAAAATATTACATCACAAGACTTTTATTTTTTGGATGATTTTTGTTATAGATTTAATTTTGATGAAGAATGTGCAAAAGTAATGTTGGAATTTTATGGATATGCTTATTGTTCTTCTAAAAACATTTATTATTTTGTTCCTGCTTTGCACAGAGAACATATAAATCAATTTCGTGAATCAATGAATCAATAGATTTCATAATTGTTGTAATTTGAAATAATTGCTGGAAAGTATAAGTTCAAAAAATACAAAGGACAGATAAGTTTCATACTTTTTTATATAGGAGAATAAGTTGAAATACAAATTTAATGATATAACAAAATTTTATAAAGGTTTAGGACCAACTGATGAAGTGAAAGAGGGAGAGTCTCTTGTTGAAGCTTTACATTGGGCTCTAACACAAGATGATATTTTTAATATTGCTCTGACAGGAAATTATGGTTCTGGGAAAAGTAGTATCATTCAGACTTTATTAAAGAAAAATGAGGATATCAAGGAACATACGATAACTATATCCTTGGCTGATTTTAATCGTTCATCAAAAAAACAAGAAGATGATGAAGAACATTCTAATCTAGAACTCGAAAATTTAGAGAAAGGTATTTTAAAACAAATCTTTTATAAAGTTCGTTCATGTTCTATTCCAAATAGTAGATTTAAGAAAATCAAAAGAAGTGCATTTTGGAAAGACTATGGGCTTACTTTTTCTTGCATAAGTTCATGCTTATTATTCTTGTCCTTTATTTTTCCCAATTTAAAAAATTCTATTATCATAAATATTGAAAATGGTTTTTTAATGCAAAGTGGTCCTTATCACTTGGGTTACACAGTCTTTTTCTTGTCTTATTTACTATTCCTTGCTTCTATTGTTTATATTTATGAATTTCATTTTAAAAAATTCTCTTTAAAATCTCTGCATATTGGAAGTAATCAGTTTCAGGTGGATACAAATCAACATGAAACGGTTTTTGACAAGTATTTAGATGAAATAGTTTATTTCTTCGAAGAGAATAAAACATACAATACGATTATTTTTGAAGATTTGGATCGATTTGAAAATCTAGAGATTTTTATTAAATTGCGAGAATTAAATCGTATTTTAAATAGTGATGATGATATTCAGAATAGAAAAATCACATTTGTTTATGCGATACGTGATGATTTGTTTAAAGGTACGGAACGTACAAAATTTTTTGATTTTTTAATTCCGGTAATACCAATCATAAATAAGAATAATGCATTTGAAGAATTGTTTAGAGTTATGCATAAGGCAACGGATTATGTAGTGAGTGATGCATGCTTAAAAACTGTGGGTTTATATATTACGGAAATGCGAACTTTGAATAATATTTTTAATGAGTATTATATGTATATTTCTAATAAAAACAAATTCACGGATTTATCATTAAACTATGATAAATTGTTCTCTTTGATCGTATTCAAAAACTTGGAACCAGAAGAATTTTCTAGTGTACAAAATGGAGAAGGAGTATTAAAGAAAGTATTTAGAAAAAAGAATGAATTCATCAATAATCAAATAAATTCTATAGAAAAGAAAAAGGATGAAGCAGATAGAGAGTTGAAAAAGTATAATAATGATGTTTTGAATAATATTTCTGAAATAAAAACCGTGATGTTAGATGCTTTGGCGGAGCATAATTATTTTTGGAGATTGAGAAGCAAAAGTTTAGATACAATTTCTCGCGAAACATTGATGCAAGATGATTTTGATTTGGAACAGTTAAAAAATCTAGGGTCTATTACAGTTGACTTTTATGATAAAAATTGTGTGCATAAGGGGAAATATCGTCCTGAAGGAATAGATTTGATAATCCAACCATATTTAGAACGAATCAAATACTTGACGCAAAAGGAAAAAGAGGATCAAGAAAGAATATGTGCAGAATATGAAAAAAAGTATGATGATATTAGATTCCTTCAACAAAAAAGTCTTAAGTCATTAATTGAAAAGTATTCTTTTGATGAGATATTCGAGGATATGGATAAATGTAGTGAGCTTGTAAGAACCTTATTGATTCGAGGATATATAGATGAACAATATGAAACATATATAAATTATTTTAAGGAAGTAAGTAGAACTGCAAATGATACGAAATTTGCCTTGAGTGTTGTACAAGGTAGAAACAATAAATGGGATTATCATTTGGATAATCCTAAGAGTATTATTGATATTCTACAAGAAACTGATTTTAGTCGAGAATCCATATTCAATTTTAATTTACTTGATTATCTAGTGGGTAATGATGAATTAGAGAATTATTTGGATAATGTGATTAATACAATTTGTGAGAATATTAATAATACCATTTCTTTTTTGAACGAGTATTTACAATCTTCTACGAAATTAGACAAATTTCTACCTAAATTATTTGAAAAGTGGTGTGATGCAGTAGATTATATCTATTATTCAGATATGTCGAATTTTGAAAAATCTCAGTACTTTGCATATATTATCGATTATTGTGACATTGCTCAAATTATTGATTTTGATTGTAATAAGTGTATATCAAATTTTATTAATAATAATCCAGACTTTTTGAGAATGGTATTTACTGAGTCTTTAAAGAGTAAATCAGATGTTTCTAAATGGAAAGATGTGATACAGAATTTAGATATAAAATTTGAATCTTTAAATACACAAGATGTAAATACTAATTTATTGGATTTTATATTTGAAAATAATTGCTATGACCTTAATGTTAGGATGCTTTCAACATTAATTGAATATGAAGATAGTCAATTAAAAGATGCTTTTCCTAATAAAGTATATACAACAATACGTCAATTGAATTATGAACCATTATTAGATTATATAGATAAAAATATTAAAACTTTAATCGAAAATGTTTTCTTAATAGAAAGCAATATAAATGAAAATATAGAGTCTATTATTTGTTTGATTGAAAAATCAGTAGCACTGGATGATTCTACATATAGAATGATTTTTGAGAATAAAGAATTTAATTTAGATTCTGTAGAATGTTTAAATATTAACTATGATTCTTTAACCAATATTAATAAGGCAGATATTTGGGATTGTGCTTTAGAAAATAATCGTTTGAAACAATGCTGGAGTACAATAATTGATTATTGGAATCAATATAAATATACAGATGTGTTATCTGAGTATCTAAAAAACAATATTCAAAAAATCGTTCAATCAAGAGATTCAAAAATAACGAATGAGTTTTTATATGATTTTTATAATGCCTATGATGTTGATTTTTACAAAAGCCATACCAAAAATTATGCTTTTTCAAAAGATGTTGAGTTTAATAAATTAAATTTTGATATTTTAGATTATTTGATTGAAAACCGATTGATTTGTTTTACACCGCATAATTTTAATGAGCTAAGTAAGGTGAAAGTTGATTGTACCCAACTCTTTATATCGAATAACGAAGAATCATTTAGAGATTCAATTGAAGATTTGTCGATTGAAGATGAACTGTATCGTACTTTAATTAGTAACAATAAATTTTCGTTAGAAACCCGTTTTACTCTACTAGAGAGCAAAGATGGTTTATATATGGATGAGAACCTTGCTAAATCATTTATGAATTCATTAAACCCGTTTAAGCCTAAAATATATAAATATATAATTGAAGCGTTAAAGGATGATGAAAATCTACAAATTCAGGTGATGATGAAATATTTAATATCTTTAGATAAAGAGTTGTTGCTTTATAGTTTTAAATGGATTAAAAGATATCAAAAAATATATTCATCTAATGGTGAAATTGTGAGAATAAATAATTCGAAAAGAAATAAACAATTGGTTGAATATATGAAATCTAAAGGGTTTATTAACAATATTAAATTTACATCTAATAATATTGAATTTAGTATATAAATATAAGATTAGATGATAAATGAAATATATAGAAAGATGGAGGAAAGAGAAAATGAAAATTGCAGTTGCAGGAACAGGATATGTAGGATTGAGTATTGCTTGTTTATTATCTCAACATAATGAGGTAAAGGCAGTCGATATTATTAAGGAAAAGGTGGATTTGATTAATCAGAAAAAATCACCGATTCAAGATGAGTATATAGAAAAGTATTTAGCAGAGAAGGATTTAAATTTAGAGGCTACTTTAGATCCAAAGTATGCCTATTCAGATGCTGACTTTGTCGTCATTGCAGCACCTACCAATTATGATAGTAAGAAGAATTTCTTTGATACAAGTGCTGTAGAAAATGTTATTGAACTTGTGTTAGAGTATAATCCTTCAGCTATTATGGTGATCAAATCAACAATTCCAGTTGGTTATACGGAAAGTGTAAGAAAGAAGTATAATACTTCAAATATTATTTTTAGCCCAGAATTCTTAAGAGAATCTAAGGCTTTATACGATAACTTATATCCTTCAAGAATTATTGTTAGTACAGATGAAAACGATCCTAGATTAGTAGAAAAGAGTCATACCTTTGCCGCTTTACTACAAGAAGGAGCGATTAAAGAAAATATTGATACTTTGTATATGGGATTTACAGAAGCTGAAGCGGTTAAGTTATTCGCAAATACCTATTTAGCTTTACGTGTATCTTATTTTAATGAATTAGATACTTATGCTGAAATGAAAGGATTAAACACCCAACAAATTATTGAAGGTGTATGTTTAGATCCGCGTATTGGATCTCACTATAACAATCCTTCCTTTGGATATGGTGGTTATTGTTTGCCAAAAGATACAAAACAATTATTAGCAAACTATCAAGATGTACCGGAAAACTTAATAGAAGCAATTGTTGAATCAAATCGTACGCGAAAAGACTTTATTGCGGATAGAGTATTAAACATGGCTGGATATTACAGTTATGATGAAAATAATACATATTCGAAGAACGAAGAACATGAAGTTTTGATTGGTGTATACAGATTAACAATGAAGTCAAACAGTGATAACTTTAGACAGAGTTCTATTCAAGGTGTTATGAAACGAATTAAAGCCAAAGGAGCAACTGTTTTTATTTATGAACCAACATTGGAAGATGGTAGTACGTTCTTTGGCAGTAAAGTTGTAAATGATTTGGATAAATTTAAAGAACAAAGTCAGGCGATTATTGCCAATCGTTATGACAGTTGCTTAGATGATGTACAAGATAAAGTATATACGCGTGATTTATTTAGAAGAGATTAATGAGAGAGCCCTTAATGGGGCTCTTTCATTCTGTATATGGGATGTTGTATAGATTTAACATGTCTTTAATTGAGCTGGTAACTTCTGCTGTTGGCATTTGAATGGGTCTTCGTGTGATTCCAGCATGGATACCCATCATATTTAAGGTTTGTTTCATAACAGCTGGTGCAACGCATTTAAGCGTCATAAGCACAATGGTGGACAGGGTGGCTCTGAATGCGTGGAATACTCACTCAAAGAACATAATCCACTAAACAGAGCCACCCATTACATGGCTTAGAGCCATGTAATCTGTTAAAAGACCTTGAAAATACAGGAGATTGTACATTGGTGAGTATTCCACGCATTCAGAGCCACACCGTCCAGCACTGAGAGCCACCCATTCCATTATTTAGAGCCACCCAATCCATTAATCAGAGCCGCTTATACACCTTCAGTTGTAAGATGTATTTGTAGAATATTAAGTTCTACAGATCTT
>ERZ827520.2948-NODE-2948-length-14763-cov-21.082200_pt1 | contig 14763 bp, 12 predicted proteins | sample MGYA00519581_ERZ827520 | MGnify/ENA primary metagenome ERZ827520 (study PRJEB31778, sample SAMEA3449339) | human gut metagenome | biome: human gut; feature: human-associated habitat; material: faeces | place: United Kingdom | collected 2010/2012 ...
AATTGTTTAACTCGTCCCATTTTAACGGGACACTAATGAGTGGAAGAATAAAATATTTAAATACACTCCGGAACATGCAGGAAATGAAGCATCCTGGTCGCTTACAGCAGCCCTTGATGTGCAGCTTGGTGTGTTTCTTCGCAATCTAAAGGCTTTAGGATATACCTATAAAGGAACAGACTTTACATTCAGCATAGACGATTCTGTAGAGAATAAGGCAGTGGCGATGACTTACGACAACATGAACCTGTTGGATGCCTTGTTTTCTATGGCGGGTGAGGATAAGTGGAACTGTGATTGCTGGATAACGGACAACGTGATTCATTTTGGGCGAAATGAGTTCGGAGATGCCGTTAAAATCGAGCGTGGTGTCGAAGCGTCGTCTATCACCCGCAGCGAAAGCCAGGGCACTTATGCCACCCGCATCTATGCTTTCGGTTCAACAAAGAATATCCCTATGAACTACCGTCCGACCGACGAGCAGGCAGTAATCAATGGCGTGGTCCAGAAACGTCTGATGCTTCCGGCTGACACTCCCTATATTGATGCATACGAAGGTATGTCGCAGGAAGAAGCCATTGAGGACGTGGTGGTATTTGATGATGTCTATCCCCGACGTGTTGGCACTTTATCAGACGTACACACACGAACCGAAGAAGTGGAGAATGAGGACGGCACGAAAGAAACTATTACGTACTATCGCTACAAGGATGCTGGGTTAGAGTTCAAAGAAGAGTATATTCTTGAAGGTAAAGAATTGAAAATTCAGTTTCAGTCAGGGAAGCTGAATGGTATGGAGTTTGGCGTAATCTTCAATCCCAAGCCGAAAGATGAAAGTCGGGGAGATCAACTTTGGGAGATTGTCCGCAATGAAGATTATGGCCGGCCATTACCGGATGATATGATGTTTCCTGCCAACGGCGATGAATATATTCTTTCAGGTTTTGATATCCAATTGGTGTCCGACCAGTATATTCCAGAAGCCGAGCAGGAACTGAAGGGAAAGGCGCAGAAGTACGCCGATAAGGTAAAAAAGGATGACGGTACCTATCCGACTACCCTAAGAAGCTCATGGGTTAAAGAGAATTTGATTTCACGAACTTTCGAATTTGGTCAACGTATCAATCTCGTAGATGATACATATTTTGAAAATGGGCGCATTTCACGTGTCTTGGGATGGGAAATGAATCTTGATATTCCGTGGGATTCTCCAGTTTACACGATTGGGGAAAGTATGCCTTATTCACGCATCGGTGAAATTGAAAGTGATGTCGAGTCCTTAACCTACAAGGGGCAAACATATTTTGGAAAAGGCGGAGTATATCTTATCAAAGTAAATGATTCAACTGCTCCAAGTGATAGTAATACGTTTTCTGCACTACGGGCTTTAAAAATGTTTCTTCGTAAGGACCAGTCGGACAGCACTAACTTCTTATTGAAGTTCGGTGAGTTCATTGATTCAATGATTGCCGGTAAGGGAGCCGGAATATTTCCGGACGGTCGCGGGCAGTTCTCAAGGTTAGAGGTACGTGATGCGCTTGTTGTCATGCGGCTTATCATTAATGAAATTCAGGCGATGGCAGGCGACTACGCCTTCAGCGATGCTGGCTGTATTGAGAAGGTGGATGATTTGGGAGAAGGCACGTATAAGCTGTGGATGGAGAAGCGCACAGAATATGATGTGACTAATTTCTCAGAGAATGACGTAATGTATTCCATTGTCAATAATCTGTTGACTGGAGGCACGGATTATTACACCAGCTGGTTCCGCTGTCTGACAAAGAACGTCAACGACAATACGCTCACCGTGGTGCTCTATCCCGACAGCGAGGTGCCAGGCGGAAAGAACTATCCTCCGGTAGCCGGATATAACGTCACCCGACGTGGTAACTCTGTATTGCCGGAAGAAGGGGGGATAAACGAGCGGGCGCAGAGTTGGCTCCTTTCCAGCCGAGAGGGACGAATCATGTTTCTGGCTAATGTATACAAGCCGATACTCGAAGATTACAACTACGCAATTAGCATAGGTAAATTTCCCAACATTAAGGCTCTGGAAAATCTTCCAGTTACCACAGATGATGTGGGTGTCATGGCTAAGACAATCGTCTGCGAACGTTTATATCAATATGATTACAACGGTGACGTGATTCCCAACAAGGTGGACCGTGGCGAATGGTCACTATCCGTGGCGCAGTCGGAACAGCCGTATCGTTTCATCCAGAACGAGAAGATATACCCGGACGGACAGCACACCTATACGGAGCTGGAGCAGCACACCGTATATCACTACGGTTGCAAGTGGGGTTGTATCGTAGACAAGACGCAGGACGAGCCGATATGGAACTCTCCTTCGTGGGTACTGCTTGAAGGTAGCAAAGAATATAAAATATCTTTTAAATCTACAAATGGAGATAAGTTTTTCCTGTCCCAGGTCAATACCGATTTATCTATTATCGTCAGCTATGGAAACCGGGATATAACCGAAATCCTGATGGCGACAGAAGGCGTAGAAGTCGAATGGTTACGTGATACGGGGAATGTGCCTTCCGATAATACATGGAAGCCTACTTACGTAGACGGGCAAAAACATGTAATCCGGCTAACCCGTGATGATATGGGTAGCGGATGGGGTTATGAATACCGCAATATCAGTTTCATTTGTCGGGTGTTCATTCCGATTGGAGAAGACTTTGAAAAAGTGGAAAACAGTATCAATATCAAAATGTAGATTATGAAAACAGTATTTGTAAGGTATTCGGTTCATGAATATATTGGAAAAGCTATTAATGGAACTTTATCTAAGGAAATACATATTTCCGATATAATTGATATAGAAGAAGATAAAGTATATGATTTGGAATACATTAAAGATAAATTATCAAAAATGTATGGTTTCTTTATAAATGAGATAGAAATTAAATATATAAAACCATGGCAATAAATACGAATGTAAAGGACATATCGGTACATGTAGACCCGATTTCGTTCATAGCAGATATTGAGGTGCTGAGCGGGAATACCGCACAGACCTATAACCAGGACACTAAAGAATATGAGCCGGACCGTTCGCTTGTACCCTGCGTGCTGATGCCTTACGTGCAGGTGTCCGACCCTGAGGGGGTGATGAACGGTAACAGGACGATTACGGGTGTGGAATGGTATGAAGGATCCCCGAAGGCGGACGGTAGCAACCGTATATCGAACAACGACAATTATGTCATATCCGACACCGGACTTCCGACCTATTCTTTGAAGGTGAAGAAAAATGTAGAGCCAAATACTCCGATGGATATCTTTGCCATCTTCACGATTACGGATACCCGTAGGAATACGGAAGTTAAAGTGGAACGCAGCGTATCTCTATATACGGCTCTGTATGATACAAAGGTTCTTAACATGCGGTTGATGGACCAGCCCCAGGGATGGTTTATCGACCCGACAAGGGAGAAAGCAGACTCATCCGGAAAATGGATGCACACTATCACAGCACAGCTTTTTTCAGGAAAGGAAGAAGTTCCTGATGCTAATGCGGCTTACTGGTGGGAAATAAATACCGACAATTCTACATGGAGGCAGATTACACAGGACGAACTGGACATCTTCATTTCCGGCAAGGATAGCAGCGGGAACTGGACGAAAGCGCTCACCTTCGACGCTCGTTTTGTGCGTACGGCAGCATTCCGTTGCCGAGCGGCATATTATACAGGTACACGCCCTTCTGCTCCGGAGTTGGAGAACCTGCAGGTAACATCCACTGTCAAGGTTGAAATGCCGAAGACGTTGAGAGCAAGCATACGGCAGCTTTCAGGAGCAAAGATAAACGCCTCGATGAGCACGACTGTCAGGTTTGAATGTGTTCTGACTGACAACAAGCAGGTGATAACCTACAATGACAAGCTGTTTTCTATTGTCTGGAAAGCAAAATCCGGAAAAGCGGGCGTGTCTGACAAGACAATCGGTAAAGGTAATACCATCAGCTTTACGCCTTCATCCTTGGGATTCGATAAGGCATATTCCATGGCCGTGTATGCAGAGGTAAAGATGTATGCGGTCACGGCGTTAGTAACCAGCGGGGGTAAAGTAATGATTAATAACAACAAGGCTGTCATAGCCACAAAATTTGAATAATATGGGATATCTACTTGTTAAACCTGAAGTGCTTGAATCAAAAGGAATCAAGTATTTCGAACGTATGCCGGACGGTAGGGCAATTGCCGATTTCTCCATGTTGCGGGTAATAGGTAGCGTAGGAGATGTACAGATAGTATCTTCTGCTGAGGAACTGAAGAAGATGATTGAGGATCAGAAGGCCAGCGGACAGTATGAAACTGTCGATACAGAATCCGGTACACAAGAAACGGATGGAGATAATGATGTAGTTTTGCCTGATATGGAGGAAGGAGGTGAATAATGAATCTGGAAGGTGGATTTACACTAATTGGACTGATGGATGGTACAACTATAAACGGATTCATCCGCGTAGAAGGAACCCCTCTTGTACAACGGTACAACAAGGGGACCAGTCAGTTTATTCCTGATTTTGAAGGACTGGCCGACAACATAAAGCCGACTTTGGTAACAATTCTTCGTGATGTGGCGACCGGAGAAATTATGATTCCTCAGGAAATAACGTATAAGTACAACGGGGTAACACTCACTTTCGGCTCTGACGGACTTTCTACGAACAGCGGAATGACTGGATATTTCAAAAAAATAGACAATTATTCGGCGACAATCGGCTCCCAGTCCTACCAGTTGACTGCATTGCGAGTAATGAAGAACCTTGTCCCTATATCTGGATACGACAACGACCGTATCAGTGTATCTGGTACGATAGAAGTAGGCGGACAGAACATTTCATTCAATGAGCTGTCGAAGGATGTGGTTATACAGGAAATGACAGGCAATGCCTATGATGTGATCATATCGGATGACAAGGGAGGTGCTTTAACAGAAGCCGGAGAATCCCTGATATGTACTGCTACGCTCTATAAAGACGGTGTAGAGGTGACGGATTATTCCGGTTATACCTATCAATGGGTGAAACTGCTCGGAACGGGTGATACGAACTGGGGTACTTCACGTACACAGAAAGTCACTGCAGGTGACATTGATAACACATTGAAACTTCGTTGTGACATTAAGTCAGGAGGCAGTGTGATAGCCTCCGGCTTCACGCAGATAACCGACTATTCCGACCCGTACTATGTAGATTTCAATATTACGGGGATTACGGGTAATGCAATTCGTTCCGGTGAGACGGCTGTAGTGAGACCAGTAGCGCGAAAACGTTCAGACGGCACAGACGGAGGCGTATCAAACTGGAACTGGAATATAAGGAATAATGCCGGAAATCCATTTATTCTTTCTGACAAAGAATCCGAAACATTTAATGCTGCTACAGCAAGTATAAGCTATGCGGACATTAAGCGTGCAGGAATGGGTATTAGTGGAAGTGTTAGTGCAATAATTGAATAAAGGAGGTTATATGATAGCGACAGGTGCTTTCTCTTTGATAGGGGTGCAAGACGCTGTAATCAATGAGTCAATTTATAAAAGAACAGCACAAAATGTAAAGCCTGAGACTCCCGTTTCTGATTCAGGTAAAATACCTGAAGGATGGAGTGCTACAATGCTTGATGTATCAGCATCATTCCCTTATTTGTGGGAAAGTCAAAGGACAAGAACAGAAATGTATTCGTCGAATGATATTTCTAATGCTGTTTTGGTGTATACAGGTTATAGAATCAGCAATACAGGAAATAAAGTTTCGGATGCGAATTACAAGTATAGCGATTTTATCAAACTTTCTAAAGATCAGGTTATAGAAGTAAATACAGCGGGAAGTTCTGTATCGGTTATTTCATTATCTAATGGAAGTGCAACTTTTACACCTGTTAAGACCTTGAACAATACTGTTCCACAAGTTTGTACTTACTTGGCAGATGAAGATTGTGAGGTTGTGGTTTGTGTTAATACAACTTCTGCTTACAGCGTTAAGATATACACTGCAAGTTATGGTGCATGGTCTACACCGACTCTTAAAAACAGTTGGGGTAAACAAGGAGCAAAGATGAGAATGCGTACATGGTCATCAGATACGGAATATTTGTCCGGAGCAGATGGAGAGGACTTTTATGACGTTGTTGTGTATAATGATAAATTATATCTATGTACGAAAACACATACATCAGAGTCTGGAACAAATGACCCGGTAACATCCATAAACGGATATCTCGGCTTTTGGGAAAGTGCACAGGAATGGACTTTTGTTGCGACAAAGTTGCTTTTAGCTGAAAAAATTAAGGCAAGTCTGATTGATGCGGATGGTATTAAAGCAAAGAATGTGGATATTGAAGGGAAAATAACCGCAACTTCTGGAATTATTGGAGGATTTACAGTTACTCAATCAGCAATAGGCTCTACCAATGATGGTGATAGTTTATTACTTATGAGAAATGGTATATCATTTAACAATAAAAAAAAGACGGCAGGTATTGGTGATACCTTACCCGGCTCTACAGGAATTGTATCTAAAGTTGCTGGTATATTTACGACAACATTAGATCAATATGACTTACATTCTGATGGAATTGGGACTTTAATTGTACAATCAAAGGGAGGTATATCACATACTGCGTTAAGTATAGTAACAGAAGAACGTGATTCTGATACGGCGATTGAGTTTCGTGGCAAAATTAACACTCATGGTAGTGAAATAGACGAAGCTTATGGTGATTATGGCTTGACTACAGGAGTTGGATTTCAGCATGTATGGGACCCTTCAGCTGGTAGATTTAGATTAGGAGATTTGCTCTTTGTGAATGGCATATTGACAGGTGTCAGATGGCACGATAATTAATTAAAAATTTTAAATATATAGATTATGGAAACAATAGATTTTAACGAAGTAATTAAGCAGAATATAGAAGTTGTGGGAGAACTGATCGGCGTAGCTAATTCAACTCAAAATGGCCTTGTATCTAAAAATTGGTGTTTTCCGAAAGGAATGGCTGTTACCCCAGATCAAGAAATAGACAATCTTGAAGCTGGTATATATTCTGTTGGCGCTGGTAACAAAAATATACCCGATAGCACAACTGGAGTGCTGTTTGTTGATACGGATTTGACATACAATTACAAGCTACAAAGATTTTATGACAAAAAAGGCAATAATAAATACCGAATAAATACAGATTCTTCGTGGCAAGAATGGAAATAGGAGGCTATCAACCACCTAAACCCATCCACTCCATTTACCTTGATTCGTTCTATTTCTTGTTTTTGTCAAGGAGCTAAATTCATCGAAAACAAGTTGTCTAACACAACCGCCAGCAGGATAAACTACTAAGATTCCATATGCTGGAACATCAGATGTATTATAGTTGTTTAAATAATACCATCCGGCTTTAACACAATCATCTAAGTTAGTTCCAGCATTGATGTTTCCTCTATAAAAAAAGCCATCTTTACTCTGTAATCCGTTTTGGTTAGTATTAGCTGTCCCGATAAGTCCTCCCACGAGCCGAATTTGCCTATTCCTCTGTAAATATCTATCTTCGTGGAAAAATGGATAAGATAAAATACCGACTTGTATACAACCGCAAGAAACAACTCAACAAGCAGGGAACAGCACTCGTACAGGTCGAAGCATCACTCAATCAGCGTAAAGTTTATTTCAAAACGAATATATACCTACGACCAGAGCACTGGGATAAGCGGACAGCACAGGTGTGTGATCATCCGCAAGCTGATGATCTAAATTCTATGTTGTTTGAGTTTGTCCTGCACCTTCAGGGTGTGGAGCTGGCTCTATGGAAACGTGGAGTTCCGGCAACGCTATCACTCCTGAAGGATGCGATGAAGAAGAACCGTCCGGTTAATGTTATATTTCCTGTATTTGCGAAAGAATATGTGCAGCACTCAGATCGTCGAGAGAGTACAAAGGAGAATCTGTATACAACCATAACCGTGCTTCAGGAGTTCCGCCCTGGATTGGACTTCAAGGACATAACGTATAGCTTTTTAAAAGACTTCGAGGTGTATTTGCGTGAGAAAGGTAACGGGATAAATACCGTGGCTAAGCATTTGAGACAACTCCGTACGCTGGTAAATGAGGCGATAAATCAGGGATACATTCACGCAGACGCTTACCCATTCCGCAAGTTTAAGATCAAGCAGGAAAAGGGCCGGCACGAGTTCCTGACACCGGACGAATTGAGGAAACTGGAGAACCTCGAAGTTAGTGATAGGAAATTGCGTCACGTGCTCGATGCCTTCTTGTTTTGCTGTTATGTAGGTTTGCGTTTCTCTGACTTCTGTCAGCTTACACCTGCGAACTTCATCCGTGTGAATGGCAAGCGGTGGCTCCACTTCAAGTCGATTAAGACAGGAATTGAACTACGTTTACCGTTACATCTTCTATTCGAGGGGAAAGCACTGGCTATTCTGGATCGCTACTGTATAACTGAATTTGCTTGCCTTGGCAGTAATTCCGAAGTGAACAAGGCTCTGTCTGTTATTGCCGGTATGGCTCGGATCAAGAAGCATGTGACCTATCACTGTTTTAGGCATCACCATTTATCTTATACGTTGAAAATAAGCAGTTTATAAGAATATGTTTTTTTACAGGTAACGATTTAGAAACGAGCGAAGTTCTATATTTTGTTAGATTTTACATCAATCAAAAGAACACTATTTATGTATCCACAAAGATATTAATATTTCTATTATTATGGAAATCTACCTTAACAAATTATATGTAAATCCGATATTTCTCTATAGTGCATTTTAATCTAATAAAATAAATCCTTATATTTGTACGATACTAAATCATACCATTAGAATGGCTCTATCATTATCAGCAGAACAAAAAAATTTAAGGTCATTATTTATTAATGATGACAGGTACATCGTTCCTCCGTTTCAGAGGCCTTATAGATGGACGAAAAAAGAGGCAAAGCAATTATTTGATGATATTACGCAAGCCTTTAAGTTAAATGAAGATTATTTTGTTGGGAACATTGTTATTGCTCGTGGAAACGATGATAAATCTAAACCACAGATTATCGACGGGCAACAAAGAATTTTAACTTTATGGATGTTCTTAAAAGCTCTTGCAATCTTAACTAAAGTTCCAAGAATAGAGGAAATGCTATCAATAAAAGATTGGGAAGATAATAATGTGCTTTCTAAAATTGATTCATTAGTATTTGAAGAAGCTGATCAAGAGGGAATTGATGATTTACTGAATTGGCAACAAGATGATTTCAAGAATAAAATCAAAGAGATTTCTAAATTAGGTCAGATCCAATCAAATGCAATCCAAATTTATAAATGGATTCAAGAATATTTTAGTCGAATTGGAAATGTCGAGCAGACCAGTTTTTGGAAGTATTTTATTGATAGAGTATATTTATTACCAATAGTACTCGACGGCAAAGATATGGCGGAAGCTACTTCACGCGCATTAACAATTTTTGAAACAATCAACAATCGTGGACTAGATTTAGCAGATGCAGATATATTAAAGGCAAAACTCTATGAGATGGCTAGTAGTGTGAAAGAAGGTAATGAATTTATTTTGGAATGGAAAAATTTAGGACAAAAATGTCTAGAATTGAACATTTCTGTAAATGAAGTCTTTAGATATTATTTGCGAATTATACGAGCTCAAAACAATCAAACCACGTCTGAACCTAATTTAAGAAATTTCTTTTTGAATCATGATATTTCTCCATTCAAAACAAAAAAATGGAAAAATATTATGAATGACCTTAATTCAATTGGTGATGTTCTTGAAAAGATTGATACATTAAAGTATTCATCTGCTAAAACAGCGCTATTATATCAAGTCCTGCAAGCACATTCTAGTGCTATTCCATTATCAGCTATGGTGGTTTTTGTATATTCGACTTTAGAATCAGATGATTCCCAACAAGAACAAAAGGTTGTTGACTTTTTAGAATTTCTTGTAAAAATATGCTATGCTCATGATCCAGCCCAAGATATAAAATATAAGATATTTGATATTAATGTAAAGATCATGAATAAAAGGCAAATGATACTACAAAATGGTGAACTTTCAGATGATTTTTTTGATGAAAGACGACGCTTAAGAAATGGATTTGTAATGCTTTACCATTATCTTACTGAAGATAATTGGAATTCATTAAAAATAACATTTCCATTAAATGTAGAACGTATTGTTCGACAAAGTGATACAACTGCCCATTGGGATTGGCCTAATGAAACCATAAAATATGACATTGAAGATATGGCGAATTTTTCTATTATTGATTTTCCAAAAACATATAAATCTTTATCAGAAAGAAGCCTTTTATATAATTCATCTAGTCTCAACTCTGTTGCCAAAATCCTTAGAGGTAAAACGTACTATTCTTATAATGATTTTCTTTATAGAAAGAAAGATATGCGAGAAATACTTTCCAGTTTTTTTAAATCTACTAAAATCTACGTGTGAAAAAAATAACCATATCCAATTTTAAAGGTATAAAATCGCCCCTACAATTAGATTTATATACTGTAGATAACAATAACATTGAAAAGGAATCTAACCTTTTGTTATATGCAGAAAACGGAGGTGGAAAAACATCTATATCTGAAGCTATAAGATTAATTTCATTTGCTAATTTTATAGAAGAAGAAGTAATAAGTCCCAATATTGTTGGCGAAGAGCGGGAAGCAGCCAAACGAGATTGGCTAAATAGTTACCTGCATGATCAATCTAATGATGTATTTGAAATAGATATTGATGGAAATAAATTTTCATCCACTAGCCCCGATGCTATGCCCAATAAAAATGTTTTCATATTAGATAGACTTCAACTTAGGCCTACATCTAAAATTAAGCTAGAAAACTTAATTGGGAAAAACCATTTTGGCGGACCTTATTCATATGAACAATTATCGTCATCTGAAATTATTGATATGGTATTAAGTGATGTTAATGATATTTTAAAGAATGAATTTAAAGAAAAAATAGAACTAGTTCGCCCTGAATCAGAAGAAAAAATAGTTGGAATATCAGGTATAATTGAAGGTATCATTACCGAGAATATACACGAAAAATTAAACGAGGCTCATCAAAATTTAATTAAAATTTTGATTTTTATAAGCTATGTAAAATTAGCCCCTAAATTAGGAGATGAAAAAAAATATTTCGTAGTATTTGATGACGTAATGTCAAGCCTAGATTTAGCAAACCGCATTGTTTTGGCTCGGATTTTAATTAATTTAGGAAAAGAGTATCAGTTATTATTAATGACACACAATGTTGGTTTTTATAATTTAATAAAACATATTTCAGGTATAAACCATACAAATGAAAATTGGAGATATACATCACTGTATCAAATAGATGGAACTCATATCATGTATTCAATTAGTGAAGAAGAAAATGTAGATGAACTAGTAAAAAAATTTGGTGGAAGAATTTTGCCAACTGATGAATTAGCGATTAATGCTATGCGTAAAAAATTCGAAAAATTACTACATGAATTTGGGAAAATTTTAACAATTGGAGTACAAGAAGAGACTTCTGACTTAATTGACCGAATCTGTAATAACGAAAAATGGCTATATTGCTATTTGGATGGTGATAAAATTTATACACAGACAGATTTAATCAAAAATATTTCATCACTAGTAAAGGTTTGTCCTCAGAAATATCTACAATCTAAAATTAGAGCTATTTTCCAAAAATATAATGAAGGCAACCAGATGCCATGGATCTCTACAACAATACAACATTTACATACCTATCAAAAGGTCGTATTACATCAAGGATCACATGATCAACTTGGAACTCTTCCTATTATTTCAGATAAAGAAATTACTATCACATTAGATTTAATGAAAAAACTTGAGCAGATAATTAAAAGAAGCTCAACTAATTTTCCATATTTTATTTAATGCACTTTCTTTAACAAATAATTGCAATTCAAATTAATATCAAATACATGCAAATATTTCTTGTCAAATCATATGTTTTAAATCTAATTACTATTTAAATTTTGGATAGTTGCCTTATTATTTTCCTACATTAGTGTCCACTAAAAAAATCATAGAAGTTCTTTGAAATTATTGAAATTCAATTTGTTATAGGCAATTATAGATTCCCGAGACTTGAATTTAACTTTGCGGTCAAAATCAGACCGTTATGTTTAAAGACGAGTACGTTTTCTCTCAATTAGTTAAATTCCTTGATTACGAGAAATTCAAATACATTGTGAAGAAATACAATGGCAACAAGTATATCAAAAGCTATACCTGTTGGAATCAGTTGCTTACGATGATGTTCGGTCAGCTATCCAATCGGGAGAGCCTCCGGGATCTGGTTGTGGCTATGGAAGCACACGCTGGGAAACTCTACCATCTCGGAATCGGGAAATCTGTAACACGAAGCAATCTCAGTAAAGCTAATGAGCAACGTGATTACCGTATTTTCGAGGAGTATGCAACATTCATGATTGCCGAGGCCCGCAAGCGTAGAATCAATAAAATATTCGAACTTGACGGTCATGTTTACGCATTTGACTCTACAACGGTTGATTTGTGCCTGTCGGTGTTTGAATGGGCCAGATTTCGCAAACACAAAGGCGGAATAAAGTTGCATACGCTCTATGATGTTGAAGCGGAAGTACCTGCATTTGTGCATATTACACCTGCCAACATTCACGATTCAAAGGCTATGCCTGAGATACCATACGAATCTGGAGCGCACTACATATTCGACCGCGGATATAACGACTTCAGCAATCTTAATACGATAATCGTATAGGTGCTTTCTTCGTTGTACGAGCCAAAACAAACGTACGGATCAAGCCTAAAACCTGGAAACGAAGATTGCCGGAAGGTGTAGTTTCGGATGTAATCGGGTGCTTTACGGTTTATAAAAGTTCTAAGGATTATCCCGAGGAACTTAGAAAACTCATCGTTGAAAATCCTGAAGACGGTACACAATATATCTTCCTGACAAACAATCTTGACGCATCTGTGGAGTTGATATCATCGCTTTATCGAAACAGATGGGGTGTAGAACTGTTCTTCAAATGGATAAAACAACACCTCAGGATTAAGAAGTTTTGGGGAATATCGGAAAACGCAGTACGCATACAAATCTATTGTGCGATAATTACTTACTGTTTGGTAGCAATAATCCAACACGATATGAAATTAGAACGCAGCATCTATGAAGTTCTCCAAATTCTCGGAATCTCTCTGACCGACAAAACACATCTCAGTGACTTGTTCTACAAATCGAATTTCAAAAATGTCAAAGACCAATATGATTCAAGTGAACCGGATTTATTTAATTTTTAACCTTGTCCATTTTTAGCGGACAGTAGTGATTTTCCTATAAATAAAATCTCCTCTTTTGTGAAAGAATATTTTAAATACAACTGATTATCAATTTCCAAAATTGATTTATGCCAGTTAATATCGCTTTGATTACTAAAATCTTGCAGTGGAATAAATCTAAAAACATCTTGTGACACCTGCATAGTACCTCGACCAAAAAACAATAATGTCTTAAAAAAATTAGTACAGATATATTTATAACAATTTTTCTGTTCAATCTCAGTATCAAAGGGACCTATCAAAAGAAAGGTTTCTGTGCAAACTGAATTTTGTTCTCCTATGATGGTTTCTGGTGGATTGAAAGCATTTGTAGAATAACTAGTTGTAAAAAATAGTTTATATTTATTTACTGCAGCTTTGTTTTTTGTTATAATTCTAGGTGAAATATATCCAATTGTTCTTCTCGCTCCTCCTTTAATTCCTTTCACACCATAAATTTTTACGCATCCGTAGAAAGGTTCTGATTGTAAATTAGATAGTGGATATCTTTCTGGCGAATTAAATAAATCCTTTCTGATTCCAAACGGCTGGGTTAATGAGACTATCTCCTTAAATAAGGAGCAATTTGTCGAAGTTTTAGCAATAATAGATTGACGACGGTTGTCACGTATAACGATATCAGAATTCCCATCGGATAAGAATCTTGTAGATACAAAAAACTCTTTATTCGTTGAAATATAAGTGTAACGCAACTTGCCATTGTGCTTATTACTCCAAAGGAAATAGCAGATTCCACCATCTATATGCTGCCCGTTAAAGCATTCGCCAGAATCCTCATAATCATAGATGGATGCAATATGTTTATCTTCCATCATTTCTTTTCTGAATGGTTTAAGTACTGCTTTTCCTCCAATCATCCATTTTGAAGGCATAATCAGGGAAAAGTATTCAGGTCTGATCTGTTTTGCTATCCGTACAAATATTTGGTATATAGGATTTGCAGCATCGTCAGATGCACCGCTTCCATCATTGATTTGGTATGGAGGATTACCGACTATAGCATTAATCTTCATGTCTTTGCCTATTAAGTCATGCACTTTTTTAATGAATAATTCTGATTGATTCTTTATTTTGTTGATAAGATCTTCCGGAGCCCACATATTTGTCTTTGCTTTACGGAATCCGGCAAGCGTACGCTTGGTAATGCTCTTTGCCATTGGAGTCTTACAGATGACAAAGATGTTTTCAGCTATGACCTTGTCCCATACAGTCTGCTGCTCCTCTATCGTTTCTACAGCGAACAGAGAAGCCTTCACTCTGGCTCGGTAAATGCCGTATGCCATATAAAGCGGATAAAGTCCGGATTTGGAATTGATTTCCAGAATACGGGATTCAGGGGAGAAAACTTCTGCGGTAACTTCTCCATTGTCTATAAACCGT
>ERZ827520.2950-NODE-2950-length-14748-cov-6.682774_pt1 | contig 14748 bp, 12 predicted proteins | sample MGYA00519581_ERZ827520 | MGnify/ENA primary metagenome ERZ827520 (study PRJEB31778, sample SAMEA3449339) | human gut metagenome | biome: human gut; feature: human-associated habitat; material: faeces | place: United Kingdom | collected 2010/2012 ...
GTACCGCGGCCTGCCCAAGGACCACCCGGAAAGCTACTGGAGCTTCATGCACCGCCACCTGTTCGACCACGTCAACATCAACCCCGCCCGCATCAACCTGCCGGACGGCACCAACCCCGATGCGGACGCAGCCTGCGCCCAGTACAACCAGATCATCCACAGCGTGGGCGGCATCGATCTGCAGCTGCTGGGCATCGGCCACGACGGCCACATCGGCTTCAACGAGCCGGGCGAGGCCTTTGAGCTGGAGACCCACTGTGTGGACCTGACCCAGGAGACCATCGAGGCCAACAAGCGCTTCTTTGACGGCAACGTAGACTTGGTGCCCAAGCAGGCCTACACCATGGGCATCAAGACCATCATGCAGGCCCGTAAGGTGCTGATGGTGGTCAACGGCACCGGCAAGGCCGAGATCGTGAAGAAGGCCTTCTTCGGCCCGGTCACCCCGGAAGTGCCCGCCAGCATCCTGCAGATGCACCCCGACTTCACCCTCGTGGGCGACGAAGAGGCCCTGAGCCTGATCTGATCGGTTCCCCAAAGCATGTTTCTGCCGCCGCACGGCCCTGCCACCGTGCGGCGGCTTTTTTCTGAGCAGGGGAATTGTAACGCGGCAAAAAATACAGTATACTGGAACAAAAACCACCACGAGGGAGGGGCGGCCGATGTTCAGCGAAGAGATGATCTGCAGCCTGAATGATCTGGAGCTGGAAGTTTATAAGTATGTTGTGCGGAACGCGGACAAGGTGTGCTATATGCGCATCCGGGAGTTTGCGGATGCCGCCCATGTGTCTACCTCCACCATCCTCCGGTTCTGCAAAAAGGCGGGCTGCGACGGCTACGCGGAGTTCAAGATCCGGCTGCGCCAGCATCTGGAACAGGCAAAGCAGCCGCCGGTCAAGGACGATGTGTCGGAGGTCATCGACTTTTTGAAAAAGACCTGCTCGGCGGAGTTTGAGCAGAAGCTGGACATGCTGACCAGGGTCATTTTTCAGGCCCGGCACATCTTTTTTGTAGGCAGCGGCATGTCCGGCATCGTGGCCAAGTACGGGGCACGCTATTTTTCCAGCATGGGCAAGTTCTGCCTGTACATCGACGAGCCCCACTACCCCACCGAGAGCCGATTCGTGGAAAATTCGTTGGTGATCGTGTTTTCGGTGTCCGGTGAGTCCCGCGACACCATCGGCCATGTGATGCGCTTCAAGGAGCAGAACTGCCAGATCCTCAGCGTGACCAACACGGAAAACTGCACCATCGCAAAACTCTCGGACTACAACCTTGCCTATTATGTCACCTACGAGCGGCTGGGAGTCTACGATGTGACCACGCAGCTCCCGGCCATGAGCATCGTGGAACGGCTGGGCAAAAAGCTTTACCGCTACACCTCCGAGGGCCCGGCAGCCATCTGAAAAAAGTCCAAAATAAAAAACAGGGTGTTACCTGGAAAAAACAAGTGCGAAAAAATGGCACTTGTTTTTTTATGCCCGGAAACTGCTGACAAGCCACCTGCCTGCGTCTATAATGGACGCATCAGAAGTACTTCGACCGGAAATTGGATGACTTGAGAAGGTAAAGGAGAAACAATCATGGCAAAAGATTATGCTGCGATCTCCAAAAAGATCGTGGAGAACATCGGCGGTGTGGAGAACATTGCCAGCGTGACCCACTGCATGACCCGCCTTCGCTTCGTGGTGAAGGACGAGGGCAAGATCAACGACGCAGCCGTCAAGGCGACCGACGGCGTGATGGGCGTCGTGAACCAGGGCGGCCAGTACCAGATCATCATTGGCAACCATGTGGAAGAGGCCTACAACGAGGTGCTCAAGATGGGCGACTTCGGCGAGGCAAGCCAGGTGGCCCGCGGCGAGAAGAAGGAACCCCTGACCCTGAAGAAGGTGGGCAACAACATTCTGGATGCCATCGTGGGCACCATGTCCCCGCTGATCCCCGCCATCATCGGCGGCTCCATGGTCAAGCTGCTGGTCATGCTGCTGGGCATGGCAGGCGTGTTGTCGGCCGACGGTGAGACCTACAAGATCCTGAACACCATCGGTGACGCAGCCTTCTACTTCCTGCCGGTGATGGTGGCCGCTTCTGCTTCCAAGAAGTTCAACACCAATATGTTCATCGCCATTGCCATTGCAGGCCTGATGTTGCACCCGGATTTCCGCACCATGATGGAAGCTGTCACGGTCGGCGATACCGCCGCACACTTCCTGGGCATCCCGGTGGTGGGCGTCAAGTACACCTACACCGTCATCCCGGCCCTGTGCATGACCTGGATCCTGTCTTACATTGAGCGCGCCATCGACAAGATCACCCCGGCTGTCACCAAGAACTTCCTCAAGCCCATGCTGATCTTCCTCATTGCTGCTCCCATTGCGATCATCGTGGTCGGCCCGGTCGGCATCATGATCGGCGAGGGCATCTCCACATTCGTCTACTTCGTGCAGGCTAAGCTGGGCTTCCTGGCTGTGGGCATCATGGGCGCCCTCTGGCCCCTGCTGGTCATCACCGGCATGCACCGCGTGTTCACCCCCACCATCCTGCAGACCATCTCCGAGACCGGCATGGAGGGCACCGTTATGCCCTCTGAGATCGGTGCAAACCTGTCCCTGGGCGGCGTGTCCCTGGCCGTTGCCTTCAAGACCAAGAACAGCGAGCTGCGCCAGACCGCTCTGGCCGCTGCTTCCTCTGCTCTGATCGCCGGCACCACCGAGCCCGCCCTGTACGGCGTGGCCGTGCGCCTGAAGCGCCCCCTGATCGCTTCCCTGATCACCGGCTTTGTCTGCGGCTGCCTGGCCGGCATGGCAGGTCTGGCCAGCCGTTCCATGGTGTCGCCCAGCGTTCTCACCGGTGTGCAGTTCATCGACCCGGCCAACCCCGGTGTGAGCATCGCCTGGATCGCCGGCATCTCGGTGCTGTCCATCGTGCTGTCCTTTGTGCTGACGCTGGTGATCGGCTTTGAGGATCTCCCGGAAGAGGAGTGATTCCCATGTCTGATTACAAACTGCCCGAAAATTTCCTCTGGGGTGCTGCCATTGCGGCCAATCAGGCCGAAGGCGCTTACAACGAGGGCGGCCGCGGCCTGAGCAACATCGACATGATGCCCCACGGTGTCCACCGCATGGAGGTCAAGCTGGGCGGCACGCCCCACCCGACGCTGCAGGCAGGGGAGTATTACCCCAGCCACACCGGCGTGGACTTCTACCACCATTACAAAGAGGACATCGCCCTGATGGCAGAGCTGGGGCTGAAGGTATTCCGCACCTCCATCTCCTGGTCCCGCCTGTACCCCCACGGCGATGAACGGACCCCCAACCCGGAGGGTGTGGCCTTTTACCGCAATGTGTTCCAGGAGTGCCGGAAGTACGGCATTGAGCCACTGGTCACCCTGTGCCACTTTGATATCCCCATGGGTCTGGTGGAGCAGTACGGCTCTTGGCGCAGCCGCAAAACGCTGGAATGCTTTGCCCGCTACGCCGAGACCTGCTTCAAAGAATACTCCGGCCTTGTACACTACTGGCTTACCTTCAACGAGATCAACATCCTGCTGCACAGCCCCTTCTCCGGGGCAGGCATCGCCTTCCAGGAGGGCGAGAACCGCAGTCAGGTGATCTATCAGGCGGCCCACCATGTGCTGCTGGCCAGCGCCACGGCCACCCGCCTGGCCCACCAGTACGACCCCGCCAATCAGGTGGGCTGCATGCTGGCCGGCGGCAGCTTCTACCCCTACTCCTGCAACCCGGAGGACGTCTGGGAGTCGGTGCAGAAGGAGCAGGAAAACCTGCTCTTCATCGACGTGCAGGTGCGGGGCCGCTACCCCGGCTACGCCCGCAAGCTGTTTGCGGAAAAGCAGGTGCAGCTGCACACCGAGCCCGGCGATGACGCCCTGCTGCGGGAGAACACCGTGGACTTCATCTCCTTCAGCTACTATGCCAGCCGCTGCGTGGCGGCCAGCCTGGAGGGCAAGGCCGTGAACGACGGCAACGTGGTGCGCTCGGTGAAGAACCCCTATCTGCAGACCAGCCAGTGGGGCTGGGCCATCGACCCGCTGGGCCTGCGCATCACCATGAACCAGCTGTACGACCGCTACCAGAAACCGCTGTTCCTGGTGGAAAACGGTCTGGGTGCCCACGACACGGTGGAGCCCGACGGCAGCGTCCATGATGATTACCGCATCGACTACCTGCGCCGTCACATCGAGGCGGTCAAGCAGGCTGTGTCCGACGGCGTGGACCTGATGGGGTACATCGCCTGGAGCGGCATCGACCTGGTGTCTGCCTCCACCGGCGAGATGAGCAAGCGGTACGGCTTCGTCTATGTGGACAAGCAGGACGACGGCACCGGTACGCTGGCCCGCAGCAAGAAAGATTCCTTCTACTGGTATCAGAAGGTCATCCGCTCCAACGGCGCAGACCTCTGAGCACTTTTCCCCGTTTCGTAAATGCAGAAAGCCGCCCCGCAGGCACCGGAATTTCCGACCTGCGGGGCGGCTTTTGCTGTGTGCGGTGTGCTGGACCGCTGCATGGAACTGGAAGCCATGTACCGCAAGGGCTGGCAGGACGCCGAAAAGCTGGTACAGTGGTACCGCGCTGCCAAAGCGGAAGCATAAGCCGAACACAACACGAAAGGGCCTCCCCGGAATGGGGAGGCCCTTTCTATGCGTTTACGACTTGACGTGGATCACGTTGGAAGGGAAAAGCATCAGTGCTTTTCCTTGTACTTGAGGCTGGCGAATGCGCCTGCGATGGTCAGCAGCATGCCGCTGAATGCCATGCCCAGAGCGGCCATCCAGTTCACGCCGGTCTGCGGCAGTGCATCCTGCACAGCGGGCAGGACCGCGTCAGACGGCAGGACCGGAGTTTCCGGAGCAGCATCATCCGGGGTGGCGTCCTGCACGGGCGGCAGCTCGGGGGTCTCCGGGGTCACAACGGTCTCGTCCTGCACCGGCGGTACATCGGGGTCTTCCGGAGTGACGGGGGGAGTGACCGGCGGGATGACTACGGTTTCTTCGCCATACACGGGCACTTTCTTGGTCTCGACGGTGGTGAAGTTGTAGTCCACATGGGCCTTGGTGGTGGTTTCGGTCGTCTTGGAGACGGCAGAGGCCTTCACCTTGTCCTCGGTGCGGTAGGTGTAGGAGAACTTGCCCTCGTCGTTGGTGGAGGAGCCGGAGCCCTTGAAGATGTTGCGGATGATCTCGGTAAAGGACTTGTATTTGCCGCTGCCGGTGCCCTCGACACCGTCACTGCCGTCCTTCTTCCAGTCGAAGCTCTGCTTGAAGGAGACATCATAGGTGCCATTATAACCGCTACCTACAGAGTCCGTAACGGTGTAGGGCTCCTTGTAATCGTAGGAGTCAGAGGTTACACGCAGAGTGTTATTGGCCGCGCTGATATCTTCGCCCCGACGTTTACGGTAGGAGAGGTTTGCCTTGTAATCGAAGGTCTGCTGGCCGGTGACCTTCTCTTTGCTGATCTGAGTCAGATTGGAGAGCGTCAGGTCATAGCCGCCGATATAACCGATGTTCGAGGAGCCGGGCTTTACATAGCCCCACCAGTCATAGTCATAGAACCCGTCGTTGTAGCCAAAGGTCTTGTTGGCGCAGTTGTTGTTGCTCTTGGACAGATAACCATAAGAGGTCATTTCAGACTGATAGAGGTAGATCTGATAGTAGGAACTGGAATCCTTATCCTGCCCGTTGTAAATCTGCACGATTTGAGCGTCGGGGTATTTCTTCTGCAGCTCTTTCAGCTTGCGATCAGCGGTTGTTCTGTCATAGTATTTGCTTCCGGTCCAGTTGTATTTATCCTCATAGAGTCCATAGGCAATCGTACCGGTGACCTTGTAGAACTGGCTGGTCGTTGGATAACCGTCGATCTCTCTGGTTTCCCAGGTCTTGGTATCGGGATTCCAGTATTCGCCATAATTATCCCAGCTTGCACGGGGGTACTCGTAGTGGCCATTGCCGCGGCCCTCTTCGTTGTCGAAGGTGATGCGGTCGATCAGGCCGACCTCGTGGTTGTTTTTGCCCTCGCCAACAAGATCTTCGGCACTTTCATTCCAGTAAAGATTCTTTTTGACCAGAACGCAGTCCACTTCCTTACCGTCGATGGTGGTCAGTTTGGAACTGGTGCCAAGGTCAAGGTGGCCGATGGTGTTCTTGTTGGTCAGGTTGTTTTTGTCGCCCCAGCTGTCTTGATACTCATTGCCAGTATAGGCGTCTTTCTCCTTTTCGGTGGCACCTGCGTTGGCATCCTGCTTTGCCTTGTTCAAGTAGTCGATCAGGTCCTGACCGGTGAGCGTGCCGTAGTTGACGGATTCCAGCACATGTTTGATCTCTTCAAACGTGGTGCCCGGTTTGATGACCGTATCGCCGATCACCAGATCGTAGCCTTCTTTGTTAGCCTCTTTCCGAGCGGCCCCAATGGCTTCCATCAGCTTTTTCTCGGCTTCCGCTTCCGTGGTAGCGCTGCCCGAAACAGAGCCGTGCTCGGTTTCTTCGCGGATGGAAACCGTGATAGAGGTGGCTTCCGCATTGGCATACTTGATAGTATGTTCATGCCCATCCGCATCCCAATAGGTGGCAGTACCTTTGCTGAGATCAACATTATAGGTGAAGTTTTCACCATACTTGGATTTGAGCAGTCTTTCAATGACAGAAGCATCCTTGATGGCTTCCGTTTCGCCGATGGTGATGGTGTAATACTTATCGCCTTTTTTGCCGGTATAGGTCTTGCCGTCCTTGGTGCTCAGGTTATCATAGGTGACATCATTGACCTTGATGGTAACACCGCTGGTTGCTTCCTTATCGGAAATGCTCCAATTCGTCTCCGACAAATCAACCTCAGTTGTGTCGGTTTCAGTTTTGGATTCAGATTCCGTATGGGTAACCGTCCAGCTGACCCACTGGAACTGCTCGTTGGAGATAATAGCGCTGATCTCGTCGCTGGTCTTGCCTTCGTCCCGCAGCTTCTTTTCCAGATCGGCCTTGATCTTTGCCAGCTGGTCTACATCGGGGGTGGTATAGGTGAGCGTGTAAGTCTTGCCGTTGTACTCATAAACAACGGTTCGGACACCGTTAATGGTTTCATCCTTTTTTTGGGTGGCACCTTCCGGAATGGTAAAGTCCGAAGAAATGCCATCAGCCAGTTCGCCATTAACGGTGTTAGAGTAGGAATCACTGTCTCCCCAGCTCTTGGAACCGCCCGTTACATAAGCGGTGCCGGTCACGGTGTTGTCAAGTACATTCTCGGCATCCTTGCCGTCAACCTTGGTGTCGCCGGTCGGGGTGTGAACGGTGTCAACAGTAGCGCCATCATAATTGAAGGTGTAACTCTTGTTGTTGGCGTCCGTATAGGTGAACTCGCCCTTGTCGGTGGAAGTGATCGCTGCCAGCTTTGTATTAAAATTTGCTTCGTTGGTGTCAAGACCGGCTTTCTTGGCGGCTTCGATCAGAGCAGTCCGGATGGCTTCCAGCTTAGCGTTCTTTTCAATCTCGCTGACATCCTTGTCTTCCTCGATCTGGCCGGGGTTCTTTGTCTCTTCGGTGACCTCAACGGTATAGCTCAGGGTCTTGCGGACGGCGTTGATCTGCACATCGTTCAGCTCAATGCCGTTGTAGTAGAGCTTGCCGTTCTCGTACTTGTAACCTTCGTCCTTCAGACGGTCATAAAGCTGCTCAGAAGTAAGGGTATCAGAAGATTTAGCTTCGGTGATTTTATAGATATACGTCTTGCCATTTTTCTCGCGCTTGACAGTATAAACGCCATCAATAGCGGTCTGATCTTTCAGCAAGTCGCCAAGTTCTTCAGCGGAGAGGATCTCTTTGTCGTTGCTGTCCTTGATGGACGGCAGCTTGACCTCAGTGGTTAGATCCTTGCCGCCTTCTGCGGTGCCCTTTTCCACCTTGAGCACCAGCGTGGTCTCGGTGCGGGTCTTGACCGAATTGCCGGTGATCTTGTAGTAGGTGACGCGGGTGACGGTGTTGCCGTTCTCGTCGGTGGAGGTCTCTTCCTTTTTCAGGATATAGGTGGTTTTGCCCTCGTCGTCAGTCTTTTTCTCCACGCCGTCCTCGGGGACATCCAGCAGCTTGGCAACGTCCTCAGCGGACATTTTCTTCGTTTCGGGCTCGCTGGTCTTTTTCAGGGTCAGGGTCTTGGAGTTGCCGTCCTTGGCGGGCTCGACCTTGTCCACGGTGTAACCGCCCAGCTTGGCTTTCTCATCGGTGCTCCAGTCCGGGCGCACGTCCTTGCCAAGCTCGTCGTCGAGGTTGATCTCTTCGCCCTTCTTGGTGTCGGTGATGGTGGTGGAGGAATCGGCCTTGCCGGTGCCGGTGGTAGTGGTGGTCTCGGTGCCGGTGGTCTCGGTGGGGGTGGTGATGGTGGTGTTGCCGTCCTCGTCCTTGCCCACCACGGGGTCGCCCTTCTTCACCTAGGCGTCGGGGTCCACGACGGTGGTGCTGGAAGAGCTGTCGGGGGTCTCTTCCTTGGTGGCCTTGCCGATCTTGCCGTCCTCGCCGGTGGCTTCGTCCTTCTTGCTGTTGTCGATCACGTCACCCTTCACATAGGTGCCGTCGGGGTTCTCAGTCTCGTCCGTCTCGCCGGATTCACCGGACTCATCAGGCTTCTCAGCAGGTTTATAGTCGATGATGATATCATCGGTATTGGTGCCGGGGCCGAACGCGGGAGCCTGATCATCTTTCTTGGCCTCATCGTTCACCGGGGGAACAAACTCTTCCTGCTTGCCCTCTTTGCCCTCGACCTCGCCTTCTGCGGTCTTACCTTCCACAGGGGCGGGCTCGGCCTGCGGGGCAGCGTTATCCTCGACAGAGTCGGGGCCTTCCACAGCATGGGCGGCCATGGGCTGTGCAGCGACACAGGCGGTCAGGGCTACGGACATGGCAGCGAGTTTCAGCTTTTTGTTCGTCATGATTGATGGCTCCTTTCAAATGGTGTCAAGTCTTTTACGCATTACCACTGTCCCATATAATGGACATATTTCGAGGCTTGCTATCCTACTTCTTTTATACCATTTTCTGGTGCGGGTTGTCAAGAAAAAATGTGTAGAAACGGATGATTTTGGAAAATATTCCAAAGTCTGAATTGGATATTTTGCACAAATCACAAGAATTTGTTGCGGAAAAAAGAGAAACTGTTGCGGACGTGAAATGATGCGGTTGCGGTGCTGGTGCAGAGTGTGCGGATTGTTGCGGAAAACCACTTTTTGAGGGACGGAATTTCTGGCAAAGAACCGGCTGAAATTTCTCCTGCCGCCCTGCTGCAGACGAAAAAAGGCCCCCGGAAACCTGCGTCTCCGGGGGCCTTGCCCTCTTACCTTATATAGGGCAGTCGGCGATCACTGCTTCTGCTTCAGCCGGGCCATGTAGCTGTCGGCGGCCACGGCGGCAGCGGTGAAGCTGTTGTTCTTCCACCAGCTGATGAGGGCGGCCACGGTGGTGATGCCGGCGGTGACCAGCTGCTCCACGGTGGTGCTCTCGATGGGCAGCACGGGCTTGCCCATTGCGCTCAGCACCTGATTGGTCAGGGCCAGCAGGAGCACAGCGGTGCGGGCCAGGGTAGCGGCGGAGATCTTGTTGCTCAGTTCCATAAATCAGTTCCTCTCTTTCATTCGTTCACGGTTCTCAAGGTCGGCGATGCGGTGGTTGGCCACCTTCATCTGCTCTTCCAGAATGGGCACGCGGCGGGCGAAATTGTTGTGCTCGCGTACCTCGCGGGTCAGCTCTTCGAGCTTGGTGTCGGTCACGGCCTGACTGCGGCTGTTGGCGATCAGCACCCCGATCAGGGTCACGGCACCGGCAATCAGGGCGGACAGGATGCTTTCCATTGGGTTCACCTCCTTCTTAACCTGTCCAGCGGCTTTTGGCGGGGCGGGTGTCCACATGGACCCAGCCCACAGCCCGTCCGGCCCTGGGCGGGTACCGGCCGATGCCGCCGGTGCCGGGCAGGCAGGTCTCTGCATAGGCGGCCAGCTGCTCCACCGGGATGCCCTGCACCCGGATGTCGGCAGCGCGCCCATACAGATGCTGGCTGTAGGCGGCCCCGCCCACGGATTTGTTGTGAGCGGCGGTGCGGTAGCCGCTGGTGATGACTACGGGGCGGCCGAAGTGGTCGCGGATCTTCTGCAGCAGGGCGGCAAGGCTGCTGTCCACGAACACAGGGTCCGAGCCATCTTTGCAGGCAAACTCGGCCACGGTGAAGTTTGCGCTCAGCTTCCGGGTGCCGTCCCGCGTGCGGGACCAGGCTTCAAGCATCGGCTTCCACCTCCGCCAGCAGGGCTTTCACGGTGCTGCGCAGACGGGCGGGCACCTCGTCCAGCGTCTTGATACCCTTGCGGATCAGGGCTGCATAAATTTTCGCCATCAATTTTCCTCCTTTTCTTCGTACAGCTCGCACAGGGCCACCTGAAGATCGGTGACACTGCTCTCCACGGCGGTCACCTGCGTCAGCAGGTCCGCGAGGGTGGGGTAGTGGTAGCCGTCAATCCAGAGTTCCAGAGGGTACATTGTTTTGTGTGAATAAGCAACATGAAGGATGCCGTTTGTTTGGAATGTGATTGTAAAATCGTAGTTACAGTCATAAATTGTCGTGCCACCGCGTGCAATGCTTTTTTCAGTGTTATTACCGTAGCTGCTGCACTTGCCTTTGGTAATGCATATCTTATCAACATTGCCTGGAATCTGAACATCCCAAGTTGTGAATCTTTCAGGAGACTTCGCATAGGTGTTCCACACCAGCCGCGCCTCCGACTTTACCGCCACACTGGCCGCGATGGTGTCATACAGTGTCTTGCCGCTCAGGGTGCCGTCCGCAGCGATGTCCAGATAGTCGCCCACTTTCACGCCGCCCAGCTGGTCCGCCGTAGCGGGCGGCAGGCTGTAAGGCGTGCCGAATTTGGCGTCGGCCTCCAGCCGGGTATAGTAGGCGGTCAGGTCGGCACCCAGCGTGCGCAGGGCGGCCGTCTTTTCCGCACCGGTCCACCCGGCGGCAGTGCTGGCGGTGGTGAGCGCTTTTTTCACGCCGTAGGGCAGCAGGGCCGGGGTGAGCGGCGCAAAGCCGTCGGTCATGCTGTCCAGCTGCTCGGCGGAGGCAGGCACAAGGGTCAGGGTGGCGTCCTCCCGCACAGCCACGCCGTATTGCGGGTCGATGCGCACCGGGCCGGGGGTCTTTGCGTCCGGCAGGGTGCTGCTGCGCACATAGGGCGTCAGGTCGGGCGGGGGCGTAGTGTCGGTGAGCAGGGCACCGGTGTCGGGGTTCACGCTCAGAACCCGCAGCAGGGAGCCGGCTGCCGGCTGCGCAGGCCGGGGCAGGGCACCCACGTCCTGCGCACGCAGGACCACTACACCGCTTTTGCCGTTCACGCTCAGTACCTGACCGTCTGCCGGGGCCAGCTCTTCGGCGCGGGCGGCAGCAGCCTCGGCCCGGGATGCACACCCGGCCGCCGCGGTGCTGCTGGTGCTGGCCTGCCGGGCAGCAGTCTGTGCCTGTGCGGCACTGGAAGTGCAGCGTTCGGCGCTGGCCGAGGCGCTCTGGGCCGCCGTGGCGGCTGTGCTGGCACTTTCCAGCACGCGGGCCACGAACTGCTCGTACAGGGTGGGCGGCAGGTCCTCGGAGCCGCCGTCGGTGGGCAGGGTGGCATAGGTGTCGTACCGGCCGGGGCGGGTGTAGGCGGTGTAGCCGGAGCCGCTCACGGCGGCCAGCATCCACTGCCCACCGGTGCAGCCGGTGAGGCGGCGGTCCACCGTCACGCAGGCATCGCCGTCCAGCGGCACCGGGGCCAGCTGGGTGCCGTCGTTGCGGCGCAGGTACAGGGCAATGGCGCAGTCGGCCCAGCTTTCGGGCAGCTGGAACTGCAGCCGGTCCACGCCTTCCGCGTTCTGTGCACCCAGGTGCAGGCGGCTGGGCTGCGGCAGGAATTCGGTGCCGCCGCAGGCTCGATGAATGATTTGGATCTTCATGGTTTTGACCTTCCTTTCCGGTTTTTTATTTGATTGTACGCCGGGGCGCGCGGCAGCAGAAGTGTGTTCTTTTTCTCCGCAGATTTCTGGGCTTCGGCATTTTGCCGGAGGGTTGTTTTTGGGGGTAATTCGGGGGCAATTCCGGGTGCGGAAAATGCCCGGCGGCGGGCCTGGTTTTGTGCAGAAAACTGCGGTATTTGGCCGCTTGTTTCCGTGTGGAAGGGCCGGAAACGGGTCGTTCCGGGGCGTCCGGGACGGATACAAATGTTAAAAATTCATGAACAGAACGTAGACGAAAAAGAGCGAAAAATCCGGAGGAAATAACTTAAAAAACAATATTTTGCAGGAAACACTGTTAAAATTGCACAAAAAAGAATGTCAAGTATCTAACAAAGTGGAGACGCCCGATTTGACAAATCAGCTCCGGTCTGGTAAGATAATACCGCGCAACGGAGCAACGGACGTTGCAGCGTTTAAATTTTATCTGGATGAAGTGAAATGCCGTCTGAGCGGACGGTACGGTGCAGGCAATGGGGGCCTGTGCCGGGGGACGGAGCAATGTCCCGTTGGAACGGATTCCGACGCAATACGATGCTTGGCTTCCACAGCCGGAAAAGCATCGTATTTGATTGTGGAGCCCCTGGTGCTCCGCAGTCCCGGCGGCCGGGGTGCAATGCAGCATCCGCGGCCGCACCAAAAACAAGAAGAGAGGAGTTGTCTCGTATCGCTTCCGTAAACTTGAAAAAAGCATCCTCGGGCTGCAGATCTGCAGTCTCTTCCCGCGTGCTGGCGTTTTGTGTCATGGTCGTGTGCCTTGTGGCTACCCTTGGTGTGACCGCTGCGAATCTGCGGCTGACCTACGTCACCGACTCCAATGGGGCCAAGCAGGTGATCCTCACCTCTGCCACCGACCCCGCAAAGGTCATGAGCCTCTCCGGCATCCAGTCCGAAGAGGGCGACCAGGTCTATTACACGGCGTTCAGCGGCAACCTTGCCACCCTGAACATTGAGCGCGCATTCTCGGTGAACATCCAGGCCGACGGCCAGACCTACCCGGTGAAGATGGTGTACGGCACTGTGGCCGATGCCTTGCAGCGCGCCGGCATCACCCTGGAGGGCGATGACTACACCGAGCCTGCCCTGGACCGCCTGGTGACCGCAGGCACCCAGATCGTGGTGCACCGCGTGGACTATCAGGACCGCGTGGAAACGCAGGCCATCCCCTATGATACCGAGTATGTCTATACCAGCCTGTACTTCCGCAACACCGGGCGCACCACCACCGTGCAGCACGGTGCCGAGGGCCAGCAGACCGTGACCACCCGCGACCGCTATGTGGACGGTGAGCTGGAGAACAGCATCGTGGTGGATTCCACCACCACCGTGCAGCCCACGAACCATGTCATCAAGACCTACGGCGCGGGCGCACCCGTCTCGCCCCTGACCGGCCCGGACGGCACCACCAATGCCCCTGCTTCCTACAGCAAGGTGCTCACCGGCAAGGCCACCGGTTATTATTCTAAAACCGGCAAGGGCTCTTCCGGCCTTGGCCTTGGCTACGGCACCGTGGCCGTGGACCCGGATGTGATCCCCTACGGCACCAAGCTGTACATCACTTCTACGGACGGAAAGTTCGTGTACGGCTACGCGGTGGCCACCGACACCGGCATCGCGGTGCAGAAGGGTCAGATCCTGGTGGACCTGTTCTATGAGACCTACGCCGAGAGCGTGATCAACGGTGCCATTCAGGTGAATGTGTATGTGGTGGGCTGACCGGTCCGCCGCATGACCCCCATAACAGAAAAGGACCCCGCAGAGCGGAGCATTTGTACGTTTCTCCCAAAAGAGAGAGGTGCAGAGGCTCCGCTTTTTTCATTGCATTGGTAAGATTCACGATAAATTTTGCAAAAAATTGGCGGGTGTGTATATAAGGGAGAAATATTGAAGAAAAGATTATGGGTATTTTTCCAGAAAAGGCCTTGAAAAACCGGTCGGAATTCTTTAATATAAAAGAGTAAAAAGCTACAGGTGCGCGTATGCGGATCTGTACGGGGAGGAGCAGTCTATGAAACCGACCGAAGAAAAGATTCAGGGCAATGCATCGGATCTGCCGGTGTATCTGTTCAAGCAGGGCAACAACTGCGAGGCCTATCGTTACTTCGGCGCACATCTGGAAACACGCGCAGGCGAGCCCGGCGTCGTGTTCCGCGTATGGGCACCGCACGCTGTGGCCATCAGCGTGGTAGGCGACTTCAACAGCTGGAAGCCCGGCAGCCACCCCATGCACAAGGTGGATGGGGATTCTGTGTGGGAATTGTTTATTCCTGGCATGAAGGAATTCGACGTTTACAAATACTGCGTGACCACGCGTGCAGGCGACCTTGTCTACAAGGCCGACCCCTATGCGTTCCACGCCGAGACCCGGCCGTCCAACGGCAGCAAGGTCTATGATATCTCCGGCTTTGCCTGGCACGATGAGGCCTGGCAGGCCGCCCAGAAGAAGGCCGATGTGATCAACGGCCCCATGAACATCTACGAGATGCACGTCGGCAGCTGGAAGATGAAGGAGGGCAACAAGCCCTACAACTACGCAGAGCTGGCCGACCAGCTGATCCCCTACATCACCGAGATGGGTTATACCCATGTGGAGCTGCTGCCCGTGATGGAATATCCCTTCGACGGCAGCTGGGGTTATCAGGTCACCGGCTATTTTGCCCCCACCAGCCGCTACGGCACCCCCAAGGACTTTATGGCCTTCGTGGATAAGATGC